>Ga0164296_1002102_pt1 | contig 20143 bp, 37 predicted proteins | sample GEODES057metaG_FD_113533 | JGI IMG/M metagenome (GOLD analysis project Ga0164296, IMG submission 113533) | Dystrophic lake water microbial communities from Trout Bog Lake, Wisconsin, USA - GEODES057 metaG | ecosystem: Environmental > Aquatic > Freshwater > Lake | place: USA: Trout Bog Lake...
CTTTCCAGATAACGCAGTTGGCTTCGTCTACAAAGTCACTAACACCACAAATGGCAAATTCTACGTCGGTAAAAAAATCCTAAGGAACGTACTAACAAAAAAACTCACAAAGAAAGAGATCAACGAGTGGGACAAACCGGGTCGCATTCCAAAGAAAAGAAAGGAAGTAAAAGAAAGCAATTGGGTGGACTATTATGGTTCGAGTAAGTTAATCACCGAAGACATTAAATTATTGGGCAAGGAAGCATTCACCAGGGAAATATTAAGGATCTGTACCACCAAAAAACAAATGAGTTACTGGGAGACCTATTATCAAATGATATTGAGAGTATTAGAGGTGGATTCTTATAATGAGAATGTATTAGGGAAGTTTTACCGCAGGGACGTTAATCCAATCACACCCGAGCTCCAGGACGAAGAGGAATAGAATTTACGATATAATATTAAGGAAAAATAAAAAGGAGCCCAAATGAGCTCCTTTTCTTATAAGTATAAAGACTCTAATATGTCTCTTCTAATTTGTGTCTTTATGTTATTCCAATGCTCTATTCTGCTCAAAGTTTTTTCGTCTCCATATTTCCAATATTTTAGTGCTTGATCGTAGGACTCATTCATAGTCATCATTCGGCTTTCTATATTTTTTCTGTGAGATATCTCCTTCTTAGTCATGACAATAGAAAAGTCTTCATAAGTAACAAAATATTCTTGACCAAACAAATCTTGTAGTTTTTGAGCAAAAGATTGCGACTTATATACATTTGTCTTGTTTTGAGTATCTCCAGAGATTGTTAGCCTATTTGGACTCTTTTGATCCAAAAAAGATTTGATAACTTTAAAACTAGCTCCAGTAACTTTTATCCACGCAGATACAGATGCATCTGTGTTATTGTCAGTAAACTTCCAATGCACTGTCCAACTATCGTCCTCGTCCTTTCTAAACCTGTATTCTGCTTCTATATCTTTATCTGAAATCAAATAGGTAATAGGGCTTGTTTGCGTTACCGTTTTTGCTGGTTTATCGAATAGTTCGTCTAACGACTGTTTACGAAATGCATTATAGTACTCTCTTATTGTCTTTTCGCTTATTTTTTTAGTGTGTCGATACTCTATTAGGTCTTTAAGCTTTATCATGAGATAATAAGTATTATTTTTGTAAAATCCATGTTTTTCCTAAAATCTTTGTTTTTTCATTAATTAATCCTTTTATATTGTGGTTAGCTATATTAAATGTTTTAGAAAACTCATGTCTAGCGCCAACAAATATTTCTTTAGTATTAATATTAAAAAATTCGTAGATTTTATTATCTCTAGTACGTTCTCTAACCAATTGCCTAAATTCTTCAGAATTCTTTTTTCCTTTATTTTGATTAGGTTTTTTAAGATTTTTTAAATGCTCTTGACTGAATAATCTATTTTTGTGCATTTTAGATATTTTACCTTTAGTCTCATCAGAATGTTTTTTTCCTTTCATTCCGCTAGATCCGCCTAAATGATGATTTCTTATTTTGTTTCTAACCTCGTCAGTAAATATTATTTCTGATCCTCTTGCATTATTGTACCATTCATCGCTTCTTAAATCTATGCTCTTTAAGTAATCTTGTTCATATTTTAAACAATCATTCATTGATCCTTCAAATAATACTTCTCTTACCAAGACTTGATTATTATAATCTTCCCAAAATGATTCACTAGCTGCAGAAGATACATAACCATCATCTTGTGATCCTTTATGATAACCTATATATTTTCTTCCGCTAATTTTGTTTTTCCAAATATATACAAATGAATCTTTCATCTTTTATATAAATATTATGTTTTTTCTGTAAATTAAATTTACTATAGAAACAATATTAATACATTAGTCCTCTGAATCTAGTTTCTTCAAGAAATTCCGGTCGATCAGACAAATTAAAATTGTCTGGGAAGATCCAAGTATATGGAATGTTTTTTGTAGGTTTTTTAGATCCATGATGAATAGCTATCGCCTTAAAAAAAAAGCATGTTTTATCTTCAACGTTTAGATACTTCTGGGAAGTCATGGGATTCAGTCTGTGATTGACCAATAAGTCCATCTGATACAACCATTGGTCTGCGTATTTGTTCTGAGGGATGAACTCCCCATATTCACTGATAAGATATTTAACTTTCCCGTTTAAATTCTGTCCACCAAAGATTTGATGTAGTCCATCAAAATGACCTGTACCACCGAAAAGAATTGATTCTGGATTCACTAAATGCGGATAGCTCATTGCAATGTATCTGGCTGTATTTTTACAAGGATATAAAGGACTTCTAAATCCTTGGTGCTTTTTAAAATAAGCTTCAAGTATTTTAGCGAATCCCATCATTGTCCACGGCGTTGAATTATTTCCATTTTCTACGTCTTGTAACAGGTAAGCAAGATCTTTTGCGGCTTTTGCGGGGCCATCCAAAATCCAATCTTTTACGTTAGTTCCCTTTGGATAATAGATTTGAAATAGATCGTTTCTTGCATGTCTATTCTGCTTGAAATGTTGTTTTGTTGCTTCGATTCCCCCGTTCTTCAATTTCATAAAAGTTCCCCAGTGCTCGTTGGTAAAACTGAACACTAAAGTGTAAAACAGTCTTAACTCGTTGTCGGTAACTTCTTGCATCACTTCGCAATAGGGATGCTCGTGCCAGTGCAAACGATGAGAGAATATCTGATACTCGTCTCTTAATAAAGGATCTTGTCGTTGATCGAATTTTTGGCAGAACTCAAAGAACTTCTCGATGCGTTGCTCTAAAGGCCACTCTTTCATCCATGAGTCCTTTGGTTTTTTGCCTTTAAACTCTACTTCGCATGTGTTTGGAAATAAAATCTCTTTCATTATGCTGCTATTTTTTTTGTAGGTTTTTTCTTAACATAAGTAGAAGGTTTCTTTGCGTAAAGAGACACCGCGTACTTTAAAATAAGGTCTTCTTCAACTTGATTTAACTTATACACCTTTCTAACGTATCTCTCCGATCTTGGAATGATCAAAGAATTCTGTGTGCTGTTGGGTAAAGGTCTAATTGAATTCGGTTCGGTCTTTAAAATGTTAAGATCGACTTCTAACAACCAACTGTCGTATTCGTTAGGCCAAATTAAAGGAATAGATATGATATAAAGTTTTTCGCACTTTAAGGCGTGCTCTACCTGTTTACCTGCGTCGGCGTTTAACGCCCAACAATCGTAACTGTTATACGCAGAGATAGTTTTTAATTGTGTGATAGTAGGAGTCTTCTTGTCGAAGAATACTTTGTGATCGTTGTATCCAAACGGATCGGGATTGAAGTGAACTTTGTATCCCATGTCCTGCATAGCGTTATTGAATATTTTTTCTCCCGCTAATCCTAAGATGTGGATGTTTTTTGTCTGCTTAACAGACTTTGATGTGTGAGCCATTATTTGTTGTAAAATTGTTGTACCCTGTCCTTGTATTGTTCTTCTGTGATAAGAAGTGATTTAAGTACCTTGTCATCGGAAGGGTGTTCTGTAATACCGTTAAAACTTGGGACAAGGCCAAGATCCAACATTGCTTTCTGTCTACCGTATGGGTGATCTTTAATACTGCAGCTGTTCCATACGTGATCGAAGTCCAAGTGATCGTAATCAGCACCAGGTTTAACGTAGTTCTCAATCCATCTAATTGAGTCACACGCTACGTCCTCGGCGTTGTAAGGAAAACTACCAGTGTCTTCGTATATCTTCATCATAACCGAATCCAAAAATACTTCTTCTGGCATTTTCGTAGACTTCGTAGCCAAATAGCTAACGCATTCCTTTGCATTCGTACCGTAATAGAATGGACTTTCACGATTAACGAATTCAGGGAACCAATCTGCTATATCTGCTATGAACGCTGCGTATTGGAATCTGAAAGCTCTAAGTCCTCTGTCTGCATTCCATTTAAACATAAAGTCTCCTACTTCTCTCAAATCTTTCTTTCCTCCTTGCTCTAGAAAATTAGCTACGTCTTCTGCAAGTTGTGGAACGAATTCGCAAAGGAAGTAATCTCCTCCACGTTTGTAATCTCCTTGAGGTTTAGGGAAACTTGGGAACTGATAACCTATTGATGTGTAAAATGGTTTTTTTGCTCCTTTTATGATGTCTATCAACTGAGGTATATTGTCAGCTTGATGCATCTCGAACAGAAGCGTATTGTGATAGCCTGAAGGTTTCATCGAATAGTTAATAGCAGATCCTGTTAACCTGTGAAATAGAAACAAATAGATCCACTCTTTTAAACCGAACACGTTGCGCTTACCTGTCCAATTGTGAGAAATGATATCTCTTTGTTTTGTCATTAGACCGTCTTTCATTTTGTCCCAATAAGGATGCTCTTCTGTAAAACCGTAAAATACGTCGTTAACGATCTGTGAGAATCCTGCGTACTTTCTTTCAACTACGTCGTACAATTCTACGTGTTTCATTAATTCGTCGGGCACAGAACTGTCTGCATGTTTTATTCTACCTAAGTTGCACTCTTCTTGTTGTGTTTTCGCCATTTGATAATAGCGTAAAAATTCTTCGTAATAAGGTGTGGTCTTAATCCACTTTGGGTTTGCTGTAATCATATCGTTATTGTTTTTCTAACATTCGTCTTGTTTCCATTCTTCTCCACATAAGATCTGTTTGATCTATGTAATACTGCGGATCTGTGTCCAACCATTTGTCTTCGTCTACCCACTCTTCTTTAGCGTGACCGATACCTGCAATTTTGATGTGTTTAGAACCCTCTCGCTTAAGTGCTATCTTCTTAGTTTTCTCTATGGCCTCTTCTTGAGTTCTGGCCATAACACAACACACATAATCTTTTAACACGTTCCAATTAGGCTCGGCCTCTCTTGAATCTTTGTAGTGCGCATAGTAAACTGTCATGGGTCTTGGTTCGCCTTGCTCTCTTAGAACTCGTTTCTTTTCTTCTCTTGCCCACTCAACGTAAAAGTTTAATACATGATCGTCAGGGTCAACTTCGTCGTATTCGTTACATTGAAATATTCTCCAAGAGTCTATAGCGTACTTACCTACGCCTTTGAGACCTAATAATCTGTGAGTTGGGATATAAATAGGATTGCCGTATTCTTGTACTAACTCCAACCACTCGTAAGCGAACTGTTTCCAAGCTTTTACTCGTTTGTTGTAGAATCCCAAAGGTTTGATAATCTCTATGATCTCTTCGTCAGGACAGTCGATTAAACGCTCTGCTGTACCGCACTTGTTAAAGAAGTGTTCTCTAACTTCGTCTACTTGTCTGTGATGTGTTTGATTTAGCATGAAACAGACCATTAGCATTTTCCATGGGTCGTCTCTGTATTCCTCCTGTCTTGTAAAATAGGGTGACGTTTGTAATTTCATAACTTTTATTTAATAATCAAATATACCACAAATATACCACATAAGACAATTTAAGTTCCTAGTGACATAGAAAGAGGGGCTGGGCCCCTCCTTACAATAATTCGTATTTAATACCGAGCTCCTTTAACTGTATTTTTCTCGTGCTCTCTAGAAGATTGTTTATCCAAGATATCGCTAGATCTGTGTCTGCCTAAGTTAGTGCGAGTGTTGGCGTGTTGCATTTTACCAGTTCCCAAACTCTTAACGTTGGTACCGGATTCTTTAATAAGGTCTGTTAATTTAATCTTTGCCATCTTATTTGTGATGTCTTTGTTTTGCGTTGTTTATGTACATGTCCAATAGAGCATCGATGCCTCCTTGTAGGTTACCGTCCGCCTTTGGATCTTTTACTTTTTTCTCTATCGCTCTGGCCGCTTTTAAAGTCTTGCTCTTAATCACCCGGTCTCTCTGGCCAGCGTCAACCATTTTGGAGATAATATCATATAGTCTTGCTCCACCCTCAGCCCAAAACTCACCTCTGATCATTATGTCCGCCTTATCGTAATCTACTCTGTCCCATTCTGGGTCTGCCTCTTTTATAAAATACTTTTCGGCGTAATCGTTATCGTAAGTGTTACCACCTTTGTCGTCGTACTTGAAAGTTTTACCCCAAAATTCGTGGTTATTCTCTCTTACGTGTTTTACGATATCGAAATTGTCCTTCATTATGATTGTTGTTCGTAAGAATCGTTGTCTTGGGATCTGATATTAGTTTGAGCGTTGGTGTAATTACTACACTGTCTTGCTATATCGTCCGTTGAGTAACCGTTCTTTATAAGTTCACCGATAGCGTTGTATATCTTTTGACCTCCCAAATCCCAAAACTTGTCCCCTTTGTAGTCTATAGAATTGTCTACGTTGTGCACGTTAGATATATCCAAGGTGTCCAAAGCGTCCTCTTTTAACAGAGGATTGGACTTGATGTATTTGGTGAAGTTGAATTCTTTCATTATTAGCTTATGATACTGCGAATTTCTTTAATTAAAAATTCTTCGATATCTTCTGGTTCGAATCCGTCGTCTAATAAATCTTTAAAAATTCTACTAGCGAAGTGGATAAAATTTTTCATATCTTCACGAGAAATTATGCCTTGCATTCTTTCCGTGCCTTCTATATCGTCGTCTTCGAACTCTTCCAATTTGTCGTTGCCAACTGGACCGTTATTGATATCTTCGTCTACTTCGCCTCTCTTTTTAGCCTGCAAGTATTTCTCTAAGATTGGTTCGATAGTCTCAGCGTACTCTTCGAAAGAAACGAACTCGTCTTGTTTCTCTGTGTACAACATGTGAACGTCGTCGCCAATGTAACCGTCCTCTTCTACTTTAACGATTTCGATAGGAGTTCCAGGTTGATTGTCCCATTTTGGAGTGGCAACAGCGTAGAAAGAACTATCGTTGTAGCAAGTCCAAATTAAAACTCCAGGATCGCCGTCGTAATCAACTTGCCAGTCGCCTACGATTTCGTTGTGTACGTCTTCCATCCAAGCATTGTCTTCGTCTCCGTACTCATCGTCTTGAGCGTATATTTGATGAGGTTCAGGTTTTTTTGGACCCAAGTAAGTATCGTCCTCTTCTAAGTCTTCTCTTAAAGCTTGAGTGTAGCCACCGAATATGTTACCGGCGCCAACTGGACGCAAATCTGTGTAGTTTTCTTTGATTAATCCGTAAGGACCTACTTTGTTTTTTTGTAAAAAGTCTTTTACGTTAAATTCTTTTGCCATAGTGTTTATAAATATGATATTAGTTTCCGAGTTCTTGAACTAGCTCGTTTAGTTTTTTTCTTAATGATTCTAGATTGGTGTGCAATTCGCCTTTTAATTCTTGATCGATGTCCATTTCTGCGATATTGTTCTCCATATCTTCAACGAATTCTATGCACTGATTCGCCAATCCTTGTGGAGAATAGTCCAAGCTGTCGTTAGAGTACTCCATCAACCATTTTTGTATATCGTAGGAACCCTGGGCCATGTAATTCGTTTGTACTTATAAATATGCACTAAGTACTAAGATAGTTCAAAGTGGCTGGCGATCTCTTTTATAACCGAAATTGCCAATTCTGTGGTACATTCGAAGCCTTCTCGTTTGCCATTGACTCTACAGCCAAGAGCGTCCAATTTTTCGTGGACTCTGCGTTCTATTTCCCTTGAGTTTATGCACTTGTGTTTGTATACAGAGAACCATGGTGTAATTACTCCGGTTGCAGCGTTAATCTCTTTTGTTCTTTGAGAAACCGACGTAGTAGTCATACCTATCTTGCAAATTCCTGGCATGCCCTTGTTGACCAAAACGTATACCCATTCAGGTTTGAATACGGTACCGGTTGGATCTATAACCGCTTCGCTGTAGTAAGTAACGTCTTCCCAACCTTCTTCTGCAGAAGGCGTAAGCGTATAAGCGTCGGATCTAATTAGTCCGTTGATGTCGTCGAAGTCTATTTTTAGCCTGTATTTGGCCTGATCTTGTGTGATTCTTTTCATAACTTTAATTTTAAAACAAAAAAATGGCCGGTAAAATCAATTACCGACCAAATTAATTTACTAAACCACAGCCGGTGCAACTAATTGCTTAGGAGCTTCGGGTAAGTACTGTACGATCGGTTGAGAGTAAACAGTACCGGCCTTGTCCGTGTTAACTGCGATAGAACCGAAAGGTTGCCAGTCTGCTTGAATTGCGCCTTGAACCGCTGCGGCCAAAGCATCGCTAGTTGCGGCTTGTAAAACGTGATAGGTCAAAATTTGCGCCATAGTGTTTGTTTTTTTATAAATGTAACGAATGAAAGCCAAAGATAACAATTTAATTCCCACGTGGGGCCCAAACCCTGTATATACGAATTCGAGTGTATCAAACAGGTATTTATGCGTGTACCAACCAATCCATGCGCCATATACCAATGCAGCAAAACACGACCAATTCCACAAGCAAGCACACAAAACAAAACGCAGCGTAGAACATATAACGGTCCTTGTAACTTTGGCGCCAAGTGGTTGCGCTCATGGTTGTGAATACGGTTATTCCCATCGCGCACAGGAGTATCAGGGTCAGCAAAACTTTTAATATTAAGGTCATTGTATTGTATTTTTATTTTATCCAATCCTCGTACGCCCAGACGTAGGCCTCGACAGGGTCCGATACCGAACCCTCTTCGATGTACTTTTTGGCATCGGTTATAACTTCGTACCTAAGGCCCCAGTTGTCTGCGTCCTGTAGGATCGTTTCTATTAGTTGTTGTTCTTCGGGCATATTTTAATCGTTTTGGTCGTCCTTTAGAATGTCGTGCACTTCAACTATCCATATTAGCGCGAACATTAGGGCCACGGACAAAATATTAAAGGCCTGGAAATAGTGCTTTTGAACGATCGACATTCCTGCGGCCAAAACATTTAGCAGTACTGCTGCTATGGCCAAAGCTTTTGCGAAATTTTTCATTTATTTGGGTAGTTTAGGGTAATTGAACGTTCGAGTGATCCTCGGACTCGATCTGCTTTTTGATCGCTTGTAGTCTGCGTTGGATTGCGTGAATTGTGTCCTCGGTGTTTTTAACTTGTCTTAGAGCGTCGGCCTTGTTAGGCAGCGCCTTTCCTATGGCGTTATAGCCGGCCATCAAATCGATCAGTAGGTCTAACATATACTAGTTTTTTATTTTTTTGAATGGATAAATTTCTCCGTCCTTTCTGTACGCGATCTTTCTGTACTCGCTAGTGGTAATTTGTAGTGGGTTGTCTACAGTAACAGGGTTGTTCAATCTGTTTCCGTCCTCTATGTTAATCAAACACACTTCCCTTGGCAACACTTGCGCCAATACGTAATCTCCACCTATGCAATCCTCGTCCAAAACAAAGCGATTACCGATACTGTAGGTCTTTTCTTGCTCGAACAACTTGGGAAACTTCTTCTCTATCTTGTCCTTCCACTCGCTGCACGCTGCCTTGTAGGCGTCCAACACGAACTGCTTGTCGACTGTCAATTCTTGAGTAGCATCTTTTTTCTGGGCAATCTCAACCAAATCCAAAGTATCGTCCTCGTAGCTGTTTTCTGCACCATTTGAAAACTTTACTCTGTACTTAAAGCCTTCGTCGTCTATTAACTCGGTAACAACTCCGTTAATTCCCTTGGGGTTGCCCGACCCTTCGCCGTACTCTTGGCGCCCTTTTTCGTTAATAACCACAATATCTTGAACTGCGAACTTGTAAAACGGCTCTTGCAACTTCAAATCGTCTACGTGCGCCCAATTGCCTATACCGCTGCGTCCTTCTACCTTTACTCTGGCGTGTTCGTTATTTGATTCAAATTCAACAATAACTCCAACGTCTCCGATCTTGTTTGCTGCGTGCAAAATCTTAGTTTCTTTAACGATCTTTACTGTGTCTCCTAGTTTAAATTGCTTCTTTTTCATAGTTTATTTGTTTTGGTTATAGGTTTGGTTGTAGTATTGTTCTGCTCCAATATATGGGCCTTCTAATCCATCGGTATAAGCATTACATATCTGCTCTTTTTCTTTTTCAAGATATAAACTATCAATATAATGTAATACTCTATTACCAGAATGTTCACCAATGATACCTAGTTGCATTTCAATTAGAATATCATTTCTTAATTCTTGCATTGCTGTTTTCATAATGTATATTTGGATATATTTTTTTGACTGTGTTAAAACCGGGGAATTCCTCGGGGACTGACCAAGCAGGGCCCCCGGCCCCTGGCCCCTTGCTAGCTCCGACAACCTTTGCTTTGCTGGGCGCTTGCGATCCGCTATCGACTAGGTAGCGGACCACTTGCACTCAGCTAGCTCGAAAGCTAGAGCCAGTTTAGACCGTGGCGTACTGATCCGCTAGAGACCATAGGCCTTGGTTCAGTACCATGTCTTGTATAGGGTTGGTGATTGGTCTAGCGGTTCTGTTGTTCATCTGGTAACCTCCCTTGATTATGTTCTCCTGTACTCGGTTGAAGGTGTGCCATAGAGTGTTAGGAGCGTCAGCGTCTCTGCGCGGGTTCAATATCTCCATGATCTCGTAGTCCTCTGCAATCTTCTCCTCTCCCAATCTTAAAGCTAAGGCGTCTATGGCAAAGGCTCTTCTGTCCTTGGCACTCATCTCTATGCCCGACCATCTATTGATCTTCTCTACGGTAGTGTTTAGACCCAGCATCTTCTGCTCTATCATGTTCTGTACCTCTTGTAGCGTGTACTTGGTGTGTCTCTCTTTGAATCCTCCGAAGTCTCTGTCCTTTACCATTAGACCGTTCGAACATACTAGTCTGAACAGTCCCATCTCAAAGTTGATTGGTCTGGAACCGTCGTGGCTATTCAACAGTACTACCGTAGGTCTCGCCTCGATACCACCGTCGGCGTTCTTGATGTAAAGCTCTGGGTGTTGGAACTCTGTGATGTGTACTCCGAAGTTTTGTCTTAATGGCACCTTTGTCTTGGACTGTTTGGCGTTTGTTAACTTCCAGCCCATTGTGTCCATGTGCTCTATGATGTCCGTTGTTGGTGTGAAATTGTAACGGTTCAGGTTGATGTAGTCCGCAGGCTTTGTAGCGAATATTGCGGGTGCTTTTTCTCTTGCTTGGTCCAAGGATAATACTTTGATCTCCGTTGGCATTGATAATGTACTCATAACTTTTATTTAATTTTTTGGTTGGTTTAATCAATCGGAAAGAAAAAGAAGGGCTCAGTTTCACTACGGCTTGTCTCGTAAGAGGGTAATACCGACTCGTCTGCCGAGCCCTTCTTTGTAGTTTACTAAGCTAAGCTAGACAACTTAACCGCATTTGAGATACGACCGCGTGTTACGTCGTACGCCTCGTTAACGATACGCTCGTTGAAGTACTTACCAGTGATCACGTCTGACACGTGAGTGGTAGAGAAGCCTGTAGTGGATGCTACGTTTGTAATGTCACCGTTGCGTAATTTACGGTTGATACGGCTTACTTTTTGGATGTAGCTTAATTTGTTGTAGCTACTTGGTCTGTTACTGTTCATAACTTGAGTTTAAATTTTTGGTTGGTCCGATATTGGCCAACCTTGTTGATTGATTATAGGTAAATATACGTGATCCTGGTATACTGGTAAAACTTAACTTTCGAGTGATTCTTCCTCCTCTTCATGTATCGGTAACTCGGCTTCTGCTCGTTTAAGTTCTTGGTACAAAGCCTCTTGAATCTTGTTGCTAGATACAGGGTACCAATACTCGTGATACTCTTCAAAGGACATGTCGTCGTTTGCCATTCTGTCCTCGTCTCGCTTCATTAACTTGGGACACAACGAATACATTTCGTCGCTGTGCTTATCAGATGGAGTAAGACTGATCCAACACTCAGGGAACATGTCCGAGAACTTGTGCGCCGCCCTTTCTAGATTGGCCGGCATTACTACAGTGTTTTTGACGGTCTTACCGAACCTGTCCACTACTACTAAATGTGCTACTGGCATAAGCTTACTATTTTAAATTGTTTAACTTGTTTGTGTACTCTTGGATCTTCTCCTTGTGTCTACCGTACATGTACTCGGTCTCTTCGTAGCCCTGCATATTTAACCAACGCTCTGTGTACTCCAACATTGTCTTAAGGATATCTTTACGCATGTCTCTCATGTACTCCTTTGCGGACTCAACGTTCTTTACATACTCTATGGTACTGTCCAACTGTATGTCCAACATTTCCAATCTACCTTGCAACATACCTATCATACCGGCCATGTCGTGAGATCTTCTGTGCATGAATTCCTCGTGGGACTCTGTTGTTTCTACTTTTGTTTCTACTTTTGTTTCTACTTTTGTTTCTTCTACTGGGGTTGCGAATTGAATCCATTTACTCATATATTATAATTTTTAATGTCTGTTAAGGGTCGGCCGGTTGAGCAGCTAACAGAGTAAAAGTACCCCAATTCTGCATGCCAAAAAAATATTTTAGCAAGTATTTTCTGGCCAATAGTACTGGTAATCAATCAGTTATCACCAAATCCAAGCAGGTCGTGCGCACAACTGGTTGGTTTCCAAGGGAGAACTTTTTTGGACTCGGGTACCCTGGACGCCCACGGGCAGGCTTGGATTGTACACGATCGCGATTGGGTCAACGCAGGCTTAGGTTTCGTCGCGATTTCATTTAGCGACTGGCCCTGTGTCGCGCGTGGGTTTGTCTAATCGATCTTAGGGGGAGAATTTGATATTATTTAGCGGAGTCCAACCTTTCGTTAGATGGAATCGCGACCTGGCTTAGGTTTGGTATCGTACGGAGTAATTTCGTCCTTTTGTTTAATCCGATACAGGGCCTTCGGTAGAAAAACGTTAAACAAAACTACTATTGTCGGAAAAAAGCTCCCGTGCAACTAACGTTTTATTCTTTACCGTCATCCGTGCCATACAGGCCCGAATCAGGAGCTGATGGTCTCTGTCTATTGGTGGGCTTAAGTTGTACACGTATTTCTGGAGATGTTCTGGTGGTTAGATTCTGTGATGTTCGGGACATGGTTCCTCCCTTGGGCATCGTCTTTCTCGGTTAATTCGACTCTTTACTTGGGCGGGAATTTGCAATTGACACATTTAAACACACTTACGTTGGACTATCTTTCTAGTGATAGGGTTTACGCGTTAAAAAAGCCCATTTGATTGTGGGCTTTCTCTATTCTGTCTTGCGGCTTTCTACATTTGATTCGTACCCTCTACGTTTCTTTTGATCCTGTCTTGGGTGTGTTTGTTCAGCCACATTAGTGCTTCCTGTAGTTTTGTTATAGCCATTGCGTTTTCTGTGCATGGGAACTTGTACTGTAGATAGTCCATTCTGTCCAACAATACTGCTATTACTTCTTCGTTTGTTGTCCCATCGTTGATCGTTATTAGGGTTTTGTCCTCTGTAGAAATTGGACCTTTCTCGATGAACTGTAGTGTCTGTCTCTGTTTGGTTGGTTGGTCGAAGTTGTCCACCCACGGGTTGTGCACTATCGTGAATGGCAATACGTCATCGGTGTCCTTGGTCCTCCACTGGATCTGAAATTCGCTACGATACTTGTACTTCTTTTCTAGTATTCTGTATTCTTTCATAACTTATAATATTATTCCTTTTACTATCGTGTAATCCTTTGGGTCCAAATCGTAGTAGTCTTTTACTTCGTGACTTCCGTAGTACCACGTGCCCTTGTGATAGTCCAATGCAATTTCTACGGTGTCGCTGATTGGGCCTGCGTCGTTGTACCCGCCCTCGTAACCGTGAACGAACACTCTCAACTCTGGATCCAATTGCTGTAGTTGCTCTATTAGTTCTCTTACTGTCATAACTTATCTTCCTTGTATTTTATGATATAGTATGCCTATGGCGTCCTTTACGAACAAAGTATCGTCGTTGAACATTGTGATCCTTGTTGCGTCTACAGTATCCCCGGTTTCCTTGAACGTACTCATGTCTATTAGGTGGTACTTGCTGGCCTCCATGTACTTTATGTACGACGCGTTGATTGATTTGAACTCCGTCGATCCGTCTAATTGTAATTCGCTTACTCTTCTATAAACATAACTTTATTGTTTGGTGTTAATTCGTATTTACTGTCCGTTTGGTCCTGTGCTGTGTTATTGGTACTCGTGCACGATGGACTACTGGAGTTCAATATCATTTGTTGCATTAAGAATATGTCTGTGGCTATCATATTGCTACTCCTTCATTTTGGTTATTGTTCCATACCCACACTAGATAATTGTATCTCTTATCGTCTATGGTTCCCTTCAGTGGTATGTAAGATCCTACTGCAGAACTCCAATACTCTCCTCTACCTCCCTTTGGAGATTGGTATACATAGTAATTATCTTCTTCGTCCGCTTCTACTCCAACTAATAGTACCACATCGAAGAAGTCTAGCACTAACGTTCCTATGTGTGGTTTGGCATTTTCGTAGATAGATCTGTACACGTCGTTGTCCTTGTACGGAGCACTGTCGAACGGTGGGTACATCTCGTTTATCTTGTCTATTTGCTTGTCTATCTCCTCTTTTGGCGTGTTAAGGAAGTAGTCGTGCAGTTCTCTTATACAGCATTCTGGATATCCGTAATACTCGCCCGATTGTCTCCATTGTTTTATATCTTCTGCTAAATAATCGTGTATCTTGGTGGGTTGTTTCATAACCTATTTCTTTTTGTTTGCTTTAATTTGTTTGACTATTGCTTGTACGTACCAGAATCCTCTCATGTTTAAATGTCTTTTTTCCAGAATTGGTACCACTTCTTCTTCGGCGTTGGTAGACACATGCTGAATGGGTTGTCTCCAAAAGATGTCGTCTTTAGGTACTTTGCCGATACCATGTTCAAGAACACTTCTTGGTACTTTTCGGGTATCTGATCGAAGTCCGCCTCTATCTTAACGTTTAATTGGATGGCACCATCGTTTGGAGTCATCAACGTCAAAATCTCTTGACACTTTACTAACTGCGATTTGGCCATCATGATGTTCTTGCCACCGCCTAAATATATCTCGTTTTCGTTGCTCATAACTGTGTTAATTTTTATAAATGTATAACAATCCTACAATACTGTACAGAATAAGTCTCTAGTCGTACAGCATTTTTCTGTACTCTTCAGCGCTAATAAGTTTGCCGTGATACCTAATACTCTTCATCGAATAAGCCCTGTCCATGAGTCTCTGTTTAATCATGGCGTCTGCCTCCTCGGTCCCTGACCAATCGTTATACAACTGCATCTTGGATTCGAGTACGGTGCTATCGAACTCCATCTTCGGTGTAAAGCCTCGGTCCAATATTTCGTATCTTAAGGACTCGAATCTTTTGTGAGCGTACTCTAACTTATCGTAAAAGAATAGTACGTGTCCGGTACCGAGTGTGAATTCTTTAGGAGCTTTATCGGTACGTTTGGCCAGTTTGAATACGCGTAAGATCTCTCTGTACTCTGCCACTAGATGCGAATCGCAGAGCTTTTTTGCTGGAATTGTACCGTTAATTCTCGTCATTTACTTCGTTTGTTTTGCCTTCTTGCCGCTCTCAATGAATCGTTGGAATAGCTTCATCTCTTCTTCGGCAGAAATCTCAGGCGTGGGCTCGGACCTGTACTTTTCTAACTTATCTTTGGCGTCTTCGCCCAATTCCCATAGGGACTTTGTTTCGGCCGTTTTGGCCGTCGCTGCAATATTAGCGCCGTGATGTTTTGCGTCTGCCAAAATCTTGAGAAATACTTGCTTGTCGGTGTCCTCTTTTTTAACGGGTTTTTCTTTGTAAAGCTTTACGTACTTTACTGCGGCGTCGTACCTTTTGTACAAGTCTGGGTTGTCCTGATCCGCTTCCGATATTCCGGCTATGACTTGCATCCTTGTTATTTCCAAAGAGTCGCTGAATATGGAGTGGATATTGTCGTAATAGAACACGATCAATTTACTCTTGATGTATTTGAAGAATCTCTTCTTCGGTTTCTGTGGTGCCATATAGTTTATTTTATTACTGAATAGTACTTAAATTTTCCGACAGTATTGCACTCTTTAATTAGGGTGTTGATGGCATCTTTCCAACGCTTGAACTCTTCCTTCTTCCTAGCGTCGGGTTTCTTGTCGAACATGTCCTCGACCTCTAATATAATGTGCCCTATCGGTCTATCGCTATTCTTTTGTTTTGCCACGTTTTTTAGACTTTAACTGTTTCTCCGACGCTGTCTCCTCTTGTACGGGTTGCTCTACTACTGGCGTTGGCTCGGGTTTTACTAACTTTCTGACTGCTTCCTTCCACTCCGATTTTGGGATGTAGGTCCAATTGCCGCTCTTTACTTTTTGCTCAGCGTCTATATCGTCAGTACGTCTGATTTCGTTTAAATCGTAGCCTTTACTTGCTTTGATGTTCTTGATACACTTCATGGTTCCATGTATGGTTTTATGTGATTAATTATTTTTTTCTATATGGTCTCTTATGATGTTCATTATCTGGCTTTAATAAACAATTATCAAAATGCCATCTCAACATTGCATTTCTTCCCGTTTTATTACAATGAGGACATGTAAAAAGTTTAAATAAATTATTTATTGTGTTTACTTTAGGTTTACTACAATCTTTGTTCCTTGATACGCCTGAGCACGATTTCTCATGTTGAATTAAGTTACCTTTTCCGCCTATTTCATCATTGCAATATTTACATTTATACTTTTTTTGAATGTATTTATTTTTGTTTAAAATAAAACAATTATCAAAGTGCCAACGTTTCATAGCAGGTTCACCACCTACTTTAAAACAGTGAGGACACTGTATTTGTTTTTTAGATAACCCACTTAATCTTAAATGATCTAATTCTTTTTTGGATAAGTTCAATCTATCTGCTATTATTATAGCCGCTTCAAAATCTCCTTGACTATAGTGTATATCAAAATGGTCTTTTATTGATACACATTTTAAATTAGATATATCATTGTTAGTGGTATCTCCATCTATATGATGAATTTCGTATGATCTTCCAAATTCATCTAATGGTATTTTTCCATAATTTTTAATCCATATACTTCTATAGCCTTGAACTCTTTTACGCATATATTATTAGTTTAATCTATAATAAATATGCAGAAGCTTCATAGGTTGTTTCCTCCATGTTTTATTTTATGTGATTAATTATTTGTTCTTTAACTCTTTTACGAATTTCATAACTGTTTTGTTTTTGTTTAAAATCTTTTTGATATATTAATAATAAAATCCGTTTCTTCTTTAGACAATACATTCCACTTACTATAAATTTTGTCTAATGCTTCTATAAACTCTGACTCTGCTACCGATACTTGAGTAGTCATCGCTGAATCTTTTACGTAATCGTTGTTTTTAAGCCACTGTATGACTTCTTGTATTTCGTGTTCGGCGCATTCGTATAGAAAATCTCCAACTTCTATGTCTGTGTCGATTTCTGTGTCTACTTGTACTAAAATGTTTGGCATAACTGTTTATTTTATTTTATTAAATGATATTTGTCCGTCAGTAATAATCGTGTACTCTTTACTCGTCTCTTGTACGTCTGTAAAGTAATATCTACCACCGGTTGCTTTACCTTTGGTATCTATTTGATCTTGGTGCGTGTGACCAACTACTTGAATAATTTGCTTGCGTAAAGTGTCCTTGTTTGCAGCCATTAAAGAACGCGGTCTGATCCACAATGGTCCTTGATATGTCTCGTCTCCGTACCCTTGAGAACCAAAAACCTCACCAGTATCGCTAACTATTCTGTAAGATCGGTATCCAATGGTGTGAGGTGCGTAGGTGAGTAACTCGTTTACTTTATCGACCATATTGTCTACGGTCCAGCCAACAACCATATCGTCCAACCAAGTCGAGCTCAAACCTGCGTGTGAGAATACGAACTCATGTTCTCTGTGCGCTACTTGTAAATGTTGCTTGTTCTCTTGCACTAACTGTTTGATCACTACTGCCATCCTAGTCTGGTATCCTGATGTGGAAGTTTCGTTGATACCTGGGTAATAGTGATAGTCGTGGTTGCCCAATAGCATGATCACTTCTTTGCCGCTTGTCTCCTTAAACTCTACGATCTCCTTGAAGTTGTGCATCTGCTCTACAGCAGAAATGTTGAAAGAGTCGAAGTAATCGCCCAAGAATATCACCTTATCGGAGTCATTCTCTTGCGCTACGATCTGTTTCCATTGGTCTCTACCATGGACATCTGCAATTACACACGTTTTCATAGTTTGTTTGATTGTCTTAGTAAATATACTAAGCCTTGGTATGCCGGTAAAACGTATTTTTTCGGTCTCGGGCAACTGATTGGTTTCCAATAGAGAATTTTTGCTGATTTGGAGCTCATGGGCACGCTCTGTCCATTGGGGTAGTTTACCATAAATTAGGGTCCATGGGAGCTCACAAATGTGCCCTTTTTCACCATTGGGCATAAAAAAGGCCTCTGACTAGGAGACCGATCTTATCTTAGTATATGTCTATTCTATTTGCGTTTCTTTTTGTTTCGTGCATCCACTTGTGCATTTGATCTCCGGCAGTTTCTTCCATTTCGTGAGAGTCAGAGTGTTGTCTTGATCCTTTTAATAATAACTCTTTGATTGTTTTCTTTATTTCAACAATAGAATCTAAGTACTCTTGTAATTGCTCTTGATCTTCAGGAGAAAGTCCTTGCTTTAATCTTTCTAACTTCATTTGACTTTCGCTCATTCTACCTTCTTTCATTTTGTTCTTCTCACCGTATACGAAAGACTTTTGCGGTTCGTAACCGTAAGCGATGGTCTTAACCATACCGCAGTGTTTACATTTGGCCTTTTCAGCGCCTATTTTCTTCCACTCATGAGTGCCAGCATCAGGACATAGGTCCTCTGCCTCTGTTTCGTGTAGATTGGTATAGTTGCCCTTAAGGGTGTTCAATGTCTCTGCGTATGCCACTGGACTGATATAATTCATGTTGTTTCGTTTGTATCTATAAATATGTTACTCGTAGACTGGAGATAAAGCTTTTAAGTGTTTGGCCAATTGCGGATCCTTTACTATGTTCAATTCGTAGTCCGTTTTTCCTGTAGCCGATATGATGCCTGAATATCTCTCTGCAGTGGAGTGCTTAACACAGGTATCGTAACCAAGTTTAACTCTAACTGGATGCACGTCTTCTTTACATACTTTACATTGTTTTGCCATTGTTTTCTTGTTTTTTAGTGTTAAATAATTCTGGTCTTCTTTCTTTTAGTTTATACATTTCATCGTCTTGCCATACGGGTTTCTGATACTTAGGCTCGATTATCTTCCATATCATGTGCTCGTATTCTCTACCGTCCCACATTGCAAACAGTATGGACTTGTATTGTGTATCACTAGTGAAGTAAAGGCGCTGCCCTTTTTCTAATACTATTTTCATCTTTGTTTTAATTATAATGTAATATAAACAATTTCTACGATTCGGTAAAATTTATTTTGTAATGTTCCAAACTTCTATTGGTAAATACTTTCTACAAATGTCTGCTGTTAATTGTTGATTTTCTTTTTTAGCAGTATCAGCAGCATTAGCAGCAGCAGCAGCAGCAGCATAAGCAGCAGCAGCAGCATCATAAGGAGCACGAGCAGCAGCATAAGCAGCAGCAGCAGCAGCAACATAAGCAGCAGAAGCAGCATAAGCAGCAGCAGCATCATCATCAGCAGCAGCAGCAGCATTAGCATAAGCAGCAGCAGCAGCATCATAAGGAGCACGAGCAGCAGCATAAGCAGCATCAGCAGCATCAGCAGAAGCAGCCGCATCTAACTCCTCTTTACTTATTTTACCCTCACCAAAAGCAATGGCTGCATCAACAGCTTTAAGGCTTCTCTCATCCTTCATTAAATGACGAACTGTGTTTGCACAATGCCCTTTTGCTAAGGTTAGTAGTTGTAAGTCATCTGGGTTAGTTCTTTTAAATAGCCAAAGAAGCCAATCTCCTCTATGGCAAGTGTTGTAAATTTCTTGCCATGATTTATCTCCTGCCCATTCTCTTGCATCTTTACAAGCATTTAATTTCATTAGTAGTTCTTTCATGATTATTTGTTTTGGTTATAGGTTTTATTATAATATAACTCTCCACTTGCTAATTTCCTGTTTATTTCAAAAGCCTCGTCTAAATCACAAGATTCGTAACCATCTTCAAAAGCGGTAATTATCTGCTCTTTTTCCATTGCCTTGGCTTTATTTATTTCTTCTTGGCAAGTATTAAGTATAGCATTCTTATATCTTAGGGGTAGGTTTTCTAATAACCAATCTACTGCTGTCATAACTTATTATTTTAAATATTTTGGTTTAAGTATTCGTTC
>Ga0164296_1002103_pt1 | contig 20141 bp, 17 predicted proteins | sample GEODES057metaG_FD_113533 | JGI IMG/M metagenome (GOLD analysis project Ga0164296, IMG submission 113533) | Dystrophic lake water microbial communities from Trout Bog Lake, Wisconsin, USA - GEODES057 metaG | ecosystem: Environmental > Aquatic > Freshwater > Lake | place: USA: Trout Bog Lake...
AAATGGGAAACGAGCCTCAATGGCGGAGAATCGCTCTTTTGCAATTTTCCAGTTTCCTGAACCCATTTCCTCCTTGCCGTCTTTCAATAGACGTTCAGCCGGCCAATTGGCTGTGGGGTCGTATTCTTGACCCTTGTTGGCGCAACCACTCAAGGCTAAGGCGCAAACGACAAGAAGTAGCCTCATGAGCATGGCCATGCCCAAATTCGTGGATGTAGAAGTAAAACGGCTCGATCTGATCACGTCCTGACCCTTGGTGTTAGCATTCACCATCCATTATATGACTAGTCCTATGACCGAAACCGCCCAAATTGAGGATAACTTGCCGGAGGAAGAGCCTCTTTCTTTCAAAGTCATCGATGGCATGCCACTCGATAGGTTGGATAAATTGCTCGCTCAACTTATTCCGCAGCATTCCAGAAGCCGACTCCAGGCCTGGATAGAGGGCGGACACGTCCAAGTAAACGGCAAGATTGCCAAAATTCGCCAGGCTTTGCGAGAGGATGATGTCATTACCGTAAATGAACAGCCGGCTCCAGAGGACTTGGCATTTGCGCCAGAGCCGGTTGACTTTGAAGTGTTGGAAGAGAGTGGCGACTGGATCGTTGTTAATAAACCTGTCGGTCTTGTGACCCATCCTGGTGCCGGTAACTGGTCGGGTACGTTGCTTAATGGTTTGCTTTACCGATATCCGGAGCTGGCCCATGTAGCTCGCGCTGGCATTGTCCATCGGCTGGACAAGGACACCTCTGGCTTGCTGGTGGTAGCCAGAAATGAAGTGGCTCAGACGCATTTGGTTCGTCAATTGCAGGCTCGCACAATGGGCAGGCGTTACCTGGCTTTGGCTCATGGTCGAATGCTTTCTGCAGGCACTATCGATCGGCCAATTGGCCGCGATGCCAAAGTTCCAGTAAGGATGACGGTGGATAAGCCTAGCGCCCCCAAAGCCGCTATCACGCATTACGAGCTTGTCAGGACGGGTGAGTATGATGATGCCAATGTTTCTCAGGTTCAATGCCGCTTGGAGACGGGTCGAACCCATCAAATTCGGGTCCATTTAGCCAGCTTAGGTCATCCGCTCGTGGCGGATACGCTCTACGGAGGACGGGTTTTAGGAGAGGCACAGAGACAGATGCTACACGCCTATGAATTGATATTTGAGGATCCAACCACAGGACAATGCGTAACTGTAACGGCTTCAATACCCGGTGATATGTTATCGGTGCTCGACAATGTGAATTGGTCATGAAGGCAGAGCAAGGCTTATCTGGGCAAATGGTGTATCCCCGTTCTTCCTGGAAGGGCGTAACTGCCTTTTGCACAACGCGTTTCGGCGGAGTCAGTCAGGCACCCTATGAGAGTCTAAATCTGGGATTAGGGTCGGGCGATGATTCTGAACAGGTGCTGGCAAATCGCCGTTTGCTGTCCGCCTCGCTTCCGTCTGAGCCGCAGTGGCTCAAGCAAGTTCATGGCGCCCGAGTCGAGTTAGTAGATTTCAGACAGCCTCTCGACAGTTGCTTGGTGCCTGAGGCTGACGCCTCGGTGACAACACAAAGCGGTTGTGTTTTAGCGATTTTGACCGCTGATTGTCTGCCTGTTGTGCTTGCTGATAGTCAGGGAACAGTGCTGGGAGTTGCTCACGCAGGGTGGCGAGGACTGGCAGCAGGAGTGCTTGAGGGAACGCTGGAGGCGATGGTTGCTTCTCAGCCTCAAGCTCAGGATTTTAGAGCCTGGCTCGGGCCGGCTATTGGTCCCAGCGCCTTCCAAGTCGGTGCAGATGTACTTGAGGCTTTTGTTTCCGTTGATCCGCAAGCCGACAGATATTTCCGGCTTGACCCAGATCAAGCTAATAAGTGGTTGGCTGACTTACCTGGATTAGCTGAATATCGCCTAAGAAAATGGGGCCTTACTCACGTTGAAAACGCTGGTCTTTGCACCGTTACAGACCCGCAGCGGCGGTTTTTCTCTTACCGTCGCGACAAGCAGACCGGACGGATGGCGACGTTAGCTTGGCTGCAACATGAATAGCGTTATATTGAGGGGAGCCGTTTACCCGCATTGACAAGCTGGATTTGCTGCTGCACGATGTAAACGAAATGGCCGTAAAGCTTGTTGCACGTCGTCATTAGAAAGGGTCTAGATTTGAACGTTCAATTTCCAACCGGGTGGTCCGCACCACCGGGAATACCGCAAGACGTCTTGGATTCTATTCGCAATGAATTTATAGAACAGTGGCAACAACTGACTGCCGCTGCTGCTGAGCAACATCTCCCGCCCATCAAAGATCGTCGTTTTGCAAGCGAGGCATGGGTCAGTAATCCGGCCTATCTCATGATGGCGCACCTGTATTTGTTATCGGCTAATGCCATGCAACGAATGGTCGAAGCTTCGCAAGCCGCACCTGACCTTAAGGAGCGCTTGCGCTTCTCCATCATGCAGTGGGTCGATGCGATGTCGCCCGCTAATTTTTTGGCGACAAATCCCGACGCACAGCGTAAGTTGGTGGAAACCGGCGGCGATTCATTGGTTAGCGGGTTGACAAACCTTTTCGCCGATTTAAAGAAGGGGCGAATTACGCAGACCGATGAATCTAAGTTCGTTGTAGGTGAAAACGTTGCCACTACGCCTGGCAGTGTTGTGTTTCAGAATCGTTTTTTCCAACTGATTCAATATAAGCCTGCCACTAGCACGGTTCACGCCAGACCGATTTTGTTAGTGCCGCCGTGTATCAACAAATACTATGTTCTAGACCTTCAACCTGAAAATTCTCTTGTGAGGCATTTGTTGTCGCAAGGTTTTACAGTGTTTATGGTGTCATGGCGCAATCCGGTGCCGGAGGATCGCGATGGCATCGAAAATGCTACTTGGGATGACTATCTGGAAGAAGGTGTACTTAAGGCGATCAGCGTGGTGCGGGAGATTTCTGGCCAAAATAAAATCAACACATTAGGCTTCTGCGTGGGCGGTACCATGTTGGGGGCTGCTCTTGCTGTGGCCGCAGCTCGCGGCGAGGAACCTGCTTGCTCTGTGACGCTGCTGACTGCCATGCTTGATTTTGGAGACACGGGTGTCCTTGGTGTCTTTGTTGACCCTCAGCACGTCGCGTTGCGGGAACAGCAAATGGCGAAGGGCGGGCTCATGACAGCGCGTGAATTAGGCACGACATTCTCCTTTTTGCGTCCCAACGAGTTGGTCTGGAACTATGTCGTATCCAATTATTTGAAAGGCGAGAAGCCCGCAGCTTTTGATCTGCTCTATTGGAACAGCGATAGTACAAACCTACCAGGCCCATTTTTTACCTGGTATTTCCGCAATACCTACCTCGAGAACAACCTTTGCCAACCGGGCAAGCTGAGTTGTTCGGGCACGCCTATCGATCTTGGCAAAATAAAAATCCCAGCCTATCTATATGGGTCTCGTGAAGATCATATTGTTCCTTGGAAGACAGCATATCTATCAACGAACGTATTGCAAGGCGAGAAGAGATTTGTACTTGGGGCATCTGGCCATATAGCGGGGGTTATTAATCCTCCAGCAAAAAATAAACGTAGTTTCTGGACATGCGATGACGGTAAGAGTCACGCGAGTGCAGACCAATGGTTCGATCATGCGGCCGAACATCCGGGTAGTTGGTGGAATGATTGGTCTTCATGGCTGTCGAAGCAGTCTGGTCGTAAGGTCAAGGCACCAACAAGTGAAGGTAGTAAGGCGTATCCGGTGCTTGAAGCTGCACCTGGTGCTTATGTGCAGGTGAGAGCTGTTTAGTGGGTGTTGTAACTTTGACTTCTTCGCCGCGCGAAGTCAGATTCAAGAATAATGCGGCCGCTCGATGTGGGTCATGAAGATCCGTAGCGACATCAGGAGAAATCTATGAGTAAAAAAGTTGCCTATGTAACCGGTGGTATGGGGGGTATTGGAACCGCCATTTGCCAGCGTCTTGCTAAAGAAGGGATGACCGTTATTGCCGGTTGCGGTCCAACTCGCGATTTCAAGCAATGGATCGACGAGCAGGCTGCTTTGGGCTATACATTTTATGCGTCGGTAGGCAACGTATCAGATTGGGACTCGACTGAGGCCGCTTTTAAGAAGACAGTCGGTGAGCACGGTCCGATTGACGTTTTAGTCAATAACGCAGGTATTACCCGCGATGGTGTGTTTCGTAAAATGTCGGTTCAGGATTGGCAAGCAGTGATGGATACAAACGTCAGTAGCTTGTTTAACGTGACCAAGCAGGTCATTGATTCAATGGCGGATCGGGGCTGGGGGCGGATCATTAATATCAGCTCCGTCAATGGCCAGAAAGGGCAGTTTGGACAGACAAACTATGCTACTGCAAAGGCTGCGATTCACGGTTTTACCATGTCACTTGCGCTAGAAGTTGCTAGTAAGGGTGTCACAGTCAATACGGTTTCGCCTGGCTACATTGGAACTGATATGGTTAAAGCCATTCGTCCCGACGTCCTTGAGAAAATCGTGGCAACTATCCCGGTCAAGCGCTTGGGTACACCAGAGGAAATTGCCTCGATTTGCGCTTGGATTGCTTCGGATGATGCTGGATTTTCAACCGGTGCTGATTTCTCGCTCAACGGCGGTTTACATATGGGTTAAGCTAGCCTCGGCGATAAGGATTATGCTAATGACTTTATCGCCGATATCTTTGTAAGCACGGTAAAGCAGATCGAGAAACACATGACAGAAGCAGCGGCAAACGCAGCAATGCGGCTAATCAAGAAGTACCCTAACAGGCGTCTTTATGACACTCAGACTAGCACCTACATTACTTTGGCTGATGTAAAGCAGTTGGTATTGGATCAAGAGGTGTTTAAAGTTGTCGACGCCAAGACCGGTGATGATTTGACGCGTAGCATTCTGTTGCAGATTATTCTCGAAGAAGAGAGCGGTGGTGTGCCGATGTTTTCATCAACCATGCTGGCACAGGTCATCCGTTTCTACGGCCATGCTATGCAGGGCATCATGGGCTCTTATTTGGAAAAAAATATTCAAGCATTCATGGAGATTCAGGATCGTCTGGCGGAACAATCCAAAGGGGTTTACGGAAACCAGTTTGCGCCCGATAAATGGTCGCAGTTCATGAACGGTCAGACCCCTCTGATGCAGAACATGATGAACAGTTATGTCGAGCAAAGCAAAAATCTCTTTGCACAAATGCAAGACAAAATGCAGGACCAGACGCGCAATATGTTTACAACCTTTCCGTTTGCACCAGGGGCATCAGGAAAGGACGAAACCCCAAAATAATCCGAGGCGTGAGCCTCGCCGTAGGCTGCTACTAATGGAAGCCGCTACTCAAGCTTGATTGATACGCAGTGCAATGTGGTCGAGCGCCTCTTGCACTTGATCGATCAGAATTAAGCATAAATCGCCGGCCTGTAATTTGTTCAGTGCGGTATCGATTGCGAGAAATTCACCTCGAATCTCTTCAACGTTTTTAGTTTTCGACACATTTTCCAAGCCCTTACGCAGCAAAGCTAGCACCTCGCCGTCTTCTCTGCCACGTTGGCATTGGTCTTGGTACAAAATAGCATCGTCAAAAACCTCTCCGAGGATTTCTGTTTGTCTGCTGATATCCTCATCGCGTCGATCGCCGGCACCACTTATCACCACGATGCGTTTGTTGGCCTGTATGCTCTGGATTGCTGGGACTAATGCCTCTATCGCGTCAGGATTGTGGCCGTAGTCGGCAATGACCGTCGCACCGCGATAGTCGAAGACATTGAAGCGACCGGGTGCTGTTTGAGCATCATTGATAAAGGTGGCCAGGCCAGCCTCTATGGTCTTGAAATCCATGCCTAGTGCCCATGCAGCAGCAATGGCTCCCATGGCGTTTTCTATTTGAAAGCCAATCGTGCCGTTACGGGTCAGAGGTATCGAGCGAAGCGCGATACGATGCTCGAAATTTCCTTCTACACAAACAATATATTCATGTTCGTGAAATACTACGCGCTTTCCTTGCGCGCGGTGCGTTATCAAGACAGGGTGATGGCTGTCATTGGAAAAAAATGTAACGGCCCCGGGACAACTGTCTGCCATTTTAGCGACCAAGGGGTCGGTCGCGTTAAGTACGGCGGTGCCGTTGGGGGCGACGTTTTGAACGATCACTCGTTTAACTAGCGCTAGGCTGTCGACGGTACTGATAAAGTTCAACCCGAGATGATCGCCCATCCCGATATTAGTAACAATAGCTACATCGCATCGGTCAAATGCGAGACCTTCTCGCAGAATTCCACCGCGCGCGGTTTCAAATACCGCCGCGTCAACATACGGATGCATTAGCACATTTCTTGCGCTACGCGGTCCACTGCAGTCCCCGGTGTCGATGCAACGATGTTCAATGTATACGCCATCCGAGTTTGTCATACCAACTCGATGTCCTGCCGTGCTCAATAAATGGGCTGATAAACGTACGGTGGTCGTTTTGCCGTTGGTTCCCGCGACTGCAATGACAGGGATACGTCCGTTATCGCCTTCATTAAACATTGTCGAGATAATTGCCTCACCCACGGCACGCCCCTTACCAAAGGATGGGTTTAAGTGCATGCGTAAACCAGGCGCTGCATTAATTTCAACAATACCGGCTTGTTGTTCCTCCATTGGCTTATGCATCATTTCCGCTACAAGGTCAACGCCCGCAATATCTAAGCCGACCATCTTGGCGGCCGTGACAATCCGTGCGGCTAGCTCCGGATGAACCTCGTCGGTAACGTCGGTAGCGCTACCTCCTGTACTTAAATTCGCGTTGTTACGAAGCAAGATTCTTTTGCCATTCGGCGGAACAGAATCCGCCGTAAAGTCTTGCTTGGCAAGTGTCGCAAGCGCGATGTCATCGAAGCGAATCTTGGTTAACGCCGTCGCGTGACCATCGCCACGAAGCGGATCGAGGTTAACCTGGTCCACCAGTTGGCGAATTGTGTGCTTCCCATCACCTATGACATGTGGTGGATCACGGCGCGCCGCGGCAATCAGTTGATTCCCAATGACGAGCATGCGATAGTCGTGTCCAGGAATGTAGCGCTCAACTATCACGTCATCACTGATATCGGATGCGGCCGCATACGCTGCTACTAACTGTTCTCTCGTTTCAATGTTGACCGCAACCCCTTTGCCCTGATTGCCGTCTCTCGGCTTTACAACGACGGGAAGCCCGATTTTGGTCGCAATAGTCCAAGCAGACTCTACGTCTGACACGACGTAACCATTGGGGACTGGTACCCCTGCCGCGTCAAGCAGCATTTTGGTTAGATCCTTATCTTGAGCGATGGCCTCGGCGATTGCGCCGGTGTTGTCCGTCTCGGCGGCCTGAATGCGTCGCTGTTTACTACCCCATCCGAACTGGACCAGACTACCTTCGGTCAAGCGGCGATAGGGAATATCACGCGCCACGGCTGCGTAAACAATAGACCCTGTGCTGGGGCCCAATCTAACGTCCTCGTCTAGCTCTCTTAGCTTTGCTAACGAGGTTTTTATGTCAAAGGATTGATTATTGAGTGCCGCCATGCAGAGTGATTCTGCAAGTTCAAGTGCGAGGCGACCCACAGACTCTTCAGAATATTGCACAATCACCTGAAAAACGCCCGCCTCAGGCGTAGCGGTTGTTTGACCAAAGGCCACGGGACAACCCGCACTGGCTTGCAGTCCGAGTGCGACAGCTTCAAGTGCGTGAGCCATTGTCAATGTATCTTTGTGCCCAAGAGGTCTCAAGGGTCGAATATCTGGGAAACGCGCACGCAGACGTGTTGCGAAGTCTGGTATTTGGTCTAAGTCAAGCTCAAGACCTTCGCAGGTAACAACGGCTTCAATTGCGGTGTGACGACTCCACAAGTTTGGGCCGCGCAATGCACGAATACGGGAGACTTCCATGTTGATTCCTATTGGTATCTAACGAGTATGTGATGGAATTATTGGAGTGGACTGATTAAGCCCGCTTCAATTAATTCAGTTGATAAGCCGAGAGCCCAAGCCGCAGCAGCTACCGCAAGTACTGCGGATACGCTTGTCTCGGTGGGCTGTTCAATCACGGCAGGGCATTGGTTGATTTCTAACAAAGGTGTGCGCGTCGAGCCTTGTGCAAGCACGATTGTTTCTTTGTCCAGCAATACGGCGCGTTTACCGAGAGCCAAGTGTTCAGTGATGAGCGCTTGGTGGGGGTGCTGGCTGTAAAACGTCACCGAGCCTTCGCAATACTCTGCCAGTGCAGCTACGACGGGGTCGTCAGCGTTAAGAACGGCCGTTCCTGAGGGCAACACCACGTCCACTTGTGTCCGGTATACCTTGATCAAATCATCGTTGTCTTCGAGATTGTGAAGGTCGTACGCTTTGAACTCGTCAGACCACTGCACGCGAGTCACGACGCCGACGTCACAGACTTCATAGGGTAGGCCATTAGTGAGAATTTCGTGGCCAGTTGTTTCGATCACGGCTGCCTCCACCTCTCGGTTTAGCAGGAGCCTTCGACCTTGATCGAAGTTTGCACTGTTGGAGCTGCTCAGTTGGCGTTTGCCAACTTGTAGGCGCTCCGTGTTGGCAAGTCCTGTGTGCCATCCGTTTAGGCACATCAAATTGAACAGCAAACGGGTGAATTGACTGACCCCTTCCGTGCCGCAGACGCCCACTAGTGGAATGAGTCCGCTTTCATCGTCACTGAACATGTGATTGACGATTGCTTGACCAACTGGGCGAGGTTGGCCTTCCGCTGGTTTGATATGCATCAGCAGACCAGGGCCGGCATTGACTTCGACGATAGCTCCAGCCTGCTGTTGCAGTGGCTTTGATATATCAGTTGCAACTAAATCGATTCCAGCAACATCTAGCCCAACTATTCTCGCTGCCATGGCTGCAGTATCGGCGACGTCGGGATGAACGTCGTCCGTGCAGTCAATAGCGACATTACCGCTACGCTGGATAATAACGGTGCGTCCCTCTTCAGGTATCGAATCTGGTGTTAATCCTTGCTTTTCAATTTCTAGACGATTTGCGGAGTCAAGTCGGATAAAGTTAAGTGGATGATCTTCATTGCGACCGCGTCTAGGATCCGCGTTGATTTGACTCTCAATCAATGCCTCAACAGTCGATTTTCCGTCGCCGGTAATGAACGCGGTTGAGCCTTTAGCCGCTGCGACCATTTTGCCGCCTACGATAAGCAGGCGGTGTTCGTCGCCGAAAATAAATTTTTCAACGATTACGCCAGAACCTTCCTCCAGAGCAACAGCATATGCGGCCTGCACTTCGCTTTGAGAGACCAAGTTGGTGAACACGCCTCGACCATGATTGCCATCAACTGGCTTCACAACGACGGGCATTCCAAGCTCTTGAGCTGCCTCCCATGCATCTTCTACGCTCGAGACCGCACGTCCTTGTGGTACAGGGACTCCACACGCCTCTAGTAATGATTTTGTGAGGTCCTTGTCACGCGATGTCGTTTCCGCGATGGCGCCGGTCTTTTCGGTTTCTGCGGTCCAAATTCGACGTTGTCTCGATCCGTAACCAAGTTGCAGCAGGTTGCCGCTACTTAAGCGAATGGTTGGGATGCGCCTGGCTTTGGCTGCTTCGACAATAGTGGCGGTGCTGGGACCCAGGAAATAAGTTTCCATCAGGTCCTTTAAATGTTCAATATGAACACTAATGTCGCAGTCCCGATCTTCATATGCCGCCATCACGACATCACGTCCGGCATAAAGCGCTGCTTTCGCTACTTCTTCATTCCAGGCAGTGATGACAACTTTATAGACGCCTGATTTGGATGTTTCTCGGGTGCGACCAAATCCGCCTCGCATACCCGCAAGGTTCTGTAACTCTAGTGCAACGTGCTCCAAGATATGGCCTGGCCAAGTTCCACGCTCTAAACGAGTTAGAAACCCACCTCGTACCCCAGGACTGCAACGGTGCTCGATCAGGCTTGGCATCCAGGCGGTTAAGCGCTTATAGACGCTAGGTACGGTATCAGACGGACAGTTTTCGAGTTCGCCAATATCAACGACAGCCTCGATAACGGGTACATACAGAACTGTCCAGATATTCGGGCCACGGAGGTGGACGATTCGTTCGATCACGATGTCGCGTTTCTTCATTTTTGTACCGACTAGCCTCTGAAAGCGTTTTTAGGCGCAGTTATCGCGCTGGTATGACATGGATCGCCCACTAGGGCGAAAGTTCATGATGCGGCGCAATAATGTTGCGAATTTGTTCACTATCGTAGCAAAAACTGATTTAGGCCCCACTCTAGTCCGATAGCTCCCCAATTACAGGCGGCTGGGTCGTTATACTAGGCGCGTCATGAGTTTGCCATCTACGACCCTATTAGACTTAAAAGCGACGCTGCCGACCACTTGGGCCAGCGGGCTCGGTCGTATTCTTGGCGAGCAAGAGTTAGTCAAAGCTTGGATTGAACCAAATCTGGACAGTGGGTTGCGTTTCAACAGTGGCGCGTTAGTTTTGACGCAGACTCGGCTGCTCTCACTGGACTCGTCCAACGCCGAATGGACAAGTTGGGACCTCGCCAGCGGCCAAACACTTGAGCATCGGGATCACGCTGGTTTGGGTGCGATTGAATTCTTTGATAATGGAGTTAGGTTAGGAGTCTGGTACCACACCCTTGGTATGGCGCCGGCTGTGAGTCGGCTATGTGAAGCTTTTCTTGTCTGTCAGACTCTAATTACAGACCCTAATGCCAAAATCGAGGCTGCGCCAGGGGGCTGCCCGACCTGTGGCACGCCGTACGCACCCGATCAGGACGATTGCGCCGTTTGTAATGGTGAGGCTCAAGGACCCAATAACGGTTGGGCATTGCTGCGGTTGGTTCGTTTTGCCAAGCCTTACAAGCTTCCGCTCATTATCGGGTTTATTCTGACGCTAATGTCGACTGGTGCGACTCTTGTACCGCCTTATCTGACAATGCCGCTGATGGATAAGATTCTTATCCCGTTCCAGAACGGCAAACCGATTGATTATGATTTGGTTGCGTTATATCTGACGGGTTTGGTGGTGTCCGCCTTCCTAGCCTGGCTATTGAGTTGGGCTCGGACCTATCTCTTGGCTTGGGTAAGTGAGCGAATCGGTGCCGATTTACGCACCACTACGTTTACCCATCTGCAAACACTATCCTTACAGTATTTCGGGGGCAAGCGAACCGGTGACCTGATGGCGCGCATTGGCAGCGAAACCGATCGCATCAATCTGTTTTTGTCTCTTCATTTGCTGGATTTTGCGAATGACGTCTTGATGATATTGATGACGGCAGCAATTCTTATCTCCATTGATCCTACTCTTGCATTGACTACCCTAATTCCATTGCCTGTCATTGTTTGGATGATTCATTTGGTTAGAGGGCGATTACGCTTTGGTTTTGAGAAGGTTGACCGGGCTTGGAGTGAAGTTACGAACGTGCTTGCCGATACCATTCCTGGAATTCGCGTAGTCAAGGCGTTCGCCCAAGAACACCGCGAAGTGGCGAGATTTCGTGAAGCAAATAATCGCTACTTGAGCGTTAATGATCGCATTAACAAGATTTGGGCGTTGTTTGCGCCTACGGTCACATTTCTGACTGAAATCGGTTTGCTCGTGGTTTGGATATTCGGTATTTCACAGGTGGCTGGTCGTAGTATCACGGTTGGTGTACTCGCAGCATTCTTAGCTTACATCGGTCGGTTTTACACGCGATTGGATTCGATGAGCCGGATCGTCTCCCATACCCAGCAGGCATCAGCAGGAGCGAAGCGGATTTTCGATATTCTTGATCATGTTTCAAGCGTGCCCGATGCTACTCGTCCGGTGCCACTCGAGCGGATTGAAGGACGCATAGAACTGCGTAACGTAGGTTTTCGCTATGGAAGTCGAACGGTATTGCGCGGTGTTGACTTGAATATTCGCGCTGGCGAGATGATCGGTTTGGTGGGGCACAGCGGATCGGGCAAGAGCTCATTGGTCAATCTTATTTGTCGATTTTACGATGTGACAGAGGGTGGGATTCGTGTTGATGGTGTTGATATACGCTCTTACTCGCTAACGTCGTATCGACGTCACATTGGTTTGGTGTTGCAAGAGCCATTTTTGTTTTTTGGCAGCATTGCCGAAAATATTGCTTACGGTAAACCTGACGCGACTCGCGAAGAGATTGTGGCTGCTGCAAGGGCTGCGAGAGCTCATGAGTTTATCCTCCGTTTGCCACAAGGCTACGACTCTCTGGTTGGCGAGCGAGGTCAAGCGTTATCCGGTGGTGAACGTCAGAGAATTTCGATCGCTAGAGCGTTATTGATCGATCCTAAGATTCTCATCTTAGATGAGGCGACCTCGTCGGTTGACACGACCACTGAAATGGAAATCCAAGAAGCGCTGGACAATCTCATTCAAGGGCGCACGACTATCGCGATCGCGCATCGTCTGAGTACTTTGCGCAAGGCAGATCGCCTTGTTGTGATGGATCGAGGTAAAGTCGTCGAAATCGGTCCTCATGACGAGTTGATCGCCAAGCAAGGTGCCTATCACGCACTCTATTTAGCTCAAACCAGGCAAGTAGAGCAGGAGTCTGCTGGCGATTCTGTTCAGGATGCGGTGGCATGATCGATTTTCAACTCACTCGTAACGGTGCAGGAAAGCTAGTTTTAGTAACGCGTGATGGCGACGTGCACGAGGGTGTGTTGCCGGTTCGCGCTTTTCCGGTCGCTGCTCCGGAGTTTTTCATCGCGCTCATGAGTTCGGAAGGTAAAGAAGTCCTGTGGATCGAGGATATTAAAAAGCTTCCTGAAAGTGTCAGCCACTTGATCAACGAGGAAATTGGTTTGAGAGAACTGATGCCTGAGATCTACAGCATTCACTCGGTGTCAACTTTTTCAACGCCAAGCGAATGGGATGTTGATACAGATAGAGGCCGGACAAAATTTACGTTAAAAGGTGAAGAGGATATTCGACGACTCTCCCTCTGGACTTTGATTATTACCGATAGCCATGGATTGCGGTTTTACCTCAAGGACATGCAGGCGTTAGACAAGAACAGTCGAAAATTATTGGATAGATTTTTATGATGCACGATCTGGCTGCACCGATTGAGGCCTTTCTGATGTCCACGGGAATCGTGGCTCTGGCAGAAATGGGTGATAAGACTCAACTACTGTCACTTATTCTTGCAGCCAGATTTCGTAAGCCGATCCCGATTATTTTAGGTATTTTGGCTGCAACCTTAGTCAATCATGCTTTGGCGGGCGCTGTCGGTGTTTGGGTCAATCAATGGTTGGGTCCAGTGGTGATGCGCTGGGTATTAGGTGTATCGTTCTTATTGATGGCAGGGTGGATTCTTATTCCGGACAAAATAGACGACGATACGGATGCCAAACAGACGGGAAGCGTGTTTATAACTACAGTGGTTGCCTTCTTTCTTGCAGAAATGGGCGACAAGACTCAAATAGCCACCGTAGCTTTGGCTGCGCAGTATTCTTCTTTAGTTGCAGTGGTCGCAGGCACGACAACTGGCATGATGTTAGCGAATGTCCCAGTAGTATTGCTTGGAGACAAAGTTACTAAATTAATACCGATGCGCGTGGTTCACATTATCGCGGCAGCTCTTTTTGCAGTTTTAGGCTTGGCCGCGTTGTTAAACCTTGGCAGTCTATTCTAGGCAGATTCAGACTCTAGAATTTGATTGCATATTCGGTTGGATTATCTGGGCATGGGCCAAATTTGCAGACCATGACGGAGCTGACTGTATTAGCTGCTGCCAGAACGAAGAACAAGCCGATTATGAAGGTGCCAATCGCACCGACCGCTACTTTGCGCGCGCTGTTGGACATATTGTTTCGATCAATAATCAACATAACAGCGCAATAGGCAATCATGCCAACAAAAAAAATAAAGCCCCAAGTGTAAAAATGAATGCCTAGAAAAGGCGAACCGTACCCAGCGTCGTTCGGTGCAATATGCAAAAGAACTTGGCGTAAAGAGGTGGCTGCGCCCACTAGTGAAGCTACTAGAATCATTGCGTAGTGTGTGGTCGATGCACCAAATTTAACATTCAGTAGTAATGCCAGTCCTACGAGAATCAAAGCAACGCGTTGCAGTTGGCAGAGTGGACAGGGAAGCTCATTAAAAGCGAACTGGTAGAAAAAAGCTTCGATTAATGTGCCGCACACCGCAAGTAAGGCGAGTTGGTTAAAAAAAGCCGATATCGACTTTAATGAAGATTCACTTTGCTGGGATTGTGTAGTCATCAATGTCTCACAGTGAAATGTTCAAAGAGTCGGTCATGTGGTACTTCATCCAGGCGACATATATCAACAGAGTCACCATCCAAAGGCCGATCGAACTTGTTCTTTGTCCCCGCATTGCAAACCAAGTTGCGATGAGAGCAGTGAGAAATGGCAACATCATGATCATTTGTCTTCTCCTAAATTTTGTAATTGGCTCGCACTGGCATATTAAGTGTCAGAGAAGCTTGGCCTAATTTAGTCACAATACCATTCATACCGAAACAAATGGCATTCTCCAAGATCGGTAATCGCCGATATGAGGCGAGAATTTCACTCACTTCGGGAGTTGATTGCGCTGTGTAAGGATCAATGTCGGGGATTGTGCACCGGGAACATGGTTTGACTAGTTTTAAAATAGGACCATTTGACGATTCAGTGAATTCAAGTGAGTCGAGATGATCTTCATCGTGAGCGTCGAACCCCTTGATGACGATGTTTGGACGGAATCGAAGCATATCCACAGATTCGTACCCATGTGTCTCAAGACGGCTGTTCAGAAGGTCCAGTGCTGCTTGACTGACGACCAGGCAGGCGTAGCCATCGCTAAACATATTTGGAGCGTCCACTCCTGCCGTCCAGTCGTGGCTGGAGAGGCGCTGGGCAGTCTTGGCGAATCTGACGAGACGAAAGTGGCGCCCTGGAATTTGCAGGAAGCGATCTAGCCAATTGGCGATCTCGTCACCCATGTCGTCAGCCGCTAGGGTATCTCGCCAGACGGTGACTCTCATAGAGTGCCCTCTGTAAGACAGTGGCAACACGATTGATTCTTGTGTGGGTGCCGAGAGGGTTAGGCTGTCTTGCGATAGTGCTGGGGTGATCCATGCCATATGCGGCGCTTGCCGCTGGGTGATGAATTGCCCGTTCTGGTCAACAATTACCCACTCGCGATCAAAAGCCAATCCTGTCGCTTTTAGTTGTGAAGTATCAAGCGCTATACCCGCACATGATTTAACTGGGTAGATAAAAAGTTGACTGATGATGCCCTTGCTGTCGCTCATGCACAAACTCCTACATTGAAACCTAGTTCAAGCTTAAACTAACTATATCGATATTTCATTAAATCAGAGGTTTGTTATGCCATCGTTTGACGTTGTATCCGAAGTGGACAAGCATGAGCTCACCAACGCAGTTGATCAAGCCAATCGTGAGTTATCGACACGTTTTGACTTCAAAGGTACAGAAGCTAAGTTTGAACTCGACGGCTATGTAGTCACGCAGATCGCCAGCAGCGCGTTCCAATTGAAGCAGATGCTGGATATTTTGCGGTCTCGTTTGAGCGCGCGTGGTATCGATACCAGGTGCTTAGACGTGGCAGATCCTCTTGAGAATCTTGGTGGCGCTCGTCAGAAAGTGACGATCAAACAAGGCATAGAACAACCAATATCCAAAAAACTAATCGCTGCGATGAAAGACGCCAAGCTGAAGGTGGAGCACCAAATCACTGGTGAGAAGCTACGCGTCACAGGGAAAAAACGCGATGACTTGCAGGCAGCCATCGCGTTATTAAAAAAAGTGGATGTTCCTCTTCCCCTGCAGTTCAATAACTTCAGAGATTAACGTCCGCCAAATTTGGTGTCTTGAAACAAGCTGGACAAGCCACGGGGTTGTGAGCGCCAGTACTGCGGTGCAGCCTTTACAGTTGCCCCCAGCTCGGCTGCGGCATGCCAAGGCCAGCGAGGGTCGTAGAGCATGCCTCGGGCGAGCGCCACCATGTCAGCTTCGCCATCCGCGATGATTTGTTCAGCCTCTTTTGGGTCAGTGATCAAACCGACTGCCATTGTTGGTAAACCTGTTGCTTGCTTTATCTGCGTCGCAAATGGTACTTGGAACTTTGGACCGATTGGTATCTGCTGTGCAGGCGATACTCCACCTGTCGACACATGGATAAAGTCGCAGCCAAGCGCTTTGAGCTTGTTAGCAAAATCGATATTAGCTTGGATCGGCTGACCGTCAGGTACCCAATCTGTTCCTGAAATGCGAATGCCAAGCGTTGTGTTCGGTACTGCTTTGCGTACCGCTTCGAACACCTCGAGCGGGAAACGCATGCGATTTTCGGCGGAACCGCCATATTCATCGGTGCGCTTGTTTGAGACAGGCGAGAGGAATTGATGAAGCAAGTAGCCGTGTGCGCCGTGTAATTCAATGCCGTCGAAACCCAGCCGCATGGCCCGAATCGCTGAGTCAACAAAAGCCTGTTTGACTCGGAGCAAGGCCGCTTGATCCATTGCCAGAGGTGCTACCTCCTTATCGCCGTGAGGCGTTGCCGAAGGGCCTTCGGTTTGCCAACCGCCTTCTTGGATCGCCAACAATTGACCGCCTTCCCAGGGACGCGCACTTGATGCTTTGCGTCCGGCGTGAGCTAACTGAATCATCACTGGCATACTTGAATACGTGCGTATCGCTTTAAGAACAGGTTTGATGGCTGCTTCCGTCTCGTCAGACCATAAACCTAAGCAACCCGGGGTGATCCGGCCAATCGGTTCCACAGCGGTCGCTTCGATAATCAGCAATCCCGCTCCTGACAGGGCCATCTCACCCAAATGGATCATGTGCCAATCGCTTGCCTTACCGTCGTTGGCGGAATATTGGCACATGGGGGCGATCACGATACGGTTATCTAAAGTCAGTTTACCGAACGTGATGGGAGAAAACAGTTTGCTCATGTATATGTCTCAGTCAATAAAAAAATGAGTGGATTGGATGCTAACGGTTGTGTTCGTCTACTGCAAGTCGCTTGTGTATTGTTTTTTTAACGTTTCAAAAGAACTAAGTTTGCCTGCAATGGCACTAGCCACAACGGTGGATGGACTGGCGAGCCAGACTTGCCCAGGACCAGAGCGCCCCGGGAAATTGCGGTTAATCGCACTTACCGTCACGTCAGTGGACTCTATCGAGGACCCAGGTCCGCAGTTGGCACAGGCGCCACAGGCAGGGTGCAGCATCTCGGCCCCTACCGCCTCAAAACAAGGCAGGTAACCTTTCTCTATGCAATAGTCTCTTACCGCTTGCGTGCCGAACTGTAAATACAGCTTGACTCCCGTGGCTATTTTTAGCCCGTGGGACGCGGCCCACGATAGCACATCGTAATATTGATCAAAATCCTCTCTCTTACCTGCTGTACAGGATCCGCCATAAGCGATATTGATCGGCACCGGTTCCAATAAATCGGACAAGGGCATTCCGTTACCAGGATCGCCTGGGCGCGCAACCATTGTGCAAAGCCGAGTGGCGTCGATTCTAATCGCTTCTGTGTAAGCGGCGTCGGGGTCGCTTTTCATCCAAGGCTCGATTGCAAAGTCGATTCCTCTGCGCTCTTTTAGAAACCGAACGGTTTGCTCATCGGGTTCGACTAAACCGGTAAATCCGCCTAATTCGGCCGTCATGTTAGTGAGTGTTGCTCTGTCATCGATAGACATTGCACGAACGGCGGAGCCACCAAATTCGAATACTTTACCTACCCCGGCGCCTGCGCGTATTGTTGGGTCAGCGAGTAAATGCAGCACGATGTCTTTGGCGCTGATTCCAGAGGCCACGGGACCTTGGATTTCAATTCGTAAAATTTCGGGCATCGTGAATCGAACCGCACCGGTTACGAAGGCATTGCCCATATCGGTAGTTCCCACCCCAAATGCGACGCATCCAAGCGCGCCGCTGTGGGGAGTATGCGAGTCCGTACCGGTAATAAGTTGGCCAGGCAAAGCGTATTGCTCTGCGATCAGCGCGTGTGAGATGCCTTCAGATCCGGTGTTGCCAATATCGCCTGCCTCGAGTGCTTGAAGATAACCGTGGTTTCTGAGTCCATGATCAGCGACAAACTTTCGGTGTGATTCCGACAGCCCTTTGACCCCGTTCACGAGTCCGTCTTTGATATGAACTGGACTTTTGTGTACGTAAGATAAATGATCTTCAAAGCACACGATAGTGTCAGGCTCAAACATGTGTACCTGATCGCCGAATTCGGTCTTGAGTCCATAGGCGCACATGCCTGTGTAGTACTCGTGAATAAAACGTACATCTGCCTTGAGAAAGCCACCTTGTCCCGGTAAGAGTGCATTGGCTGCATCTGGAGTTGAAAGTTGATGACGTAAAACGATTTTTTCGAAAAGTGTTAATGGTTTGTCGCTGGTTGCGTTTGCAATCAGCGGGGCATGTCGCAATTTTCTCTGGCCGTAGCGAAGCAAGCCACCGGCTCGAAGGATACTTGCGGCGACTTCATCACGTCCGGCCAGTAATTCGTCCAAGGTAATTTCTTGCCCTTGTTCAATACGTTCGATTAAATCGAAATTCGTCGACGTAAATAAACCTAAGTTATCAGCGTTTTGTCGATAGATGCGCTCAAAGCTCTCGGCGATAACCAACTTGATACCTGCTGCTTTCTCTGCCACAACACTATGCTCACGCGAGCTGCCTTTGCCATAGCGTTTTCCTCCAACGACGACCTCGATAGCAGCCTGTTTGACGGCGTCTTTTCCAATAGGCTTTTTATTTTGGGTACTGAATCCGGTATAGGGGTAGCGCCCGAGCTTTTCGTCGAAATTGACCATGATAGGCAATGGCGTAATTTCGTCGGTGGATATGTCGTCTCTGAGCGGACTGGCCTGGACTAGCTTAGTCGGTTGCCCGTTGAGCTGACTCGCTACAAGATCAGCGTTGCAGCTTAAATACAAAAATCTTGGTAAGAATTTAATTGTTGTCATAGATTAATCACTCATGCCGGATCCGATCAATGCCTGTCTGGTTGCCGTGTTCTCAAGTTGTCTGAGCCACCAAGCTAAGGCTTGACCGGTTTGAGCATTAGCTTTTTGCCAAGCGTAATGGACAAGTGCGCGCCTTTGCGGTTGCGACACGGTTTTTTGTATCAACAGGCCGGCGTCAATATAAGGTTTTGACAACGTTGTTGGTAAGAAACCACCCCCGAGGCCCCGAAGTTGAGCTTGCAATTTGTCTGCCATGGTTGGCACGGTTAAGACATTTTGACCTTGAATCAGGCCGATGGTCACGCCATCACCTTGAATGACCGAATCTGCAACTGAGATTGCCCGATAGGCCGTGAGTTGTTCCGAGCTGAGGGGCTCAGGTGCTCTCGCTAACGGGTGCTGCGGCGCGACGACATAAGTAAAGTCAATTTGGCCGATCGCCTCATGATGCATCCCTGTTGCTTTGGAGAGTGCTTCGCCTGGTATGCCAATCGCCAAGTCGGCTTGTCCCGTCACCAGTGCTTGTAAAGTGCCCGATAGCGCCTCATCTCTGATACGAAGGCGTGTGGGCGGATCGCTAGAGAGGAATTTTTGACATAAGTCCATTACTACTGTTTTCGGGATAATCGTGTCTACGGCGATAGTGATTTGTGATTCCCAGCCGGTTGCTATTCGCTTGACTCGATTGGCTAGCGCGTCCATCTCGACGAGCAGTCGTTGTCCTTCTTTGAGCAACTCTTGCCCGGCAGCGGTTGCTTTGGCTTGTTTGCTGCTGCGATCAAATAGCAATGCGTCTAGGTTTTCCTCTATTCGTCGCACTCGATAGGTGAGTGCGCTGGGCACTAAGCCGAGCTTGCGCGCGGCAGCTGCAAAGCTACCTTCCTTTGCAATCGTGCGAAGCATCAACAGCGCTTCAGGCGTTAAAAGGTTTACTTTATTTTGCATTTACAGGAATAATACATTCAAAAAATTTGAATGTAAAAAACAAAATAAATGTTTAATCCAATTGGATGGAAACGATAAAGTCACAATAATCAGAATAACGAATATGGTTTCACAATATGCTCAAAATTAGACGTTCTGGCGATCGTGGCTATGCCGACCATGGATGGTTGAAATCCTTCCATAGTTTCTCTTTTGCAGGATATTACGATCCTGCCTACATGGGCTGGGGCAATTTGAGAGTGATTAA
>Ga0164296_1002104_pt1 | contig 20141 bp, 23 predicted proteins | sample GEODES057metaG_FD_113533 | JGI IMG/M metagenome (GOLD analysis project Ga0164296, IMG submission 113533) | Dystrophic lake water microbial communities from Trout Bog Lake, Wisconsin, USA - GEODES057 metaG | ecosystem: Environmental > Aquatic > Freshwater > Lake | place: USA: Trout Bog Lake...
ATCTTAAAGGTTCTGTCGCGGAACGAACGAGGTTGACAATCTTATACGCCCTCGTAGCTCAGCGGCAGAGCACTTCTTTGGTAAAGAAGAGGTCACGGGTTCGATTCTCGTCGAGGGCTCCAGTCTTTTTTGAACCTAAGCCAGATACCCTTACTAGGGTGAGACAATTGATGTCTTGTCGTAAAGTTTACGACAGAGAACGTAGACATTTGATTCAGGCGGATTTCCACGTTATGCCGTTGCGGATTTGGGTGATGGTTTTCCGATCTACTTTGTAGTCTCGTGCGAGCTGTGATGTAGTGGTGGTTGGCAGCTTGCTCCTGATTTCCTGAACGTCCTGGGCGGTGAGTTTGCTGCGGCCGTTCGACTCGCCTGTTGCTGGCTTGACTGGCCCCGCCTTCGACGATGCGTACTCTACACAGCGAGGATCTGATTCAGCCTCGAAGGACGCTTGCCAGAGATTTCCCAACCAGAGGCGTCGCATTTCTGGGTCGGCATGGTTATACCGATCATGCACACCAGCACGGGTTTGTCCCATTAGTGATATGCGCACGCTTCTCGGACAGCCGTTTTCATCGAGCCAAGTTGAAAAGCTGTGGCGAAGTTCGTGCGGCGTAAGAATGCGAAGCTTGGCACGTCTCATCGCAACCGCAAGATCTCGATCTATTGCGTCGGCACTATATGGGTGGGCATTACCTGACTTGTCTGTCCAGTGGATCAGACGCCCTCGGGCAAAGCAAACAGCGCGTATCTCATCGAGAAGGCCGGCAGGTAGTTGAAGGTCCCGACGTGCATACTTGGACTTGAGCTTAGTGGTCAGCTCTCCAGTGGCCCTATCGACTTGGAATCGTACTTCCAGCGTTCCACTGGCGGCGAGATCCGTATAGCTTTGCCCGCAGGCTTCGCGCAACCGCAGTCCGAGAAAGCCCATTAGAATGATTGCAGTTCTCATTGGGCCTGAAGCCACATCCAAGAGTCTCCTCATTTCTGCAGGCGTGTAGACGTCAACCTCCTTTTGGGGCATTTCCCTGGACGGAACTCGCTTACTGTTGATGGGCCGAACCTTATCGTCCAAATCCGTGGCGATTGAGCAGACCTCAAGTGCTAGAGAACGGCACTTGTTGACTGTGGCTGGACCCAGGGGCTCATATATGAAGACTGGGTCCACGTACTGGCCAGCGACTCTCTTCGGCTTGGCTTTTGGATTTCGACAGGTCCTCTTGGCATCGAGGCGATTCAGCATTTCGGCCAATACGGCGAAGTCGATGTTCCTCACCTGCAGATGGCCGATTTCTTCAAGGACGTGCAGGGCGGCGGCACGGTTCGTGTTTTTCGTGTTAGCGCGCAGGTGCGCCTTGAGCGGCAAATACTTGTTGATGTAATACCAAACGAAAGAGCCCTCAGGAAGTGCGGCCTGCAACGGAGGGGTGACGAACTCTTGATACTTGCGCTCGGCGTCCTGGATCGTGTGCCCGTAGAAGGATTTCCTTGTAATCGAGCCGTCCGGGAGGGTCACATTCCTTTTGATTTCCTTCAGGCGCTTGCGCGCTTCGTTCTGCTTCTGCTGTTTCTTGGCAGGCATTTTTTTGTTCATAAATCACAAGTCCTTTCTCGGCCAACTTCGCAGAAGCACGGGTCTTCCACCAAGCCCGAAGATCATCGGCGTCCACGAGTTCCCCATCGATTGGGTCCCGAAAGCCTGGAAAGCCGGGTTCGTCCCAAAGCTGGCGTGCTCGCTTGATTGTTTTGAGCGATAGCGCAGCCTGAACTTCCTTAGGGCCGAGAGCGAGTTGAAGCATTAGTCTCCTAGGTGGCCTTCGAACACATCGTCCGGCACGTCAAACAGGCCCTGCATGCCTCGATAGGGGATAGGCACTTCGAGGGCACGCACACTGGAAAGCATCCAACCGAATCGGCCTGGGGCAAAGTTGCCCATGTCGTGTTCAGACCACTCGTGGAGACCTTCGGTATCCCAGACTGGCAGCAGGGCACAATGCAGTTCACCATCTGAAAGTGATTCCACACGTCGGCAGTCAACCAACTCGCATACAGCAACGATGGCTCCCAATGATAGGAAGGGCATATCGTGCACGACCGGTTGAAGGGCGCCGATCCATTCGGGCTCATGCAGCAGTGCCCTCTCTGCAAGCGTCCAGCGCTTGGCGGCGTGAATCGCTAGCGGACCTCGATGCGGCGTGTACCAGTGACGAGTCTCGATTCGCTTGCTTCCAAGCGCGATCGCCGTGGCCCACGGTTGCCAAAGGGACAGGCACATCAAGAGCAAGCCACCAGGCCAAGAAATTTAGGTGCGCCAGTCATTCGCTAGAGTTCCTCGTTGCCGCTTGCAACCGGCGGCTTCTGTTTCGTACTCTTCACGAGGGCACAAATCGCTTCCAGGAGTTGCTGCTCAGCCTGTACCTGCAGTTCGTCCTTTACCTTGCGGGCCATCAAGCGACGCTCCACTTTGACCGAGACATAGCGAATCCAGATCTCGTCGGAGATGTCCCCGGCGTTCCTGGCTGCTTTGTGGTCGAAGTCCACTTTCTCGACAAATTCGAATCGCAAGTACTGCTCGCCGTCGCGGAATTGAATGCCGTCTTCGAGCATCATCGGCACGAGTTCGGTGTCCCTGATATGGTCGCGCTCGGCCACAAGATCCCGGATGGTTGTGCCTAGTTCTAGGTACCGACGCATGATCAGCGTCTCAGGTGTTATGTCGTTCTCAGTGGCTGGGGCAACTGAGGAATCGAGTGCAAAGATATCATCCATTTTTTGGTCTCCTACTTAATCAAAGTCTGCTGAATTAAACGTTCCAGTCTCCGCTGGGCTTGAGACAATTTCAGCAACCCCACAAAACTCACGGACACGAGGGTGAACAACTAAGTCACTTGGAGTCAGTTCTCGCTTGATATATAAGCCGTCGATGCTCCGAACACGGGAAAGCGCAACATAGAGTTGTCCGTGTGCGAAGCTGGCCATCTCAAGCTCAATTGAGGCAGTATCGAGGGTTTGCCCTTGGCTCTTATGCGTCGTTACGGCCCAAGCGAGTTTGAGCGGGACTTGGGTGAATCCACCGATCTCTTCTTCGGCGATTTCGTCGCGTTTCAAGTCGTACGTGTAGGCGAGTTTCTTCCAACTCTCAGGGGCGGCAATCACGACCCGGCCATCACGCAGTTCCACGACTGGCCCCGATTCGCGGAACCCGATCACATCACCGACACTGCCATTGCTGACTATGCCCAGTTCGTCACCTTCTGCTATCTGGATATTTCGGGCGAACATCACTTGAGCTCCGACTTTCAGTCGCAGGTGCACTGGCACGGGGATGTCTTTGACGTCGAAGGTGCCGTCCAGTGAGCCTGTATAGACTTGCTCATCACCGGATATCGCATCCAGACGAGCCCGGTTGATTGCAGCTGCCTTGTCATTCGTGTACGTCAGCGTAACGGGAGCGGCCCCCCGTTCAGTCGGGGGCAAGACACCAACTCGCCGGTTGAAGAACTGCAATCCCGAAGGATCTCCCACGCGAATAGCGTTTAGAGCGGCCAAGAAATTTGGATCTCCAGTCTGACGGAACACTTCACTGAGTTCTATCTTCTCTATCTGCGCTGCCGGATCTTCCTGACCGTCGAAGGCGAGGGCTAACCCGCGTGGACCTCCCAAGACATGCGCGTCAAACCAAAAGGGCGAACGGTACTTCTGCTTGATCAGGTCCCGACTTCCCTCGTCCGCGACGACCGGCTCAAGCTGCCACATATCGCCGACGGCGATCATCAACTTGCCGCCGAATGGCTCACGGTTTCCGAGCGTTTTCTGGAGGACGTGAGAGATGGCGTCCATCAAATCGGCGCGAACCATGCTGACTTCATCGATGACTATCGCTTCAGCACGCTCGATGGCCATCCGCTTTTCGTGGGAGAGGCCATTTACGCAACCACGAGTAAGCGGACCGATCTTGATTTTGAACGCACTGTGGATCGTGGCGCCTTGGACGTTGACTGCGGCAAGCCCCGTCGGAGCGACGACTACGCACCTAAGTTTTTCGCGGATCTCCCTCACGACCACGCTCTTGCCAGTTCCGGCTTGCCCGGTAAGAAATAGAAACCCTCCATTACCTGCTTGGTAAAGTTCAAGCACCCGGTCTACTGCGCGGCGCTGTTCGGGTGAGAGACTGACGGCTTGTGCACTGCTTCCAAGAGCAGCCGGACGAGGCTTAGAATCTGGCACGCTTTCAGGCACAAGAGCAACGATGGACGATGGCCATCCCGTCTCCCCGCAAGGACAAGCACAGAACGGATATTCACAATCTCCCGGACAGGGACATCCACCTGGCGCAGAAGAGATGAGTGGCGGTTTCGGAACTACGAGAGGCCGGCGAGTAGTGCTCAAATAGTGCATGTTCCCACCTCGATGGCCATCTTCAGTGCCGTCAATGCCTTGTCGTCTGCAAGCGCCAAGAAGCTGAGGATAATACACGCCTCGGCTTTGGTTAGCTCATAGATGCTGCCAAGGCCGTCTCGTGGGCCATGGCCCGCAATGGGTCCATAGGCTTGCACAATAGCGAGCGCAGATGGATGACGCGCCTTCTTGCCGTAGCCGATCTGCGTAAGACCGGCATTCACTGCTGTTAGTTGGCACGACGTTCCACCTTGAGTAAGCGGTTCCTCATGCCAGGATGGCAACGGCATCGGGATCTCAACGCCAAAGACGCTACTGCTCATTCGCACGTCAGCGGCATCCGGAACGGGGGTTTCTGCGTGCGCACGTTCGACGGCTTCGATATCAAAATGCGAAATGGACCTTAGCGGCGCTACCGGCAGATGGAAGGTGTGCGGTCCGATCATGTTTCGAATCCGGCGTTCGAGTTCTTCCGAAACTAGATCCATCGCCGTATTGGCACCAGCCAGCATCATCTCGATAACCGATCGGTCCGCAGTTAACGGAATCCCGGACAGATTTATCGTAAAGTCGGTGTAAGAACCATCTGGGCATTTACTGCGCCGCGATACTCCGACGTGGAACGTTGGTTCGTTCATTTGAACCTCCTTGGATGGGTGGGCGTTCTCATGCGGCCGCCTTGTGCTGCATTCCCTGCAGCATTGCCGGAATATCGAAGTAATCGAGTTCACCAGCAAGGTTCCAAATGGCGATCGATCTGTTCTCGCCAATCGAGCGACCTCGCCTGCTGTCGGCCAACATCTCTGCGAGCATGCGTGTCAGCTTGCGTGCTCGGTCAGAGTCCAGCAGCCGAACCAGTTCGAGTAAGTCTTTCCAAGCTTCTGCGTTGGCTGCTTTACACAGAGTGTTGAGAGGACCGTAGCTGCTTTGAAGCCGGTCGTAGTATTCGGCAGCACGCCTTATCGCGTCGTCGCTTAATGCTGACAGCGCTTTCGCGTATGCGTTCTCAAGGACGTGATTGTGATTGGACCCAGCCTGACAGCCAAGGCCTGCCATCTCCCTTGCCAACGTGAGCAGATCCCTGTCGGATAGCGACTCAAAGTTACCTAGTTCAATCTCGGGCACGTGGAACCGATCAGGCATCGCCTTAAGAGAGAAGCGGATCGACTTACCTTCCTCACCAACTTCTTTGGCAAGCAACTGGGCGCTAGAGGTTGCCCATGCGGAACGTTTCTTGAGATCTACGCCCGAAGGGCTTTCGGTCGAGGCGAGATATTCTCTGACCTCGTTCTGCAGTTCTATCTGGAACTGGAATCCGCGCCCGGTTTGGACGGTGAAGACGTCGCAACAGAGAAAGGAGTTAGACATCAGTCCCACCTCCGGGCAAACTTAGGAGTGAGGACGTCGATGCCCCAGGCCAGTGTGAATGGGCGTTCTGCTTGAGTTCCGCCCGGTTGGATAGATCGTGTCGGTGCCATTGAAATTACCTCTTAGCCAGTGCAAGTGGCTCTGAGGTAACTATATCAGCGTTTACCAGACTTTGCAAGACATGGCATCAGAAAGTCTTAAAAAGTCTTTGGTCTTACGACCGAGAAGTTCGAGGCCCGATCCCGCTTGGGCGAATGAAGTATTCAGCATTGGGTGATTGCGCGTTCCGAATCTCGCCCCATGCGTATCCTTCGACATTCCAATCTTGGAGACTGAGAACCTCGGCCGAGTCATCGTCGGAAATAAGATCCGACGCCCCGGCTTGTGAGTCGATATAGCGAACCGTCATTAATGTCGGCGTATGGCGATTGCTAAGAAGAAGGTAGACATCAGGCTGAGGGTAGTCGTCAGGCTGAAAAATAAAGACCGTGCCACGTTGGGCCTTCAGTCCCTGGTCCGCGAGCTTGATTAAAGTTCTACCGCCCGCAAGATATGCAAATACACTCAAGTTCAACCTCTGGGCACCCTTCGCGTCCCAGACGCTAGAAGGGTCCACAACATAGGCTTCAACTCGGATAGTGCCCTGGTCCGAGAGTGACCTCGCGGTATCTACCAATTTATCGTCCGGATCACTGTCGTCCGTTCTGCCATTATAGTAGACGCTTTTCTGCTGGTTTGCCAAGACCATTGGGGCTTCATCGTAAAAAAAAGCTACAGGCTGCCCTAAAATTCGTGAGCAGGCGGCGACGATTTCGCCAGACGGATCGTGTTGACCTCGCTCCCAGTTACTCAATCTGGAATGCGACACATTGAGCTGCAGAGCGAGCTCAGACATCGTCATCTTGGGCCGCCTCGCCTCGCGAGCTTCCCTGATCTTCTTTCCAACATCACCTACTGCCATGCCAGCCACTTCATAAGTCCTTCCAAGGCTTTTCACAGCGATGGTATCAGATTTTCATAATCTAGTCTTGCAAAGTCTGGTAAACACTGATATCATGCTGACATGGGACAGATTGCACTGCCGATGCGCACGGGGCCGAAAAACGGCACTTTCGCCTTCACGCAAGAAGGTGAAGAGCAGATACACGACGCCGTGACAGTTCATGGACTCGCGAAGATCAGGGTCGCTGCTGACACTGGGACTTCGATAGTGACAGTGGACGCGATCATCAGACGGGTACAGGCACGCCGGCAACAACAGGAGGATAGGGCCCCCGAACCTTGCACGTCCGAGGGCTAGGATGCCGGGCCATCAGCCCTTGCACCGACCTCCGAATTATCCCACACCTCAAGGAGAAAAGATGCCGTCACTCACCGACACAACAAGACAATCCGCTAACAACGAATACCTTGCCGACCCGGAATATCCGCTCTTTATAGTCAGCAACCAAGACTGCGTGGAAGAGATGGTGAGCCGCGAATGCGCCGCCGTTCAGCTCAACTTGCTCAAGGTTGCCCTAACAGCGAATGCGGAAGGGCCGCGCGAGATTCAGGGAGTGCCACTTGCGGGACGCAGCGTCTTTCTCGCTTTCGACGAACTGATCGCCGGGATACCAAAAGCCTCTCGCGCCATCACCGACCTGACTTCCTATCTGCGCCAACAAGGTGCGAGTGTCGCCAGCTTTAGCTCGGCGCAAAGGACCACAACTGCGCCCTGAGACGGACGCTCCAGACAGATTCCTAACGAGAGCTTGAAGAAACCTCGGAGAAACCATGACTACAGCAACTGAAACCAAGATCGACGACAAGACGGCGCTCACGACCGCCCAAGACGCTGACAACTATATTCCCGATGACACCGAAGTCCAGACTCCTATCAATCGTCGCCCAACCTATCGATTCTCCCGCGGCAAGATCTGCACGGGACGTGAAGAGGACGGCAACCTCGTCGAGATCCCCAAGATCGTGGGCCGACTTCGACGCATCGGCGTCCATGCGGGCCTTACAAAAGCGACCCAAATCCCTTACCAACAGGTTGAAGCGGACATCGAGACTTCGCGCGGGAACGTTCGAATCAAGGCTTCCCTTAGCGACAAGACTGGGAAATTTCAACCTTCGACCTCAGCTCTCTCCTTCTCGGAAGGACTCTTGGAATTGGCGAAGGATGAACTATGCGTAATCACGGCCCAGGCTTCGACCAAGAAGAACGCTTACGGAACGTACTCCACCTACGCCAACGCTTGGCACTACGACGGTAAGACAAGCCCTCGCCCGACGAGGCGTCGACCGATCGACAAGTCAAAGACGATGGACGAGCAGTGGCACCTTTTGGAAGCCGAACTTCGTTCCCATCCAGCGTTTGCGGAACGACCAGTTAGCGAGAGGGACGAGGAAACAAGCCTCACACACTTCTCCGAATTCTGCCGCGAGTGCAAGGAAAAGGCCTGGACTACCCCGGAGCAGAACCCGCAAGGCTGGCTCGTTTACTTAGCCAAAGTAGCCAAGGAAGCCAAACCGCGTGCGAGCCTTTCGAGTTATACCGAAGATGACTGGGGCACCCTGCGCCAGGCCCTCGCTTCACGAACGGAGATCCCTAAGTCGCTTGCAGACGCTCTGGAAGCGAATGATCCATTCGCTTCTGGCACAAGCGACTTCGACTAGTTTCAATCTCGCCCACGCACACCGAATGCTGACCATCAATCCCGCTACAGTCGCCGAATCGATCGGTAACGAGCCCATCGGCGCGTCAGGTGAGAGTGCCCTTGCTTCACTAGAAGCAGGGGCGCATTCGCTTGGCTTAGGGCATGGTGGGTGCGTTCACGACAAAGATGGCCTGGCAATTCCGACACTTTGGGCGGCGAATGAATGCAGCATTGGCAAGTGGGAGAAACTGCCACTCTCCTGGAGGCATCGCAGGTCTCAGGATTACCTTGCAGAACTGAGCAAGGCGGCATCTGCAAAGCCCAAAACGCATCGACAAGGCGCAAGCAAGTTCACGACCGCTTATGCCATCGACTGGGGACGGCGGCAGGGCTGGAGACTCGTCGACCGCGAACGTTGGGACCACTACAATCACGCGCGCTCGCATGATGTTGCCTTCGGAATGGACGCCATTTTTGTTTGTCCACTCACTGCCAAGCGGATTGGAATCCAAGGAGCTGGGCGAAGTGAGCGGGCCATTCACTTTCGCCGCTTCGAACAATGCGGGGCCATCAAGCCAGTCCTTAGCCCTGAGAAAGTTCTCGTTGGCGGAATGGGCGCCGTTGAAGCGGCGCGGGCTCAGAACATTGAGATTTGGTATCTCGAATTTGATCGGGGCGAGCCTGAACCGATTTTACGGGAGCGCTGGGCTTGATTCAACTACCCGCTTTTGAAGTTGGGGGCAGTGTCTACTCGCCCATCTGGGCGGTTCTACCCGTGCGGTTGGATCCGGACCGAGGATGTGCCCAGAATGGCTGCTAAGAGTCTCTCGGCAGAACATCGAAAGGCGCTGGAGCGGGATTCGAGTATTACGCCTGGCATAATCGAGCAGCGCGGGTATTGGACTGCGAAGTCGGTTCAGGAGCTTGTAAACCTTGGCTTCTTCGGGGTGACGAAGGAGCAGCTTCCAAGTCTTGTTATTCCGATTCTTGGCGTGGACGGGGATGTCGTGTACTACCAACACCGACCCGACCATCCCAGGAGCGACAAGGACGGGAGGCCCGTTAAATACGAATCACTGCCGGGGCAACCACCTCGCATTGACGTAAGCCCTTGCATCCGGCATCAGATCGATGATCCCGGCATCCCACTGTGGATAACAGAGGGTGTCAAGAAGGCTGACTCTGCCGCGGTTCGGGGCCTATGTTGCATCGCCCTCATCGGCGTTTGGAACTGGCGCGGTAAAGGCGCCAATGGCGGAAGTCTCGAGCTAGCCGATTGGGATCGCATAGCAATCAAGGGCCGGGTCATATACATTGCGTTCGATAGCGACGTGATGGTGAAGCCGCCGGTAAAGCGCGCCTTGCAGCGCCTAGCAAAGGTTCTCGTGCGCCGGGGGGCGAAGGAAATCCGGCCGGTCGTGATGCCTCAACAGGCTAGCGGGAAGACTGGCCTTGACGACTGGTTTGCCGCCGGGAACACGGCAACGGATCTGACGAAACACGTCGACCACGATCTGCTTAGGCACACCGGGATCGTTTGTAACAATCGAGGGCTGGCCGAGATCAGCGCTGATGCCCTGACGGCCCTCGTCGAATCCAACTTCCCGCCGAGCGTGTTTGTGCGTGCAGGTGAGCTTGTTCGGATCAAGACCGACGAGAGGTCCATTGCAAAGATTGAGTCAGTGACACCGCCGATGGCACGGGGGATCCTCGCCCGGTCAACGTCTTGGGTTGTTGTTCGCAAAGACGGGGTGACTGAGGTCTCGCCACCCAAGGAAGTTGTGGAGGACTTACTCGCCTTGCCCGACTGGCCCGAGATTCCACCGATAATCGCGATTACCATGGCTCCTGTGTTGGGGCCCAGCCGGGAACTCTCGATGTCCCCCGGTTACGATCCCTCGTCTGGGTTCTTTATCGCCAGTCGAGAAACGTGGCCGACTTGGACTGGCTCAACGGAATCTGCCCTGTCCTTTCTGTTTGATGACATGCTTGGCGATTTTCCCTTCTCAACCGCTGCGGATCGGGCTCACGCGCTTGCCCTGATGCTGCTGCCGATCGTGCGACCTATTATCGACGGCCCCACACCGCTGCACCTCATCGATGCGCCAGTCCAGGGGAGCGGTAAGTCTCTCCTCGGAAAGCTCTGCCTCATGCCTACAGTCGGCGACAAAATCTCGGCAACAACCGGCACACGGGACGAAGAAGAGTGGCGGAAGAAGATCGCCAGCAGTCTCCTTGAAGGCCGTGCTTACATTTTCCTGGACAACCTTTCGCGCAAGGTCGATTCGGACACCCTCGCCGGCGTTCTCACCAGCACGGAGTGGAATGACCGCGCGCTTTCGACGATGCGGAACATCAATGTCCCGGTCAGGTGCGTTTGGCTGGCTACTGCCAATAACGCGGAACTCTCCCGAGACATTGTGCGGCGGACGGTTTGGATTCGACTAGATGCAGGTGTCGAGCACCCGGAAGATAGGACAGGTTTTAAGCACGCCAACATCGAGCAGTGGGTCAAGGACCACCGATCCAAGATCGTCTCGGCGCTTTGTCATCTGATTACGTCTTGGATCGCTCAGGGCTCACCGCTGTTGGAAGGGCGATTACTCGGCTCATTCGAAGAATGGAGTAAGACGATAGGTGGCATCCTGAGGTGCGCAGGAGTAAACGACTACCTCGGAAACATTACGGAACTAAGAGCATCGGCTAATTCGGATGACGACGCATGGGCGGCGTTTTACAGACGCTGGTACAACCTCCATGAGTCACGCGCCGTGGTCGCGGGAAATCTCATCGAGGTCTTCCAAGAAGACGAGGCACTGAACTTTATGCTCGGTGACAAGGGACCGGCCAGTCAGAGGCAGCGTCTGGGCTTTTTGATTAAGAAGCGCATTGGCATCGTCGCATCGGGCTTTCGAGTGATGCGGGACTCGGAATTCAGGGGCTCGACGATGTACCGCCTGTTACCGTGCGATTCTCGGTGCCAGGCTGGAAGTGGCCCGACCCGTGAGGGAGTTGAGGGAAGTTTGGAGCGAGTAATACAAACTCCCTCACAACTCCCTCACGCACTATTACCAGGCAATCCAGGTTCAAATGAGCTAGGTATTGAGGGAGTTGAGGTAGTTGAGGGAGTTAAAACAACCCTACGCACATGCGCACCAGCGCACTCGGTCGCCCATGCACGCGAGAGCAGACTAGGAAAATGCCCCTCAAGTCCCTCAACTCCATCATTTGAACCTGAAAACCGTGAGGGAGTTTGGAAAGACGTCGACACAACTCCCTCAAACTCCCTCACAAGCGAAGCCTCCGACTTGCCTGATGGCCCTGAGGTAACGATATGAGCATCTGCCAGGAACTCCGCTTAGCCGGAGTTGTGATCTGGGCTGAAGGCGGACAGGTCAAGGTTCGTGGTGCCGATGCGGAGGCTGTCGCCATGATTCGAGCGAACAAAGCTCAAGTCCTTGACGAGATCGCCAGCGAGGCAAAGAGGATGCCTGATATTGTCCGGTCCCTAGAGCAGGCGCGCCAGATCGCTTTGAGCATGGCAGAGACTAAGCCCCATGTGCGAGGTAACTGCTTAGCCCTTATCGGAATCTTTGATTTGACCTTTGCGAGCAGGAACGATTTTGCAGAGTTCCACTACTTGATAGCCCGTTATCGATCACGCGCTATGGAACTGGTTAGCGAAATTCGATGCGAGGAGAACGCGAGAGTTTATGAGGGTAGCGCGCTGGTCACATTGGCCAGAGAGGTTCTCCTCGCAAGTACGACTTTCCGGATTACGGATGAAGCCTTGGATTGAGGGTCTTACCCTCCGAGATTAGAAGACAGCAGAGCAACCCATGAGTAAGCAGATAGCGGAGATTCGAAGTGTAGCCACGGGGCAGTCGCCCGTGAGGTTTGTGGGAGCGGGGGATCTAGCTCCACGTATCGTTCAGGACTGGCGGGAGGTGTTGGCACTTTGGGCCGCACACGAGCACGGCGACATCGACTCAGAGCACGAACGTTCACCGCTACCCAAAGGACTCTCCAATTACAGGCCAGATCTTCGAGGCCTGAGCGACCTTGCGCAGGCACATGGCTACGTTGCCGGAGTCATCGCCAGCGGTTGGTTTCCCAGCTACGAGTTTGCCTATCCCGTCCTTTGGTGGTCGGTCACGACGACTGGAGCTTTCCGAGCAGCCGACTTTCTTCGACTTCGCCATCGAATCAGCGCTGCATCGGAGCAGGCTGCGCTAGCAGAACTTGGGTTTACAGGCAGAGATCCTGCTCGTGTCTTGGATCTGTTCCTCACCAGACTGGAACGACTCCTTGAAGCTGAACCTCTGTTGATCTACCCAATGGTCGAGGCACCCTGCGGAATCGAGATAGCCGAGCAGATTGCAAGAGAAGTATCCGCGCGGGTTGAGCGAGCAGGCGATGGGATCAGGAGTTTCTGATTATTGCTCTTTAGAGGGCAATAATCTCACTTTGCAATAATATCGACACAGGTTTTCAACCTTTCGTGTATCATTTTCTTGCCCGATGTTACGCCAAGAGCTAACAATCGGATGAGATCCACCTCAAAACGGATCTAGAGCCCGTTTCGGAAGATTCCGATACGGGCTTTTTTGTTGCCCAGCGGTTGCTTAGTTTTCACCGCACCCCATTTGCATCTGGAGGATCACGATGATCTCAGTCCCAGCCCCTGCGGCACCTGTCGCCAGTGACGTTACCATGCGCATGCAGATCGAACGCTGGCTTACGGACAAGGGCTACCTCATTTCCCACGGCCTTGGCAGTGCCCGACAAGAACGTGGAGACAAGCTGCTTGCAAGGTCAGAAGTAGCAGCTTCCCCAGTTGGTGGGGAGAGAGAATGATGCTCCTTTCAGGGCTCGACACCACCGACGCGCTACCGAAAGGAGTCGTCGATAAACTGGCCGCGAGGCGCATTCGGTTCGTTATCAAGTACTGCGCCGATTCCGGCGATTATCCCAACAAGCGCTTGACGCATGGAGAGCGCTCACTTCTGGTTGCTGCAGGCATCCGTAGTGGATTCGTCTTCGAGCGAGGCAACAGCCCCCAGTACTTCACGGCGGCGCAAGGCAAGGAAGACGGAAACAAGGTCGTTGACTACTTTGGCGAACTTGGTGTAGCGAGCAAGGTTGCGTGCTTTGGCGCTTACGACCTGGATATCGAGCCTTCAAGAGTGTTCGACTATGCCAGTACGTTTCGGGAAGTGATCGAGCCTGCAGGTTGGCTTCCAGGCGCCTATGGTTCCGGCGCTGTCCTTAAGGCTCTCAAAGATGCCGGGCTCATCCACTTTGCCTGGAAGTCGAATGCCCGGTTATGGAGCAACTATGACGGCTTTACCGAGTGGGACATTTTGCAAATCACAGGATCGGTCGCCGGTCTCGCCTCGGATCCCGATACTGCTGTGAATTTGAAATGGGCCTGGTGAGATAGGCAGTCGGTTGGGTCCATTTCGTTTCCCCTTGGTTCATCGACCTTTTCATTTCGCCGATAGGAGTTCACCTGATGACCCCAAAGTTAGCTGCTCAAATTGCCATCAACTGGGCTCAGTCACTTATCAGCGTTGCGTATGCCGCGATCATGGCCCTTATTGGGGCGGCGATCAAGCTGTGGTACGACGTCGCGACGCTCAAGCAGGATGTAGCAAAGCTCCAAAAGGATGACAGTGACCGGGACGAGCGAGACGATGGTCTGAGGGATGCCCTGGCTGAGCTGAGGACCGAGCTTGGTAAGTTGGGCACCGACATCGATTGGATCAAGCGCGCCTTGAGCGACAAGGGAAAGCCTTGAGACCAAACGGCTTTGAAAGGTTGGGCCGAGTGAACCTTCTGCTTCTCGTGTGCCTCCTCAGCTTCGCGTTTTTCATCGTTCGAGCAGACATCCAGAATGGCCAATTGCCAGTTTGGTTCCATCTGCTTGCCCTTATTATCGTCGCGGTTCAGAGTCCGCGCAAACAGCCTTGATGGAGTAACCCATGACCCTCAAAATTGCAATCGTGATCTCCGTGGCGATCCACGTCCCCTTCGTCAACAAGACCCTCAACACGTCGGAGACTTACGACAAGTCATTCACGATTCCGCCTGAAACCAAGGAATTCGACCTTCCGGACGGGCTGAAGTTTGTCGCGTCGGAGTCCGGGGGCGACATCCACCTGGAACTCGAAGAAGGCAACTGGCTCCCTCTTTACAACGATCAGATTCCGGTTGGCGGCAGCGTGATTATCAACCGCGAGATTCTTCCGGGCGTCACCGCCACCGGCTCTGTCGAATTGGGCGCGGACTAGATCGGCCAATACCCTTTACTTTTTGGAGGCTCTTTGGAGAACGTCAAACAGACTCACGAAGAAAAAAAGACGCTGACCGAGGACGTGTTCATCCCTGGACACGACCCACGAGAAACCACTCCTCTGTTCACGCGGACCCGGCTTGAGATGCTGACGCGTGAAGGAAACCGCTGCATGGTCTGCGGCAGGAACCCAGACGAGTGTGGTCCCATCGAAAGCCATCACTTCCTGGGTGAGCGGGCGCTGGCCAACGACATCGATTGGCCAGTCTTTGAGGCATGGGTTAGGAACCTGCATCGGCTGCTTGGTTATGCCGTGGATTGGATGGACCGGCACCCAGGTGGACCTGCCGACATCATGGACTTCATCGATGACCAAACGGTCAACGGCATGCCGCTTTGCAAGGAGCATCACACCGGTAGCGACAGCGGCATCCACATGATGGACTTTCCTCTGTTCGAGGGCCAGGCGATCGCTAAAGCTGGGGTCCAGTACACCCCGGGCGAAACCATCATTCACGAGGGAACGATTTGGCCGCTTAAGGCAGTTCCTCAGACTCCGACCAGCGACGTTAATTGCTCGAACTAGCATTGCCTTTTTCGCTCCCTAGCTCCACTTCTCTTGGAGGAATAATCTTGAAATCTATTGGACGACTTCTCGCCATCTCGGCTGCGCTTTGTGTCGGTATGGTCGCAGCGCATGCTCAGGCCCTGCTGCCTTCGGTAGGCGGCTCGATGTTGGTTCAGCGCAAGCAGACCTTGGCCGTTGCAGTCGCACCTATCGACACGCTATGGAGGAAGGGCTCGCTGTCCATTAGCTTTGACGGACTGGCGGGCACCCAGGTTGGCACTCAAGGTGCTGCCATCGGGGCCGCATTCGATTTTCACTGGGCTTGGAACTCAAACGTCGGTCTGACGCTGGGGCTTGGCTGTACCTACGACGTCGCCGAGTCGTTCAAGCTGAGCAACTTGACCTCGAATAGCGTTGGATTGCTCGCCGGCATTCAGGTCCGGTTCTAGGTTCGCACCAAAGCCAATGAGTAGGAAAACCGTGAATCGTAAAGCCGTTCCGAGCGAGCAGGAGTACGAGCTCGTTTCGCTCGAAACGCTGAGGCTCCATCCCCGCAACGCCCGTATGGGCGATGTTGGCGCAATCGAGGAGAGCATCAAACAGAACGGCTTTTTCGGCGCGTGCGTCGTTCAAAAGTCCACGCGGTTTATCCTCGCCGGCAATCATCGGTATCTAGCCGCCCGCGAGGCGGGTTTGGCTGACGTGCCAGTCCTGTGGGTCGACGTTGACGACGACAGGGCGCTTCGGATTCTTCTGGTCGACAACCGGACCAATGACGACGCGTCGTATAACCGCGAAGCGCTCGCCGAGTTGCTTTCCGAACTGGCCGGGAATTCTGACTTGCTGGGGACAGGCTACGACGCTAGCGACCTGGACAACTTGATCAAGGACCTGGCTGGTAACACCGGGTCCGACTCCGGTTCTGACTCAGCTGGCGATTCCGGTAGCGCGCCCATCCCGGCCCAGTGGGCGGTTTACGTCGAATGCCCAGATGAATCCACGCAAACCCAGCTGCTGGAGCGATTAACGGAGGAGGGTTATTCATGCCGAGCCTTAACATCGTAAGATCCTCGGACGTTGTTCGAACTGCCCGCGTCATGCAGGTGGAAGGGCTATTCGACGTGCCGCCGAGCAAGAAGAGCGCCGTGGCCTGGCAAGTCGACCTCGACCTTCCGGCTGAGTGGAACGTCGGCGTTATCGTGGGACCCTCGGGATCTGGCAAGTCTACGCTCGCGCGGGAACTGTTCGCAGAACATTTGACGCGCAATTGGGAGTGGGACGCGGCCAAGACGATCCTGGACGGGTTTGCTGACGGAATGCCGATCAAAGAGATTACGGAGCTGCTATCGAGCGTCGGATTTAGCACTCCTCCGTCATGGCTTAGGCCGTTCCATGCCCTTTCGACGGGTGAGCAATTTCGGGTCGGCATGGCGCGGACTCTCGCGGAGATGCGAGACCTCGCCGTGGTCGATGAGTTTACGTCCGTTATCGACCGCCAAGTAGCGCAGATCGGCAGCGCGGCAATTGCCAAGACCGTTCGCAGGCGCGGACAGAAGTTTATCGCCGTGACTTGTCACTACGACGTGCTGGACTGGCTTGAGCCAGATTGGGTGTACCAGCCGCATCTTAACAAGATGTACACCGGGAGGTCGGTTCATCGCCGCCCATCGATCCGACTGGAGATCCGGCGGGTACATACGGACGCTTGGCAGATCTTCCGTCACCATCACTATTTAGACGCGGGGCTCCATAAGGCGTCGCGTTGTTTTGTCGCGTTCGTGGATGGGAACCCTGCCGCCTTTGGTGCGGTCCTTCACTTCCCCCATCCGAAGGTCAAGAACATCTGGCGTGGGCATCGGACGGTTTGTTTGCCTGACTTCCAGGGCGTCGGAATCGGCAATGCACTGAGCGATACTATCGGTTCGATGGTTCGAGGACTCGGTTGGCGTTACCGGTCGCAGACGGCGCACCCTGGACTTATTGCAGCACGTCATAAGAGTCCGAACTGGCGGATGGATCGGGCACCTCAGATCACGCCAAAGAAGGGAACAACGTCCGGACTATCGGGTCGGAAAGGATTCGGGATAGACGGTTGGGGCAAGCGCCTGATTGCAGGTTTCGAGTTTGTCGGTGCGCCAATGGATAAGGCGCAGGCACTTGCATTGTGGTCGGGGCAGGACTGGTGAGGCGCCCGGCGGCGGGCGCCTCGGTTGAGTGTTAGCGCACGGCGAATAAGCGAACGACCTGCTCTTGCTTGACGTCGGCAGCGTCTGCCTCAAAACGTTCCCATCGGCTCATGACAGAGCGGAGATCCATCTCAAGGGATGGCATGAGCATCTCACCGGCAGCCGTCTCAAGTGCGCTCCGAGTCTCGCCTTCGAAGCCTTGCGCAGCGCGGGTCAGTCCGTTCAAGATGCCGAACCCGTTCGACTCGGGTTCGACACGAAAGGCGGTCTCCCAAGCCTGTGCCTGCTGTCGATTCATATCGAAACGATCCGAGAGCATGGCGATCATCTTGTGGGCGTCGCTGACTTCGACCTCTTTGATGGCCTGCAGGGCGTTGAGCAAGTTCGTGCCGTGGGCCAGAGCCGTTTCTACCGCGTGGTTGACCTGTGCTTGTAGGGCGGCCATGTCGATGTTGCCCGAGTGGATCTGTTTGACCTTGATGCCTTGGTCCATGCGGCCCCAGATCAGGCCGTTTAGACACACGGCGCGGAACAGGAACGGCAGCACTTGGTAAGAGGACTTGCCGACTTCGCTGTTTCGGAACGCGATGCCTACGCCGTAGTCAGAATCCGGCATGGTCTTCATTCGGTCGGGAAGGAAAAGAGTTCCGGAGAGAACCTCTTCGCCATCGTCAAGGTGCGAAACCAGAACGTTTGAATGGTCACTTCCCGGGAGCGCCTTGCAGAGCATGTCCAGTGCGTCGGTGTTGTTGATGGCCGCGTAGCTGTCGCTGAAGATGGCACGAATGCGCGGCTCCTCTTTGGGGCCGTCCTTGATCGTCCTGACTAGGTAGTTCTTGTTTGGCGCGGCTGCTGCAGCGGCGCTGAACTCTCGGTTAAGGTGTGGGATGAGCGACTTGGCGTCGTCATGCTCAAGCATATAATCGATCATTGGCTTTGGAACGCCCGTGAGGCGAGACGCTCGCTGCATTCCCCGAGGAGTCAGTGGCATACCGGCAAGTCGGAATTCGTCATCGAATACCATGGCGGTAGCGCTAACAAGTTTGTCCGACTTCAGTGGGGCAAGGGCGTTGATTGACTTCACAACGGACGCCAGCGGGTCGCACTTGTCTTGCCAGATCCGCGAAACGTGGAGGTGCTCTGGAGTCGATTCCAGACCGAGCGAATTCTTTGTCGTGCCGTCGGCGTTTCGAGTTGCATTGCCTTTCGGTGCCGGAAGTCCACCTGCGTTGCTGTAGGCGTCGGTGTTTACCTGAGTAGTCGATTCGGTGACTGGCTTGTGGGACTTTCGAGTCTTTGGAGACTTGGCGGGTTCGGTCGAGCCTGGGATCTCAAGAGAAGCGAAGCGATCGGAGATAGTGTCGGTTGCGTTGTCGATGGTTTTCATTTTGTGTCCTCCCGCTGGTTTCAGCGTTGGATGGATGGTTGGGAACCGCGCGGATCGTGGTCAAGGGTGCCTGAAAGAATTTCCAAAAAATGTCGGGAGCTATTATCTGGCGTCCCGACAGGGTCGGTTAGCTTCGTCATTGCTCATCACTGGGGTGGACGTCGACCGTGTACCATTCGGGTTGGACGTCCGCTCCCGAGTCGTCGTCAGAGTGATGGAATACCAGGTCGACCTCTTCGTCCTCGATCAGCTGCTTGAGCCTGGCTATCGCGTCTTCCGGCGAATCGGCCTCGACCGTTTCGTAAACGGTCGAGTATTCGGTCACGGTCCGAGTCTGGGAGACTCGGACCGATATGTCGTACTTCATGCTGCCGCTGCCAGTTTAGTGATCCGCGCCGTCGCCGTGTACGACAGGCCGCGAGCAGCAAGCTCCTTCTTGAGGATGCGACGAGCGAACGAGCGGCGGCAGCCGACTGCCTTGGCGACTTCGGCGGGGCCTCGGCCTTGCAGAATCAGGGATTCCACTTGAGCTAGCTTGTCGCTGTCGCGTCCAGTGCGAACGGTTGTTCCGGTCGCCGATCGGCGTCTGGCAGCCTTCGTTTCCTGGGCGTCTGGCTCTTCGGCAGCCAAGGCCTCTGCGGTGGCAGGAGCAGGATATTCGATGACGGGTGCCTTGTATGGCAGGGATGATCCTAGCGGGGCCAGCTTCTCTTTGAGCGATGCAGAGACGCATTCACTGGACATGGGCATTACGATGCCCTTGATGGTTTTGCCTACGATCCAGACTAGGCACCGGGTACTGGGCATACCTTCGAATTGGCCGTCCTTTCGCCACGTTCCGCCTGGGTGGGTCTGCTCTATAGCGCGGACGTAATCTAGGTTCACTGGTGTGCCGTCAGCAAAGACAGCAACGCAGTTTGTCTCCTTTGAGCCAAATACGACGGCAGCCGCGTCGCCTAGTTCGATGGTCATGGAAGTCAGTGGCGGAATGACCCTCGCGAATTTATCCGGCTGCAGGTTGCGGGTTTTGGGGGTTGGGGCTTCGCCGATGACTGCAAAGTGAGTGTTTGAAAACCACGGCTTGCCTTTGATTTTGGCAACGATCCAGCCCTCCTTTGGCTCCAGTAAGTCGACCTTCTTGGTGGCAAGTGCCCAGGCGGGAAGATCGCCGATCAGGCAGCCGTCCATGAAGGATTGGTACTCAGCTTTGAGCAGTGCGCCTGCTTCGGTGAAGTGGAAACCTTGCTTTTCGGCTGCATCGGGTTTTCCTTCGGTTACCAGACCCAAGTCGACACAC
>Ga0164296_1002105_pt1 | contig 20131 bp, 16 predicted proteins | sample GEODES057metaG_FD_113533 | JGI IMG/M metagenome (GOLD analysis project Ga0164296, IMG submission 113533) | Dystrophic lake water microbial communities from Trout Bog Lake, Wisconsin, USA - GEODES057 metaG | ecosystem: Environmental > Aquatic > Freshwater > Lake | place: USA: Trout Bog Lake...
CGTTCGACAATGATTCTCGTTGGTGGGCCTTTGAAGGTTTTCACATAAGCCACAGGCAAGCGCATATCTTCAAGACGTGCGGCTTTGAGTGGCTTGAAGGAGAAGACGTTACCGATGATCGAGGCGGTGAGGTTGGCAATGGAGCCTTCTTCAAACAAAATGAGATCATAAGCGACATAGCAGAAATATTGACCCGGTTGGCCCGGAACCGGATCAACGCGATAGGCTTTCGCACGATATTGATCAGCGGCGGTTAGACGATCCGTCCACACAACGGTCCATGTCGCGGTTGAGCTTTCGCCAGCAACGGCAGCGGCAGCTTCAATCGGGTCAACACCATCTTGTGGGGTGATACGAAACAGCGCGATGAGATCGGTATCCTTTGGAACATAATCGCCGTTCCAATAGCCCATCTGCGCATATTTCAAAACGCCTGCGCGGTAACGCTCTTTACCACGTAGTTCGGATTTTCCAGTATCATTCATGATTACAATCCTTTTTGAAAAAAATTTAAATTAAGCAGCCTTTGCTACGGATGCTTTTGGCGAGAGTTCGCCCTTGGCATAACGCTTTGCCATTTCGCTCATCGGGATCACTTTGATTTTCGAGCCGTGGCCCGCGGTGCCGAAGGCCTCAAAACGGTCACGGCACACTTTGGCCATTGCATCCATGGCAGGCTTCAAGAATTTGCGCGGATCAAATTCTGATTTGCTGGTATTGGCGATGCGCCGGAACTCTGCCGTGCTCGCCAAGCGCAAATCGGTATCGATATTAATTTTGCGTACGCCGAACTTAATACCACGGACGATTTCTTCAACCGGAACGCCATAGGTCTCGCGCATTTCTCCGCCATTGGCGTTGAATACGGCTTGCCATTCCTCAGGCACGGAAGATGAACCATGCATCACAATATGCGTGTTGGGCATACGCGCATGGATCTTTTCGATCACATCCATCGCTAGCACATCACCTGTTGGTTTACGCGTGAATTTATACGCGCCATGGCTTGTGCCAATGGCAACGGCCAAGGCATCAACGCCGGTTTCTGCCACAAAGCGAGCCGCTTCTTCTGGATCCGTCAGCAACATGGAACGGTCGAGCTTTCCTTCAAAGCCATGACCATCTTCTGCCTCGCCATGGCCCGATTCAAGCGAACCCAAGCAACCGAGTTCACCTTCAACGGAAGCACCAACCATGTGAGCCAAGCGCGAGACTTCACCCGTGATGGCGGCGTTATAGGTGTAATCGGCTGGTGTCTTGGCATCTTCCTTCAACGATCCATCCATCATCACGGAGGTGAAGCCGCTTTGAATGGCCGAGAGACAGGTGGCAACATTATTGCCATGGTCTTGGTGGATGCAGACGGGAATGGTTGGATACATGAGTTCCAATGCTTCCATCATCTTCGCAAGCATGATGTCATTGGCGTAAGAACGCGCACCACGCGAGGCTTGAATGATGACGGGTGCATCAGTGGCTTTTGCCGCCTCCATAATGGCCAAGCCTTGTTCCATATTGTTGATGTTGAAGGCGGGCACGCCATAGCTGTGTTCGGCTGCGTGATCGAGCAATTGCCGCAATGTGATTCTGGCCATTTAAACTTGTCCTCTTCTAGGAGCGTTTCCGGTTAAGCTTTCTTGTATGCTTTTATCGTTCTTATGCGTGAGTGCTGACACGCAGCGCTGCATCGGCCACAGCTTCCGCTGTAATGCCAAAATGCCGATAGAGATCTTCCGCCGGTGCAGAAGCACCAAAACTGTTCATGCCAACGAAAGCGCCGCGATCACCGATCCAGCGGTCCCATCCCAAGCGCGCCGCAGCCTCAACCGCCACACGCGGTGCGGAGCCGAGCGTCTTTGCACGATAGTCTTCACTTTGGGCTTCAAATGCTTCCCAGCAGGGCATTGAGACGACCGCAGCCTGCACGCCTTTTGCTGCAAGAAGATCGGCAGCGGCAACGGCCAACTGTACTTCGGAGCCTGTCGCCAGAAGCGTTACATCGCGTTTACCGCTCGCTTCCCGCAAAACATAAGCGCCTTTGGCAACGAGATTTTCGCGTGCTGCTTTCTCGCGCTGCATTGGAAGGGCCTGACGCGATAAAACGAGCACTGACGGTGTCGATGTCGCATCAAGGGCTGCCTGCCATGCTTCCCCCGTTTCAACAATATCAGAGGGACGGAAGACATTGATGTTTGGCATAGCCCGCAACATTGCGAGGTGCTCTATGGGTTGATGGGTTGGGCCATCTTCGCCCAAGCCAATCGAATCGTGGGTCATCACATAGATCACGCGTTGGCCCATCAAGGCTGAAAGACGCATCGCACCTTTGGCATAATCAGCGAAGCACAAAAACGTACCGCCATAGGGGACAAAGCCGCCATGCAATGCGATGCCATTCATAGCGGCAGCCATGCCATGCTCGCGAATGCCGTAATGGATATAACGGCCTTTATAGCGGCCCGGACCAACCGACTCGAGGCCCTTGGTGACGGTGAGATTCGAATGGGTCAAATCGGCCGAACCACCAATGGTGAGTGTGCTGGCGTCATTGATGACGGCCAGTGCCATTTCTGAAGCTTTACGGGTCGCAACTTTTGTCGCTGCTGATTGATGCTCTTTAATGAAGGCGGAGAGCTTTTTGTGAACAGTTGAGCTAACATCACCCGCAAGCATTGCTTCAAAGCGATTGCGCTTGGTTGAAACAGCCAAGCGCTTCGCCCACGCCTGACGTGCCGCTGCGCCGCGCTTGGCGACTTCGCTCCATGATTCGTAAACAGATTGCGGAATGTTAAAGGGCTCATGGGTCCAACCAAGATGCGCGCGGGTAGCGGCAATCTCGGTTGCTCCTAAAGGCGCACCATGGGTCTTTTCCGACCCTTGCATGTTTGGAGCGCCTTTTCCGATCAGCGTATGACAGGCAATGAGGCTTGGCTTTTTCGATTGTTTGGCTTTAGCAATCGCAGCCGCAACCGCTTCACGATCATGGCCATCGACCGATTGAACCGCCCATCCGGCGGCCTTAAACCGCGTCTTTTGATCCATGGAGGTGGAAAGCGAAGTCGGCCCATCAATGGATATGCGGTTATCATCCCACAACACAATCAAACGATTGAGTTTAAGATGGCCGGCCAAATCAATCGCTTCATGGCTGATGCCTTCTTGCAAGCATCCATCGCCTGCTATCACATAAGTGTAGTGATCAACGAGATCCTTGCCAAAACGTGCCGCCTTCATGCGCTCCGCAAGGGCCATTCCTACCGCTGTTGCAATGCCCTGTCCCAAGGGACCTGTCGTCGTTTCAATTCCCTCAGCATGGCCATATTCAGGATGGCCTGCCGTGCGGCTTCCCAGCTTGCGGAATTTTTTCAATTCCTCAATGTCCATATCCTTATAGCCGACAAGGTGATGCAGCGCATATTGCAACATCGAACCGTGACCGGCAGAAAGCACAAAGCGATCCCGATCCGGCCAATGCGGGGCATGCGGGTCAATATTGATAAAGCGATTAAAGAGGACGGTGGCAACATCCGCCATGCCCATTGGCATGCCGGGATGGCCGGAATTGGCGGCTTGCACCGCATCCATCGCAAGCGCGCGTATCGCGTTGGCCATGATGTGTTCAGGCGCGAGCGATGCTGCCCCTTGGAGAGTGTGCTGGTTCATCAGAGTTACCTTTTCGATCAAGAGGTGCGGCGCTTGATATCAAGCAATTTGTTGATCAAGGGCGTGAAGATAAGCTGCATTGCAATATCAAGCTTATCGCCACCGCAAACGATCGAGTTGGCGCGTGACATCCATGATCCGCCGAGCATTGAAAGCAGATAAGGAAAATCGATACCGCGCGGATTGGCGAAGCGGATCACGAGCATGGATTCAGCGGGCGTTGGAATCCAGCGTGCGATAAAGGGGTTGGATGTATCCACCGTGGGAACACGCTGGAAGTTAATATCGGTATGGGAAAATTGCGGGCAAATATAGCGCGCATAATCTGGCATACGCCGTAAAATTGTATCGGTTACCGCTTCGGTGGAATAACCACGCATGGATTTGTCACGATGGATTTTTTGAATCCATTCCAGATTGATGACAGGCACCACACCGATTTTCAAATCAACATGTTTGGCGATATTGACATTATCGGTAACCGCGCAACCATGCAGCCCTTCGTAAAAGAGCAGATCGGATTCAGGCATATCCTTCCAATCGGTAAACGTGCCGGGAGGGGAGCCATATAGTTCCGCCTCGCTATCATCATGCACATAATGGCGCGTTTTTCCGGCGCCGGATTTGCCATAGCTTTCAAAAACCGATTGAAGAATCTCGAGCTCATTCGCTTCCGGATTGAAATGCGTGAAATGCGAATTTCCGTTTGCCTCTTCCTCGACCACTTTTTTCTTCATTGCATGGCGATCATACCGATGAAATGCGTCACCTTCGATGAAGGCAGCCGTTACTTTTTCACGGAGGAAGATTTTCGAAAACGTATCTTTAACTGTTGTCGTACCGGCGCCTGAGGATCCGGTGATGGCGATGATAGGATGACTGCGCGACATAGTTTAGTCCTTAAGAGCGGAATAGGCCACGATTGCCAAAGAGGGGATGACGACTTGCAATGCCTGAAGGGTCGGAATGATACCGTGCGATCTTTGTGACTTCACGGCGTGCACCAAAAATCAAAGGCGTACGCTGGTGCAAATTGGTTGGTCGAATATCGAGGATTCGTTGCTCACCATTGATGGCGCTGCCACCCGCTTGCTCCATAAGCATAGCAACCGGATTGGCCTCATAAACAAGGCGAAGGCGACCGAGCCCATAGCCCTTTCGATTGTCGCGCGGATAGATGAAAATGCCACCACGGATCATGATGCGATAGGCTTCAGCCACAAGCGAAGCGATCCAGCGCATGTTAAAATCTTTTTCGCGCGGCCCCGTCATGCCTGAAAGGCAATCATCAATATAAAGGCGCATCGTATCGTCCCAATGCCGATAATTCGACATATTGACGGCGAATTCCTTCGCGTCGTGATCGATCGTAACGGAGTCATAAGCCTTCAAGAACAGGCCACGTCTTTCAGAATAAACAAACAGCGACGTGCCTCGGCCGATGGTCAATGCGAGGGTTAATTGGGGACCATAAACGAAAAAGCCTGCTGCAAGCTGTGCCGTCCCCGGTTGCAGAAACGTGTCTTCTGCCGTGTCCTTGCTTGGAAGTACGGAAAAAATGGTACCGATCGATATGTTGGTATCGATATTGGATGAGCCATCGAGAGGATCAATCGCGACCGAGATGGGGCTCCCTTCGCGAATAATGATCGGATTGGCTTGTTCCTCGGAAGCATAATAGGCCGCACCAGCCTCGCGTGCGGCATTGATGAATAAATGATCGGCGTGAACGTCGAGCGCCTTCTGATCATCGCCATCGGCGTTGTTGGAAGCAAGTGTGGCGCCGAAGGCAGCCCCCAGAGCGCCCTCATTGATCGCAAGCCGCAATTCTGCCGCCACTTCGGCAAAACGCTCCACGAGCGCTGCGACAGATGCACCAACCGCGTCGCTATCGGCGAGATCGGCCGTTAAAAATTCATTGAGCGGCATGCCCTTCATTGCGTCCTCCTGGCTGCGCGCTTGCCCTTTTCGCGGCAATTTGCGTCGACCGAGGCTGATATTTGTCATTTTTAAGAATTAGTAAAATTTATAATATTTACATTTAGGATAAATTTTTTTAACTTTAAATCATGCGCAACGTCACGATCCGACAGCTTCACTCCATCCTCGCCATCCGGCGAACGGGCAAAATTTCGACGGCAGCGGAGCAATTAGGCCTAACCGGGCCTGCTGTTACCTTGCAACTTCAACAACTTGAGGACCAGACAGGCGTTTCCCTGTTCGATCGCGGACGAGGCGGGTTGCGTCCCACGGAGGCCGGTGAGGCAGCCCTTCGGGCCGCGCAAGATATCGAAGTGCGGCTGCGGCAACTCTTCGAAGAGCTTGAAACAATTAGCGAGGCGAATGCCGGCCAATTACGCATTGGCGCCGTTTCAACCGCCAAATATTTTGCTCCGACCTTGATGGCCGTATTCAGGGACCTTCATCCACGGGTCAATATTTCATTGACGGTTGGAAACCGTGGTGCGGTGATTGATGCCCTTCGCGACTATGAGGTGGATATTGCGCTTATGGGCCGTCCACCACGAGACTTTAGTGTTCGTGCGCAAATTTTCGGAGATCATCCGCTTGTCATTATTGCGCCGCCCGATCATCCTCTCGCTCAACGTCACAACATTTCAAAAGAAGAATTGTTAACCGAGACATTTCTTGTCCGCGAAGTGGGATCCGGGACACGGTCCTCTCTCGATATTTTTATGAGTGATGTGGTCGGATGGACAGAACGGCGTCATGCCGAAATGACCTCTAACGAAACCATTAAGCAAGCCGTGATGGCGGGTATCGGTATTGCCTTTATTTCCGCCCACACTATTGCAATGGAGCTTGAACTCGGACGGCTGATTGTTTTGGACGTAAGCGGTATGCCGATCAGACGACAATGGTATTCGGTGAGCCGTAGCGATCGGTCGATGAGTCCAACCATGGCGTCATTCAACCAATTTTTAATTGAGCAAGCAGCACGACATCTGCCATTTATTAAGACGATTTATTCGGAAACGTGATTGCAATTTTGTTTAATTCGCGGATCTTATCTTTGCATGCTGTGGCGGGCGGTTTTGTAAATTCCTACTGATCATTAAGCTCAAACAATAAAGAAGCCCCAATCGGTTGGATCGGGGCTTCCGTTTTTAGGATCGCTGACGATATCAATCGTATCAGGATTTATGATAGGAGGGTTGAAGCCCGTAAACGGGCGTCGGTATACCCTCATAACGCGCCTTTAATTGCAGCGAGAGAAATTGCGAGTAATGCCGCGATTGATGAAGATTACCGCCATGCAACCAAAGATTTTCCTGTTGCGTTGGCTTCCACATATTGCGTTGCTCGCCCTCCCATGGGCCGGGGTCTTTAGGCGTATTGGAACCAAGGCCCCAGACTTTACCGACTTTATCAGCGGTCTTTTGATCGATAAGGTCAGCAAGCCAACCATTCATCGAGCCATATCCCGTGGCATAGACGATGACATCGGCGGGCACTTCTTTACCATCGGAAAGTTTAACGCCATTTGCAGTGATTTCATCAACCTGTCCGGCAACGAGTTTAATCTTGCCATCGATAATCAATTGCGAAGCGCCGATATCGATATAATAGCCTGAGCCACGGCGTAGATATTTCATAAAGAGACCTGAATCATCGACGCCGAAATCAAGTTGGAAGCCGGCTTTTTCAAGGGCCTTATAAAACTCCGCATCGACCTCGCGGATTTTATCATAAACGGGCTTTTGGAACGTATGCAGGATGGCATAAGGCACCGAGGCGAATATCAAATCTGCTTTGCCTGTGGACATACCCGATTGAACGGCGCGCTCGGAATAAAGATCCCCGAGGCCGATTTCCATCAGACTATCTGAGCGAACAATATGGGTTGTCGAGCGCTGGATCATTGTTACATCCACGCCGTTCTCGTATAGGGCGGCGCAGATATCATGGGCCGAATTGTTCGAGCCGATAACAACGACCTTTTTGCCTTTATAGCCGTCAGGGCCGGGATGCTGGGAAGAGTGATGTTGCTCACCCTTGAAATTTTCCATGCCTCTGAATTTAGGCACATTGGCTTTGCCGGACATGCCTGTTGCAAACACCAACTGCGTGGGATGCAGTATAATTTCTTTGCCATCGCGATTAACTGTGACGGTCCATTCCTTCTTGGCTTCGTCATAGGTGGCTGATTTGGCGGTTGTTTTAGTCCAGTAATTGAGCTCCATCACTTTCGTGTACATTTCGAGCCAATCGCCGATCTTATCTTTCGGCGCAAAGACCGGCCAGTTTTTCGGAAAATCAATATAGGGCAGGTGATCATACCAAACAGGATCATGCAGGCAGAGGGACTTATAGCGCTTACGCCAGCTATCGCCCGGACGCTCATTCTTTTCGATGATGATGGTGGGTACGCCAAGTTGACGAAGCCGTGCGCCGAGCGCGATGCCACCTTGTCCGCCACCAATAATCACAACATAAGGCTGTTTAGTATAACCTAATGTCGCGGCTTCCTCATCACGCTCTTCTTTCCATGTTTTAGCGCCAACATTAACGCCATGCCTGGCCCCGAGCGGGCGGGCGAATCCGGATTGCTCTTCATAGCCTTTAAGCTCAACCATCGTGGTGAGCAGTGTCCAGATGAGGCCGTCGCGAATACGAATTAGGCCATAGCCGCGTGCAACGCCGGTTTCAAACGTAAACCAGGCTTCGGTAATATTGCCGTTAATCGAGGCGGGCTCTTGGTCATAGACTTGCCAATGGCTGGGTTTAGCACTGCTAAGGCAATGGTTCAGCATATCGCGGACCTGATCGCGCCCTTCCATGGTTTTGATATTCCATGTGAAGGTAACCAGATCCCGCCAATAACAATCTTCTGCAAAGAGGTTAACCGCGGCGTCAATATCGCCCTTGGCGAGCGTTTCACCAAATGAATCAAGAAAAATTTGTGCTTTTCCAGCAGGCGTACTATCCAGCATACAAACCTCCCAATGTTTACCAAATTCCAGGTGTTCTCTGACGCCTCAGTGGCTATTGTTATGTGTGGTATGCTTATTTTGCACTTAAACGCTTCAACGCTACACGGTCGGGGTCCGACGATTAAAAGTGTTTCACAGATTATTCCGATAGGCAACGCCCGCTAACCCTTCCAAGGCTGATGCCCCTCATTAAGCCACGGGGAATGGCAGGCTTAAATTAAGTCGTTGTGATTTTCGGCCTACTGGAATATTGAAACGCATCATAAGACGGGGTGGAGCGCTTTTTGCGAGTAGTCGCCGCCTTCGCTTACATTTTTGCGCTTTATAAGGCTGCTTTCATTCATGAATTCCCTTTCTGAGACTTCGTCCGCGGCCATGGCTGCCATTCACCCTGCTTTGGCCTCCGCTTTGGCCAAACAAGGCTATGAGACGCTAACACCGGTGCAAACAGCCGTGTTGGAAGCGGATGCGGAGGGGCATGATCTGCTGGTTTCGGCACAAACCGGCTCGGGCAAGACGGTGGCTTTCGGGCTGGCGATTGCGCCGACTTTGCTCGGCAAGGCAGAGAAATTTCCGCCAAAGGGCAGGCCATTGGGTCTCATTATTGCCCCAACGCGCGAATTGGCGTTGCAGGTGCAGCGCGAACTTGGCTGGCTTTATGCGGATGCCGGCGTTGTGACGACCTCCTGTGTCGGCGGCATGGATATGCAGAAAGAGCGCCGCGCTTTGCAGAATGGCGCGCATCTTGTGGTGGGTACGCCCGGCCGTTTGCGCGATCACATCACGCGAGGCTCGCTTGATCTAACCGATCTGCGCGCTGTTGTTCTTGATGAAGCCGATGAGATGCTTGATCTCGGCTTCCGCGAAGACCTCGAATTTATTTTGGCAGCAACGCCCGAAGAGCGGCGGACCTTGATGTTTTCAGCAACGGTTCCTCGCTCGATTGCCGAGCTTGCCAAGACCTATCAACGCGATGCGTTGCGGTTAACCGCCAATGCGGCGAGCGAGCGTCATGCCGATATCGAATATCAGATGGTGGTTGCTCAATCGCATGAGCGCGAAAACGCTATCATTAACACGCTCCTTTATTTTGATAGCGGCAGCGCGATTGTGTTTTGCCACACGCGCGAAGCGGTGAAGCAACTCACCACGCGGCTTGCAGATCGTGGATTCGCGGTTGTGACACTATCGGGTGAACTCTCGCAATCGGAACGTACCAATGCGCTGCAAGCCATGCGCGATGGCCGCGCACGCGTCTGCGTGGCAACCGATGTGGCGGCGCGCGGAATTGATTTGCCTAATCTCGATCTGGTTATCCATGCCGATGTACCGTCGAAGCCCGACACACTCTTGCATCGCTCGGGCCGTACGGGTCGCGCGGGACGTAAAGGCGTGTGTGTGTTGATTGTGCCTGTGCGGCGTTATTCCGCTGCGCTTCGTGTGCTCGACATTGCCAATGTCACGGCGATTACGCGCGGCGCACCAACCGCAAAAGAAATTGATGCCCGTAATCGCGCGCATATTTTGGAAGCAGCAGCAGCAGCACCCATGCCCGAAGCGAATGAGCAGGACATGGTAGGTGAACTGCTATCACGCATGTCGCCAGAGCAATTGGCCGCCGCCTATTTGCGACAGCAATATCAAACACGTCCGCCTGCGGAATATATTTCAGATACGCCTTTACCCGATCGCTCCGGCAGGCCACGGGACAGGGACCGGGATACGACGCGTGCGCCACGCGAGCCACGTGAACGTGGAGGCAATGAGCGGCCACGGGACATGGAGCGCGGTCGCGAAGATATGTCGGGCGCCGGCTGGTTTACGCTCTCGCTTGGCCGCAAACATCGCGCGGACCCGAAATGGCTCTTGCCGATGATCTGCAAGGCAGGCGGCGTCACCAAGCGCGATGTCGGCTCGATTAAAATTTCGGACGGTGAAACACGGTTTGAAATCACCGCCCAAAAGGTCGATGAATTTGCTGCCAAAGTGGCGAGGGACGGCAGTGGCGAGAAGGGCGTGATCATTGCGCCTGCCAATGGACGGCCGAGCGAAGCGCGTTCTGCGATACCGAGCGCCTATCCGTCGCGTCCGCCGCGTCAACGCTCGGCTGAGCCAAGACGTTCGGAGGAACGGGCCGTGGAGACGAGGCCTGTGGAGACGAAGCCTTCAAAGCCGCAACCTCACGCCGATAAGGGCCCGCGCCTCAAGATCCGTTCTGATCGGGGTGAGAAGCTTGATCATGTGCCTGAAGCTGCGCCAACAAAAGAGCGCCCGCATCAACCCGCACGCCTCACACGACCTTGGAAAAAAGATAAGCCAAAGGCAGGTGGCGAGGCACGATCGAATGAGGGTCGTGAACGTCGCCCGAATAATACGGAAGCACGCAAGCCCGGCGTGAAGCCTTGGAAAGGCTCGGCACCGAAGCGCGGCGGTAAGTGACAAGCTTGAGCGGCGTTGGTGAATCGTGGATGAAAGCCCATGCTTTTAATCCTCTATGATGGTGAGTGTCCTTTCTGTAGCCATTATGTGCAGCGCCTACATGTGCAGGCGCATTGCGGCGAGGTGAAGCTCATCGATGCGCGGCTAAATGATGCTACAGCGCAATTTTATTGGCAGCAGGGCTATGATCTCGATGAGGGCATGATCGCGCTGTGGGATGATCGGGTTTATTATGGCGCGGATGCCGTAAACTTGTTGGCGCAGCTTGCTGATCCGGATGATGTGTTTAATCGCTTGCATCGCTGGCTTATGGCGCAGCCTAAAATGGCAAGATTGTTTTATCCCCTTTTTAAACGCGCCCGCCGTTTAGCCTTGTCGTTGAAGGGAAGCGGGCCGCTTGTTCGATCTTGACTTTAGGCCAGATGAATCGCTGCGAACACCAAAGCAGGATAGGTGGCAAGCCACGCAAAGAAAAAGCGGTTAAGGCCAAAAAACCAAAAAACCAGAAAATGGAAAATGATTCCGGTGCCGCAATAAAGCAGCATCAAAACGGGATTTAAAAAAGCGATGGGAATGGCGGTTTCCCAAATAATAAAGGCCCATGAACAGAGAATGGCGACTGCTCTGGTTCGAAACAAACTATCACTTGTAGGTGGGCCATAGATGCCGGCATCCATAAACAAAGGAAGCGCTTTGCCAGACCGCCAATCGGCATTGAAGAGCTTAACGCCGCCCGATAAAAAATAAGACGAGGCGGAATGAATGGCGATATAGATCAAGCCTGCCTGCCAAGCGATCTCATGCTGTCCCATCGCGCTGCCTAACGCGCCGATCAAGAGGCCTGTGAGCACGACGATCGTCATAAAATCACTGCCGCCATTAAAGGCACCGCGCCAGCGGGTGAGCAGCAGTAGGGTTCCAAAAAATAGAAAGAGAATGATAGGTAGGGACGCACCAAAAGCGATTAGCCAAAGGGCCGCGAAAAGACGTAGAATAAGATGCGCCTGATAGATTTTCTCACGCGCCATAAAACGGAAGCAGGCCTGCATATAAGGCGAAGCGTGCGATAGATCTCCACCTTGAATCTCAAAGGCCCAGACGCCTTTCTGGCCTGTTACAGATGTAAGCCGTAGAAATTCCAAGGTTTGAATCAATAGGCTGATGCCACAGAGAATTTCGCACCCTCTTATCGATAGAGTTAAACCGTCACTCATGGCTTAAACTCAAAAGGGGTGATTGAAGGGCAATGTCTTTCGAAAAATCGACAGGCGTTGAAATGTGCGGTAGGCAGAGGCAAAATTGAAAGTGTGGACTTATGGCATCCTGCGCAATAATTTTTTCTCGCACCAATCGTTCAACCATTCGATACGAAACCCATGTTTGCAGATGCTCGGTATCGTCACGATCCGCGAGATCATTGGCGAGCTGATCGATAAGCGTTTGTTGCGCATGGGTGAGATTGACGAATGGATTATGCAACAGGTGGATTAATTGCCGCTGATGGTGTGTGAGCAAGGGATGCCAATCAGACCGTTGGCTATCATCGGCGTTTGAGGAAACGCTCCGCCAATAGATCCGCGGGGTATGGCCGAGCGCGTGGTAGAATTGCCAATTCGGAAAAAAGCTTCGCAGCAAAAAGAGCCAAGGATGGCTTATGGATCGGCTGCCCACCAGCAAAGCGGTCAATAAAAATCCAAAATAGAGCCAGAACGGCACTGAACTGAACGACACGAACTCTACCTATGCCAACCCACTAGGTTCGCCGAAGCGACTTCAAACAGGACTACGGCAAGGACGGCCAAAGGAAAAGGGGCCGCCATCAACTTTGCGCTAGATCAAAGAGGGCTGCCTCGATTCGATTTTTGATCGGTCCATGAAAACATCTTGGCTAACCCATTTGGATGCGCGTGTTCCGCGCTATACGAGTTACCCCACCGCCCCCCATTTCCATGCCGGCGTCAATGGCGCGATAATGGATGGATGGCTTAAAGCGCTCGACCCGTCAAAGTCCGTCTCGCTCTATGTCCATGTGCCGTTTTGCGCCAAGCTCTGCTGGTATTGCGGCTGCAATGCCGAAATCGTGAAATCCGACGCGCCTGTCGCGGATTATCTCGACTTGCTGCTGGCTGAGATGACGCGAATAGCGGCCTTGTTGCCTCATCGCATGAAAGTGTCCCATCTGCATTTTGGCGGCGGCTCGCCGAATATGCTGTCTCTGTCCGCTTTTGATCGCGTGATGGATACGATCGAAGCGAAATTTGATTTTTTACCCGATGCCGAGCGGGCGATCGAGCTTGATCCACGTGACCTCGATCTCGATCGGGTGAAAGCCTATGCCGAGCGCGGCATCGACCGCGCCAGCATCGGTGTCCAAGATTTGGATCCCGAGGTGCAGAAGGCCATTCACCGGATCCAGCCCTTGGCAACGGTCAAACAAGCCGTTGACCGGTTGCGCGCCAATGGCATTAACGCGATCAATTTTGATTTACTCTACGGCTTGCCGTTACAAACCGTTTCGACCATCGAGCGGACCGTTGAAGAGGTTTTGGCGCTTGAGCCGGCGAGAATTGCGCTGTTTGGCTACGCCCATGTGCCGTGGATGAAAAAATACCAGAAGGCGCTCGAGCGCTATACTTTGCCGGGCCAGACGGAGCGAGCGGCCCTCGCTAAAGCAGCACGGGCGGCGCTGGAAGCGCATTACACCCCGATTGGCATCGACCATTTCGCCCGACCCGATGATTCCATGGCGATTGCGGCGCAAAACGGGACGCTAAGACGGAATTTTCAAGGCTACACGACGGATCAGGCCGAAACCCTCATCGCTTTTGGTCCGAGCGCGATTTCGGAAACCCCTTCTGGCTATGCGCAGAACGAGCCTGACCTTGCCACCTGGTCGAAACAGGTCGCCTCCGGTCAATCGAGCGTGCATCGCGGTATCGTTCTCACCGATGAGGATCGGCTCAGACGCGCGGTGATTGAGCGGCTGATGTGCGATCTCTTCGTTGATCTGGAAGCCGTGGCCGACCGCTTCAATGTCCATCCGGTCGTGTTTTTGTTGGCGCTCGACCGTCTCGAAGACTTTGCGGAAGATGGCATGGTGGAGATCGATGGCTGGCAGATAAGGGTTCCCGACGATGCCCGAATTGCCGTTCGCTCGATTGCGTCGGCCTTTGATGAATGGCTCAAAGCCGATGGCACCCGCCACGCGGCAGCCGTTTAACAAGTATGTTTTTGGTTTATCGCCTCAGGCCATTGGCCGAGTCCCTGACAACATCAGCGATTTGCGAAAGCTGTTGCGTCAGAGGGCTGGTCTTGCGCCAAATCATGCCGATGGTGCGGGATGGTGTCGGGGTATTGAACCGCGCGATGGAAACCGAAGCCGACCGCGTTTCGACGCCGATTGCCATTTCCGGGATGAGAGTAACGCCGATACCGGAGCCCACCATTTGAACAAGCGTTGAGAGCGAGCTGCCATCGAGCAATTCGCGCGGCATTGAGGCGTGTATCTGGCAGAAGGATAAAGCTTGCTCGCGGAAACAATGGCCTTCTTCGAGCAGCAAGAGCCGCATTTCTCTCAGCGTTTCGATATTGGGTATGGGCTTGTCGTGGTCTTCACTTGGGCGGACAAGGACAAAATCTTCCTGAAACAATGCGATTTCCGTGAAAGCGGGTTCCGAGACGGGCAGGGCCACAATGGCGGTGTCGATTTTTCCGGCGGCCAGCTCATGCAAAAGCTTAGGCGTCAGGGTTTCGCGGACATGGATATCCAAATCCGGGTAAAGCCGCGTCAGATGACCAATAATATTGGGCAAGAGATAGGGTGCAATGGTGGGAATTACGCCGATACGTAGGCGTCCGACTGGTCGATCTTGGGAGGCGCGGGCTAAATCGCCCAGTTCATCCACCGATCGAAGGATTTCCCGGACACGGGGCGCAAATTCTTCGCCAAAACTTGTGAGGTCGATCTGGCGGGCGCTTCGCTCAAACAGCGCGGAACCAAGCACACCCTCCATTTCTTTGATTTGCAAAGATAAAGCAGGCTGGGATATCGCGCAGGCCTCGGCCGCTTTGCCAAAATGGCGGTGTTGGGCCAAGGCCTCAAAATAACGAAGCTGCTTGAGGGTGATATTGATCATAAGTTTAACTTATCGTGATTATCAGAAAATACAACTTAAACTAATGATAAGCCTATGCTAGGGGTCTAGCATCATAGCCAAGATTGGAGAGACAAATGAGCGGAAATGACGCGCAAAAGGCCGGTGGTTGCCCCGTAGCCCATGGCAGCACCAAGCAGGTGACCCTTGGAGCCAAGTCGAACAGGGATTGGTGGCCAAACCAGCTGAATATCAAGATTTTGCATCAGCATTCCGCACTCTCTAACCCGATGGGCGCGGGCTTTAGCTATGCCGAAGCCTTCAAGAAGCTCGATCTCGAAGCGCTTAAAAAGGATATAATGGCGCTGATGAAGACATCGCAGGATTGGTGGCCAGCCGATTACGGCCATTATGGTCCATTCTTTATCCGCATGGCGTGGCACAGCGCCGGAACCTATCGTACGGGCGATGGCCGCGGCGGCGCCGCCTCCGGCACACAGCGTTTCGCACCGTTGAACAGCTGGCCGGATAACGGCAATCTTGATAAAGCCCGTCGCCTGCTTTGGCCGATCAAGCAGAAATACGGCAATGCGATTTCTTGGGCCGATCTCATGATCTTCGCGGGCAACTGCGCGCTTGAGTCGATGGGCTTCAAGACTTTTGGTTTTGCTGGTGGCCGCGCCGATGTGTGGGAACCAGAAGAAGATATCTATTGGGGCGTCGAAGGCAAATGGCTCGAAGATCGCCGCTATAGCGGTGACCGAGAGCTCGAAAATCCACTCGCCGCGGTGCAGATGGGCTTGATCTATGTGAATCCGGAAGGTCCGAACGGCAAGCCTGATCCTTTGGCTGCGGCCAAAGACATTCGCGAAACCTTTGCGCGCATGGCGATGAACGACGAGGAAACGATTGCGCTAATCGCGGGTGGCCACACGTTCGGTAAAGCCCATGGCGCGGCTGATCCGCAAAAATATGTCGGACCAGAGCCTGAAGGCGCGAGCATTGAAGAGCAGGGCCTTGGCTGGAACAACACGTTCAACACCGGCAAGGGCGTTGATACGATCACCAGCGGATTGGAAGGCGCTTGGACCACGAACCCTGTGAAGTGGGACAATAATTACTTCGACAATCTGTTCAATTATGATTGGGAACTCACCAAGAGCCCGGCAGGTGCCTGGCAGTGGACGCCAAAGAATGGCGCAGGGCAGGGCACGGTGCCGGATGCACATGATCCTTCGAAGCGTCATGCGCCCATCATGTTCACCACCGATTTGGCCCTGAAAATGGATCCGATCTATGGTCCGATTTCAAAGCGCTTCCATGAAAATCCGCAAGAGTTTGCCGATGTCTTTGCCAAGGCTTGGTATAAGCTGACGCATCGCGATATGGGACCTGTCACACGCCTTCTTGGTGATTTGGTGCCTGAGCCGCAGCTTTGGCAGGATCCTATTCCGGCAGTGGCACATCCATTGATTCACGAGGCGGAAATTGCCGAGCTGAAAGAAAAGATTTTGGCTTCGGGGCTTACGGTCTCTGAATTGGTCACAACGGCTTGGGCCTCTGCTTCAACCTTCCGTGGTTCTGATAAGCGTGGTGGCGCGAATGGCGCGCGCATTCGTTTGGCGCCGCAGAAGGATTGGGAAGTCAATCAGCCGAAGCAATTGGCAAAAGTGCTCGAAACGCTTGAGGGCATCCGCAAGGCGTTCAACAGCACGCAAAAGAATGGCCGGATGGTTTCTCTTGCCGATGTGATCGTGTTGGGTGGTGCAGCAGCGATTGAGCAAGCAGCGAAGAAAGCAGGTCATGCGGTTAGCGTTCCGTTCACGCCAGGTCGTGCGGATGCGTCGCAAGCGCATACGGATGTTGCAAGCTTTGCGGTGCTTGAGCCGATTGCGGATGGTTTCCGGAATTATCTCAAGAAAGAATATTCCGTATCGGCTGAGGAATTGCTGATTGATAAGGCCCAATTGCTCACGCTAACCGCTCCGGAAATGACGGCACTGATCGGCGGTCTTCGTGTGTTGAATGCCAATGTGGGACAAGCCAAGCATGGCGTGTTTACGCATAAGCCTGAAACGCTGACCAATGACTTCTTCGTCAATCTGCTCGACATCAATACCGAGTGGAAGCCTGTCTCTGAAGCGGGCGATGTGTTTGAAGGTCATGATCGCGCTTCAGGTGCTTTGAAGTGGACGGGCACACGCGTTGATCTCGTCTTCGGATCAAATTCGCAATTGCGTGCGATTGCTGAAGTTTATGCTCAAAGCGATTCAAAGGCAGCTTTTGTGAACGACTTCGTCGCCGCATGGAACAAGGTGATGAATGCGGATCGGTTTGATCTGGCTTAATCTGATCGGTCGAAAAGCACTATTGTTTTAAACTGTAATCGGGCGGCGTTTCCTATCAAGAAACGCCGCCCGAATTCTTATGACCGGCGATGCTCACCAGATTTATGACTCTCTTGTGGCTTGCTGCCCTGAGCGGTCTGTGCCGTGCGGCTTAAGTCTGGTGTTGAGCCTGATGGTTTGCTCGGCCCAGCAAGATTAGCCTTAGCCGCTTTATCCGATGCACCACTATGGTTTTGATGTCCTTTACTTGGCGTAGTAGGCATGTTCATCTCCTTTTGTGTGATGCGTTTAAGAGCCGTCAATCGCGTGAACGCCGATGGTGGAATAGGCTCGATGCCACGATGATATGCGGCCCGTAAATGCATCTTCAAACTAGGAATGAAAGACGCTCAGCATAAGCGCCTAAACTACGTATTGACGTAGGATGGATAAATTCACGTTGCGTCTGACACGTCCGTCAATGCCATGCACAAACGCGATACAACTATCAATTGAAATTCGTGTTATCACTTACCTGTAAAAATCGATCCTTTCCTTCATGCTTGACGAGATATGATCTTTAATTCAGGATCAAACCAAGCGACATCAGATCGTCTTAGGCGCAACTTCGGGCGGGCCGAAACTATAAAAAAACAAAAAGGGGAACACGCATGACGGATAGTCACGTCGCAGGTCTTGGCCTGCTGGATCGTTCGCGAACGATCGCTCAACCGGGTTTTAACCGGTGGTTGGTACCACCCGCAGCGCTCGCCATTCATTTATGCATCGGCATGGCCTATGGCTTCTCGGTGTTCTGGCTACCTTTAAGCCGGACGGTGGGTCTCGCAACGGGCGCAGGTAAAGCGCTGGCCTGCCCAGGCGATGCCACGACGTTTTGGGGCAAGGTGGCGATTACCGGCCACGCTCTTTTTGCCACGGATTGCGATTGGACGCAGTTTGATCTTGGTTGGATGTATACGCTGTTCTTCGTCCTGCTTGGCTCTTCGGCAGCCATTTGGGGCGGCTGGCTTGAGCGCGAAGGTCCGCGGAAGGCGGGCGTTGTTTCTGCGCTATGCTGGTGCGGCGGTTTGATCATTTCGGCCTTCGGTGTTTACTCCCATCAATTATGGCTTATGTGGTTGGGTTCGGGCGTGATTGGCGGCATTGGTCTAGGTCTCGGCTATATCTCGCCGGTCTCGACGCTGGTGAAGTGGTTCCCGGATCGGCGTGGCATGGCAACCGGCATGGCGATTATGGGCTTCGGTGGCGGCGCGATGATTGGCTCGCCTTTGGCAACCCGCTTGATGAATGGCGGCAATTTTATCGAATGGCCCGGCGCCTTCTCCTTCGTGCATTTTGACGGCTTTAAAACTGCAACGACCGTTGGCGTATGGCAAACCTTCATCGTTCTGGCGATTGGCTATTTCGTGTTCATGATCGCCGGCGCCTTTGGCTATCGCGTTCCGCCTGTCGGCTGGAAACCCGATGGCTGGACGCCGCCACCTGCTTCTGCCAATGCGATGATCACAACGGGCCATGTGCATCTGAAGGACGCGCATAAGACCCCTCAGTTCTGGCTTATCTGGATCGTGCTGTGCATGAATGTGTCGGCTGGTATCGGCATTATCGGTGCCGCATCCAGCATGTTGCAAGAGACCTTTGGCGGCCGTCTGTTTGGCGATGCCAGCGTGGGCTTTATGCAATTTACCGACGCGCAGAAAGTAACCGCGGCGGCGATTGGTGGCGGCTTTGTCGGCATCTTCTCGCTGTTCAACATTGGCGGACGGTTCTTCTGGGCTTCGCTTTCGGATGCGATTGGCCGGAAGATGACCTATGTCGCCTTCTTCGTGCTTGGCTTTATTTGCTATGCCGGGTTAACGACATTGGCAGGACTTGGTCAGCTTGGCCTGTTTGCTGCCTTCTTCTGTGTGATCGCATCCATGTATGGCGGCGGCTTTGCCACGATACCGGCCTATCTCGCGGATATGTTTGGCACACAGTTTGTGGGCGCTATCCATGGACGTTTGCTGACAGCATGGTCCACGGCGGGGATCCTCGGTCCGGTGATCGTGAATTATCTCCACGATACCCGTGTTGCCGAGGGCATGCCGCGCAGCAATGTTTATGATCTCATTTTCTATGTGCTTGCGGCCCTGCTGGTTATTGGCTTCATCGCCAATATGCTGATTAAACCGGTCGCTCCGAAATGGTTCATGAGCGAGGCGGAGGTGAAAACCTTGCAGTCAAAATCAGCGACCGCAGGCATCACCACAGGCTCCTTCGGCATCGGCAAAGGCGGGCTTGATACAAAGGCCGCCCTTGCCTGGCTTTCTGTCGGTATTCCGATCCTTTGGGGCGTATGGATCACGCTGCAAAGCGCGGTGAAGATCTTCGGATAATCGGCTTCGTCAGCGAGATCAGGAAAAAGGGAGCGTAATGGCTCCCTTTTTCATGCCAAGGGCACGAAAAGCCAAGCAGGCGAGCGGCGTAAACGCCAGTGCCTGATCAAAACTCAAATATATCAGGGAATAAATGGCGCACCGGTAGTTATGAAGGTGATAACCTTTTTCTCATTGAAATACCTATATAAAATTTTAACCCGCGGCTTAAATGGCTGACTTTAATATGAGGCCGTTTGTCAAAATTAAGCCGA
>Ga0164296_1002108_pt1 | contig 20119 bp, 22 predicted proteins | sample GEODES057metaG_FD_113533 | JGI IMG/M metagenome (GOLD analysis project Ga0164296, IMG submission 113533) | Dystrophic lake water microbial communities from Trout Bog Lake, Wisconsin, USA - GEODES057 metaG | ecosystem: Environmental > Aquatic > Freshwater > Lake | place: USA: Trout Bog Lake...
ATGCCCGCCTCGTGATCCGACGCGAGACGCACGAAGATCTCCGCTCCCTCGACGTGTGATCGCCCCCGGGGGCGGGGAGTAGCCTGCCGGTGTGCCGGCTTCCACCCTCCCCGTCATCCGCATCGCCGTCTTGGGCGGTGGCAACGTCGGCGCGGCGCTCGTCGAGAGCCTCGTGGACCCAGAGCACGCCGGTGAGCTCGCGGCTCGAGCGCAGATGATCATCGAGGTGGCCGGCATCGCCGTGGCCGACCTCACCAAGCAGCGCTCGACGAAGTCGTGGTTTCCCACCGAACTGCTGACCGATGACCCCGAGGGGCTCATCGAGCGTGACGACATCGACCTCGTGGTCGAGCTCATGGGCGGGCTCGAGCCGGCCGGATCGCTGATCAAGCGCTCGCTTGAGCGAGGCCTGCCGGTGGTCTCTGCCAACAAGGCGCTCCTCGCTGATCGAGGACCCGAGCTCAGCGCCACGGCGGCGGCCAATGGCGTCGACCTCAACTTCGAGGCTGCGGTCGGTGGGGTGATCCCGGTCATCAGGACCCTTCGAGAGTCTCTGGCCGGTGAGCGGATCACTCGAGTGATGGGGATCGTGAACGGCACGACCAACTTCATCCTGACGAAGATGGCGGATGAGGGCGGCGACTACGACGAGGTGCTCGCTGAGGCCCAAGAGCTCGGGCTGGCAGAGCGGGATCCAACGGCGGACGTCGAGGGCGAAGACGCTGCGGCCAAGGCAGCGATCTTGGCTGGTTTGGCCTTCGGGTGCTCGGTCCCGTTGGACCTCGTGCACCGAGAGGGCATCACCGGCGTGCGCAGCGTTGACGTCTCGTTCGCTCGACACCTTGGCTATGCGGTCAAGCTCCTTGCCATCGCAGAGCTCGTGGGGCCCGGCGAGATCTCGGCTCGGGTGCATCCGGCGATGATCCCTCTCCAGCATCCGCTCGCCTCAGTATCAGGTGCCTACAACGCAGTGTTCATCGAGGGCACCACGGCCGGCTCGCTGATGCTCTACGGGCAAGGCGCAGGCGGTGCACCAACCGCCGCCGCCGTTCTGGGCGACGTCATCGACGCCGCCCGTCACCTTCTGGCCGGCACGACGGCGCCGGCACCGATGGTCACCATGGCGCGCTCAGCCGTCGCCATGGACGATCTGCGAAGCGCCTTCTACCTCGCCATCGACGTCCTCGACCGGCCGGGCGTCCTCGCCTCGGTTGCCACTGCGTTCGGCGACAACCACGTCTCGATCCGCTCGATGGAGCAGGTGGGGCTCGGTGATGAGGCACGGTTGATCTTCTTGACCCACGAGGCGACCGAGCGCGACATGGCCAGCACCATTGCGTCACTTGAGCGGCTCGACGCCGTCGATGCCGTCGGCGGGATCCTCCGGGTGGTGGCGTTCGACGAAGGGCAGGACTCCTGATGGCGTGGCGTGGACTGATCGAGGAGTATCGGGAGTTCCTCCCAGTCTCCGAGGACACCCCGGTGGTGACCTTGCTCGAGGGCAACACGCCACTGCTCGAGGCACCGCGGCTCTCGGAGCGACTGGACGCTCGGGTGCTGCTCAAGATCGAGGGAGCGAATCCGACAGGGTCCTTCAAGGACCGTGGGATGACCATGGCGATCACCAAGGCTCACGAAGAGGGGGCCAAGGCGGTCGTGTGTGCCTCGACCGGCAACACGTCGGCCTCGGCGGCGGCGTACGCGGCACGGGCGGGCATGACCTGTGCGGTGCTCATCCCGGATGGAGCCATCGCCCTTGGCAAGCTGGCCCAGGCGCTGATCCACGGCGCAAAGGTCCTCCAGATCCGCGGCAACTTCGATCAGGCCCTCGACATCGTTCGAGAGCTGCCGAACCATGCACCGATCACCGTGGTCAACTCGATCAACCCCTATCGCATCGAGGGGCAGAAGACCGGCGCCTTCGAGATCATCGAGGCACTCGGTGACGCCCCAGATGTCCACTGCATCCCCGTCGGCAACGCGGGCAACATCACGGCCTATTGGAAGGGCTACTGCGAGTATCGCAATGCGGACCGCTCGACCAAGCTGCCAAGGATGCTGGGGTTCCAGGCGGCCGGAGCGGCCCCGATGGTCCTCGGTCACCCCGTGGAGCACCCAGAGACCATCGCCACTGCCATCCGGATCGGGAACCCGGCCAGCTGGGTGCCGGCGGCAGCGGCGGCTGCTGAGTCGAAGGGAGCCATCGATATGGTCACCGACGACGAGATCCTCGAGGCCTATCGGTTCTTGGCGGCTCATGAGTCTGTCTTCTGCGAGCCTGCTTCCGCCGCCTCTGTGGCTGGGTTGCTCAAGACCGGCGTCCCGGCAGGATCGACGGTGGTGTGCGTGTTGACGGGCAATGGGCTCAAGGACCCCGATCGAGCGATCAGCCAGATCGAGGTTCCGACCGCGGTGGAGCCGACGATGGATGAGATCCTTCGAGAGCTCGAGGTCTAGCCTGCCATTGCGAAGGGCACCCAAACCCCGCTAGGGTAGAAGTCAGTACCTCCTCGGTTGGTACCGTGCCTTCGCACGAAGAGCGTGCCGGACAGTTCTCCGGACGGTCTCCGAGGTGTGCAGTTCCGGGGGGAAGGCACCATGCCCTCTCCCTTCCCTGATCTTCCCCCAGATCGTCGCGGTACCCGTCGATGATGCTTGGCGGATAAAAGGAGAGTGGAAGCAGATGACTTCCGATGTTCAGCTCGGCCGTTCAGTGCTCGAGTCCAAGGAGCGCACCGAGTTGCAGGCGATTGCCGAGCAGCTCAGCGTGAAGACCACCAGCCGCATGAAGAAAGCGGACCTGATCGACGGCATCTTGACGGCCGCCGGCATCGGCGAGGCCCCGGCCCCCGCTCCGCAGCCGACGGCGGAGCGCGCCGCGCGCCCGGAGCGAGCAGCGCGCCCGGTCAACGATGCGCCCGACGAGACCGCGGAGGTGGCGGCCGAGCTGGCCGCTGACGCGGAGGCGCCGGCCGCGAGCGCCGACGACTCCGGCGATGAAGAGCCACGAGCGCCACGGAACAACCAGGGTCGTGGCAACCAGAACGGTCAGAACAACCAGAACAACCAAGGTCGCCAGAACAACCGTGGCAACCAGAACAACCAGAACAACCAGGGCAACCAGGGCAACCAGGATGGTGGCCAAGGTGAGCCTGGGAACCGACGGAACCGCCGTCGCCGTGGCCGAGACCGCGAGCGTGGCGGAGGCGGGGGCGAGCGTGACCTGCAGGGTGGGAACGCAGACGCCCCGTACCAGGGTGAGCTGGTCGAGTGCCGTGGCCTGCTGGACCTTCGTGACGAGGGCTATGGGTTCTTGCGATGCGAGGGCTACCTCCCCTCGGTCAAGGACGTCTACGTCTCGATCAGCCAGGCCCGCAAGTTCGCCCTCCGCAAGGGAGATGCCATCGAGGGCGCCTTCCGTCCTGCGGCGAGCAACGAGAAGTACCCGGCCCTGATCCGGATCGACACCGTGGCGGGAATGACACCCGATGAGGCGCGCAATCGACGTCGGTTCGAGGAGTTGACCCCGCTGTTCCCTGACGAGAAGCTCGCCCTCGAGATGCCGGGCGACAAGGACAACCTGACCGCTCGGATCGTGGACCTCCTGAGCCCGATCGGGAAGGGCCAGCGTGGCCTGATCGTCTCGCCGCCCAAGGCGGGCAAGACGACCGTGGTCAAGCAGATCGCGCACTCGATCGAGGCCAACAACCCTGAGGTCCACCTCATGGTGCTGTTGGTCGATGAGCGCCCAGAAGAGGTCACCGACATGCGTCGCAGCGTCAAGGGCGAGGTCATCGCCTCGACCTTCGACCGTCCCTCTGACGAGCACACCCACGTGGCCGAGCTCACCATCGAACGGGCCAAGCGCCTCGTCGAGCTGGGCAAGGACGTCGTGATCATCCTCGACGGCATCACCCGACTGGCTCGGGCCTACAACATCGCTGCGCCCGCATCAGGGCGGATCATGTCCGGTGGCGTGGACTCTGGGGCGCTCTATCCTCCGAAGAAGTTCTTTGGTGCGGCTCGGAACATCGAAGAGGGCGGCTCGCTGACGATCTTGGCCACCGCCCTGGTCGACACCGGCTCGAAGATGGACGAGGTGATCTTCGAAGAGTTCAAGGGAACCGGCAACATGGAGCTGCGGCTTGATCGCCGGCTCGCCGAGCGCCGGCTCTACCCGTCGATCGACGTCAACGCGAGCTCGACTCGGCACGAAGAGCTCCTCTTCGAGCGTGGGCAGCTCCAGCAGGTCTGGAAGCTCCGTCGAGTGCTCAACGCCTTGGCCTCCGAAGGGTCGGCAGCGGCGGGCCTCGAGCTGCTCATGGACAAGATCAAGACCACGTCGTCGAACGACGAATTCTTGGCCGAGATCGCCAAGGGACAGGGCAACGGCTGACGCCGCTCTGTTCTCCACTACACTCATCAACCCGCACCACCACAGGAGCGATCCATGAAGACTGACATCCACCCCACCTACGAAGAGGCGACCGTGCACTGCTCGTGCGGGAACACCTTCACGACTCGCTCGACCAAGCCAGAGCTGCGCTCTGAGCTGTGCAACGAGTGCCACCCGTTCTTCACCGGCAAGCAGAAGCTGGTTGACTCCGGTGGCCGCGTCGAGCGCTTCCAGCGTCGCTACGGCGGTCGCAAGACCAAGGGCGCCTCGTCCTGAGTCGCCCCCGCCCGTCGGTGCTCCGGCGGGTGACCAGCAATGCTTGACGATCGACTCCAGGCCATCGAGGCCGAGTTCAACGATGTCGAGGCCCAGCTGTCCTCTCCGGAGGCATCTCGTGACCCCGACCTTCTTCGAACGCTGTCCAAGCGCCACAAGGAGCTCTCTGAGGTCGTAGGCGCCTATCGACGGCTGACCGCTACCCGTGAGGATGCGGCGACGGCGGCAGAGCTCCTCGAGATGGCCGATGCGTCGGAGCGAGATGAGCTGCGCGCGGAGGTGGATCGATCCACCAAGGAAGCGGCAGAGATCGAAGAGGAGATCCAAGGTCTCTTGCTGCCCAAGGACCCCAACGATGGGCGAAACGTCATCGTCGAGATCCGAGGAGCCGAGGGTGGCGAGGAGGCCAACCTCTTCGCCCGGGTGCTCTATGACATGTACCTGCGCTACGCCCAGCAGCGCCGCTGGAAGGTCGAGATCCTCGAGGAGCACGCGTCGGAGCGAGATGGGCTCGATGAGGTCGTGTTCTTGCTCAAGGGCGCCGATGCGTGGAGCCGGATGGAGCACGAGGGCGGCGTCCATCGCGTCCAACGCGTGCCGGTGACCGAGTCAAAGGGTCGCATCCACACCTCGTCGGCCACCGTCACGGTGCTCCCCGAGGCAGAGGAGGTCGACGTCGCCATCGACGCCAACGACCTCAAGATCGACGTCTATCGCTCCAGTGGCCCTGGTGGCCAGAGCGTGAACACGACCGACTCTGCGGTCCGGATCACCCACATCCCGACCGGGATCGTCGTTGCTATGCAGGACGAGAAGAGTCAGATCCAGAACCGGGCCAAGGCCATGGTCGTGCTCCGAAGCCGTTTGCTCAAGGCCGCCCAGGACGAGGCGGCAGCGGAGCTCGGCGATCTTCGACGGGCGCAGGTCGGAGGGGGCGGTCGTTCGGAGAAGATCCGGACCTACAACTTCAAGGACTCCAGGGTGACCGACCACCGGATCAACCTCACCCTGTACAAGCTCGATGCCGTCCTCCAGGGCGATCTTGACGAGCTCGTCGATGCGCTCATGGCTGCCAAGCGCGCCCGGCAGCTCACTGGGGACGATGGGTGACGACGGCCTGCTGGCCGAGCTCACGTCGCTGACCGGCTCGGCCCGCGAAGCGGCCTGGCTGCTCGAGGACGTGACATCGACGACACCGGCTGAAGAGGTCCGGTCCGTGGCGCTTACGCTCGCTGCTCGGCGGCACGAGGGCGAACCACTCCAATACCTCCTCGGCCACTGGCCCTTTCGTGAACTCGATCTTGAGGTCGACGATCGGGTCTTGATCCCTCGACCAGAGACCGAGCAGCTGGTCGACGTGCTGCTCGCTCGCTGGCGCCGGCATCGACCAGGTGCTGCGGGACTCGTCGCCGTCGACCTCGGCACGGGTTCGGGGGCGATCGGCCTCAGCCTCGCCGTCGAGCTTGGCGCAGAGGCGACGGTGGAGCGCGTGGTGCTCACCGACCGATCGGCCGACGCGCTCGAGGTGGCTGCTCGAAACGCCGAGCGGGTCGGAGTGCCCGAGGTGACCCTGGCGCAAGGGGAGTGGTTCGCCGCCCTCCCTGACGATCTGCGCGGCCACATCCACCTGCTGGTCTCCAACCCGCCGTATGTGGAGGCGACGTTCGCTTCGGCGATGGCAGTCGAGCTGTCGTTTGAGCCACCTGGAGCGCTCTTCAGCGAGGACGCACCAGACGGGACGCCGGGGTTCGCTGACGTCGCGGCCGTTATCGATGGTGCGCGCTCGTGGATGGCACCCGGAGGCGTGCTCGGCGTCGAGATGGCGGAGCATCAGGTCGCCCCTGCCGTGGCGATGGCAGTCGCCTGTCGCTTCGAGGACGTCGAGGCCTTCGAAGACCTTGCTGGGAAGCCTCGAGGGATCGTGGCGGTGGCACCGTGAAGCGTCTGACGCCCAATGACCTGGCGGAGGCGGCAGCCCTCCTCGGCCGTGGGGAGGTGGTGGGCATCCCCACCGACACCGTCTACGGCATCGGGTGTCGACTCGAGTCCACCGACGGGGTGGCGCGGCTGTTCGCGCTCAAGGATCGTCCGGGCGATGTGGCGCTCCCGGTGCTCGTGGCATCGGTCGAGATGGCGGTCGAGCTCGTTGGTGAGGTCGCACCCTCCCAGCGCGCGCTCCTCACCAGGTGGTGGCCCGGAGCTGTGACCTTCGTCGTTCCCTGTGAACCCGAGCTGGCTGCCCGGGTTGGATCGACGACAGCATCGATCGGACTTCGGTGCCCTGACGACGCGCTGACCCGCTCGCTGCTCTCGGAGGTCGGACCGATGGCGGTCACCAGCGCCAATCTCCATGGTGCTCCACCGGCGACAAGCGCAGACGAGCTCCTCGACGCCTTCGCGCAGACCTCCGGGATCGCGGCGGTCCTCGACGGCGGCCCAAGGGCGGGAGCGTCATCGACCGTCGTCTCGCTGGACGAGGCCGGCAGGCTCACGGTGCTGCGCGACGGTCCGATCGATCGACGAGACCTCGAAGCCTCGATCGAGGAGATCAGTCGAGGGTGACGATCCCGTCCTGATCGAGCGTTCCGGTTCGGCCGCACAGGTCGGTGCCCGTGAGCTCTGTCAGGCGTCCAGGGTCACTGATCGTTCCCCATGAGCGCACGCCGCGTGCATCCCTGACGGCCAGGGTGGCGAGGTTCGGCCCGGCATCGCGATCGTGGGCGATCGTGAAGGTCTCGACGGTGATCGGGCCATCGAGCGTGGCCTCGACCGCCTGGGTGGGCAGCGCGTCGAGCTGTCCCTGGACGTCTCGGGCGGCGAAGGGGCGACGAGGCGGCTCGCTGCTGTAGATGCCTGCTGCATGGCACGTGGCGAAGTAGCTGAGTCCCGTGACGAGACCAAGGTCACCCGGGTTGGCCCGCAGGCGCTCGACCATGGTGGCGATCGAATGGGTGACGTAGTTGTTGCCGGGCCCGCCGCCAAAGGTGAGACCTCCCGTCACGGTCAAGGGACGGCTCGGGTCATCGAGCGGGAGGCGCAGCGCGTTGGCGCCGAGCTCGACGGCGACCGGAAAACAGCTGTACAGATCGACGTGTGCCACCTCATCGATCGACGACTCGGCCAGGTCGAACACGGTGGAGCCGACCAGCTCGATGGCAGGTGAGCGTCCGAGATCTGGCCGGTCGGAGATGAAGTGAGGGTCATCGCCCTGGGCGTGGGCGATGGGGAAGATCATGGCGTCGCGGGACACCCCCGCTGAGACGGCGGCAGCCATGCTGCAGATGATCAGGGCGGCCCCTTGGTCGACGGGAAGGTTGGCCACCATCAGCTTTGTGTAGGGCTCGGCGATCATCCGGTTGGTGGTCGACGGGATCGTGATCTCTTCCCCGTCATGCGGCTCGGTGATCCAGGCATAGGGGTTGGTGGCAGCCACCCTTGAGAACGATGACCACAGCGAGCCGAGGGCGGCTCGATGCTCCTCGAGCCCACGTCCCGCATCGGCTCGGAGCGCGTTCTCGAAGAGCGGGTAGATGGAGATGGGCTGAAGGACCCCTCGAGCCATCTCAAGCTCGGTCAGCGGCATGAAGTCTGCACCGAAGCGCCGGGCCTCGGGCACATCGACCTGCGTCGTCCATGGCGTGGCGTCAAGTGAGGGATCCTTCTTCCCGGCACCCTTCGAGTACATCGCCTCAGAGCCCACGATGGCGGCCACCTCGATGTCGCCGGCCAAGATCGCGGCGGCGGCGTCGGCCACCAGCTTCTGCGGCATCGCACCGCCAGTGGCGCTCAAGGCAAGGGCGGGGACGTCGAGACCGAGTCGGTCGGCGACGAGCTGCGAGGGGTTGGCCGTGCGCCAGGTGAAGCTCACGACCGAGGTGAGGCGGTCGAGCTGCTCAAGGAGCCGGCGGCCGGGAGCACCGACCTGCCCGCCGGCACTTCCCGACGCGTCCGCTGCGGCGCGTTCGAGGGCATCGACCATGAGGTCGAGAGGTTCGACGAGTGTGACGGGCGAGCTGGGTCGGTTGATGCTCTGCCCCACGCCGACGATGACAGGTGTTCTCGGATCGATTGCCATGGCGCCGAAGCGTACCGGGCGCCACTCGCGTCCCCGGGCGGTGGGGTCGGTAGGATCATGGGATGCGCATCGCCGTCGGCTCTGACCACGCCGCCTATGACCTCAAGTCTGTCGTCGTGGCACACCTGCTCGAGGCGGGAGCGCAGGTTGAGGACCTCGGCACCCATGACGCCACGACGTCGGTGGACTATCCGGACTACGGCGCTGCGGTTGGTCGGGCGGTGGTGACCGGCGGGGCCGATCTCGGTGTTGCGCTCTGTGGGACGGGGATCGGGATTTCGATCGCCGCCAACAAGATCGAAGGTGTGCGCGCCGCGGTGATCACGGACGCCACCACGGGTCGGCTGGCCCGAGAGCACAACCACGCCAACGTCGTGTGCCTCGGAGCGAGGACGACCGGACCGCAGACCATCCTCGACGCACTCGATGCGTTCCTCTGCGCCACGCCGCAGGACGGACGACACCTCAACCGACTGGCAAAGATCGCAGCGCTTGACGCAGCAGGCCACCCAACCGACCCCACGGAGGAGTAGAGGAAATGGATCGCTCAGCGATGTTCGATGGATGGTTGGCGGACGACCCGGAGCTCGCAGCACTGCTCGACGCGGAGCTCGACCGCCAGCGGACGACCCTTCAGCTGATCGCAAGTGAGAACTTCACCTCGACGGCGGTCCTGGCGGCGTCGGGGTCGGTGCTGACGAACAAGTACGCCGAGGGCTACCCCGGTCGCCGCTACTACGGCGGGAACCAGGTCGTCGACGAGGTCGAGGACCTTGCTCGCGAGCGCCTCAAGGCACTGTTCGGGGCGGAGCATGCCAACGTGCAGCCCCACTCCGGGGCAAACGCCAACGTGGCGGCGTACCAAGCGCTGCTGGATCCCGGCGACACGATCCTGGCCATGCGGCTCGATCAGGGCGGCCATCTGACGCACGGCAGCCCCGCCTCGATCACGTCCAAGATCTGGCGGTTCGTCTCCTATGGCCTGACCCCGGCATCGGATGATCCGGCCAACCCGGGGGAGCTGATCGACCTCGACCAGGTGCGCGACTTGGCGCTCGCCGAGCGTCCGAAGCTGATCGTGGCCGGTGCAACGGCCTATGCGCGCACCATCGATGCCCGGGACTATCGGGCCATCGCCGACGAGGTCGGTGCCTACTTGATGTTCGACCTGGCTCACCCTGCTGGCCTCGTGGCTGGCGGTGCTCATCCAAGTCCCGTGGGGATCGCCGACGTGGTGACGTTCACCACGCATAAGACGCTTCGTGGTCCGCGCGGTGGCGCCATCTTGACGACCAACGAACTGGCCAAGAAGATCGATTCGGCCATCTTCCCCGGCTTGCAGGGTGGGCCACTCGAGCACGCCATTGCGGCCAAGGCCGTGGCGTTCAAGGAGGCCATGGACCCCTCGTTCTCGACCTACGCCCACCAGGTGGTCGACAATGCCAAGGCGCTGGCAGCGGCACTCGAGGAGCAGGGCTTCCGACTGGTCTCAGGTGGGACGGACAACCACCTCGTCCTTGTGGACCTGCGCACCTTCGACGAGGAGCTGACGGGCAAAGAGGCGCAGGAGGTCATGGACCGAGCGGGGATCACCGCGAACCGGAACACGATCCCTGATGATCCGAGGAGCCCATTCGTCACCTCCGGTCTGCGCCTGGGTACGGCGGCGGAGACCACGGCCGGGATGGGGCCGGTGGAGATGGAACAGATCGCCACCTTGCTGGGCCGTGCGCTGGGGGAGCGGAACGACGAGGCGGCGCTTCAAGCGGTCCGAGCCGACGTGGCTGCCCTCTGCGCCCGCTTCGACCCCTATCCGACCTTGGCCGGACAGGAGTAGCGCCCTTCGTGCCGTCGACGCTGGGGTGGTACGTGCTGATCCTCGTGGTCGCGGCGGCGATCACGGGCGCCGTCACGCTCCCAGCGAGATCGATCGCCATCAAGATCGGCTATGTGGACACGCCCTCCGAACGGAAGGTCCACGACCGGACGACGCCCTATGGCGGTGGCGCTGCCATGCTCATCGGCGTCTGCGCTGCCATGGTGGCCGCCTCGCTCGTCCCCGCCCTTCGACCACTCTTCGCCGGCTCGCGCGAGGCGCTTGGCGTCCTGATCGCGGCAGCAGCCATCTTCATCGTCGGTCTGGTCGACGACTTCCGGGGCATGTCGGCGCCGGCCAAGATCGCTGGCCAGGTGCTGGCGGCGAGCATCCTGTACTTCACCGGCGTCACGATGTACCAGCTCAAGCTGCCCTTCGCCGGCTTCATCGTGCTGACGCCTGGCGTCATCCCGCTCATCACCGCCCTCTGGGTGGTGGCGCTGACCAATGCCATCAACCTCATCGATGGCCTGGATGGCCTCGCCGCCGGCCTTGTGGCGATCGGCGCAGGCTCGTTGGCTGTCTATGGGCTTCGCCTTGAGTACCTGGGCCTCTTGCCGGCTCAGAACATCGGCCCGCTGGTCGCGGTCATCGCCTGCGGGATCTGCCTCGGATTCCTGCCCTTCAACTTCCATCCGGCGAAGATCTTCATGGGTGATGCAGGAGCGCTTCTGCTGGGGCTGCTGATGAGTGCCTCGACGATGGTGATCGGTGGCCGTACGCCTCCGGCCTCGGGCGTCACCTTCTTCTTCTTCGCACCGCTGTTCATCCCCTTCTTCATCTTGTTCATCCCCTTGGTCGACTCGGCGTTCGCCTTCGTTCGGCGCACGGCGAAGGGCCAGGGATTCGATGCGCCTGACAAGGATCACATTCATCACCGGCTCTTGCGCCTCGGCCATGGGCACCGACGGACCGTTGCCATCTTGTGGCTCTGGACGGCACTCCTCTGCGGCTTCGTCCTCTTTCCTCTGTTCGACCCGAAGGCGAACCCGTTGATCCCCTTCGCCGCGCTCGCACTCGGGATCGCGCTCTACACCTGGTTCCATCCGGGCCTGCGGCAGCAGGGAGCGGATGAGCCACCGCCCGTGGTCGAGGAGACGGCCGAGGGCGATGAAGTGGGATCAGGCTCGCGTTCTGGCGCCTGAGCCGCAGAGGTGCAAAGATGCGGTACGTGCGTCGATGCCCTCGTTCCGCGTCTTTGGTGTGATCGGGAACTCATCCGATGCTCCCTCCCTTCCTGATGGAATCCACCCATGACGCCCTCTCCGAGCCCTCCGCCGCCGACCGAGCGGAACGTCTCGCAACGCCCGCAATGGCTGGCCTTTGTGTCGATGGGTCTCACGGTGGCCATCGTGGTGGCGCTTGGCGTGGTCCTTGGCGTGCTCGCCGACGGCTGGCTGCACACCGCACCACTCTTCTTGTTCGTCGGCCTTGTGGCGGGCTGCGGTCTGGCCACGTGGCTTGTCGTCGTCCAGGTGCGGAGGTCACTGTGAGCGAGGTGGCGTCCTGATGTTCGAGAACATCGAGCACCTCGACGCGCCGGTGCTGCAGAAGCTCTTGCGCCGCACAGTCGTGGCCACCCTCATCTCGGGATCCATCGCCATCGTGGTGGCGCTGTGGCTGGCGCCACCGCTGGCGGCAGTGGGCATCGCGCTTGGTCTGGGATTGGCTATTGTGAACCTCCGGTTCCTCGATGCGGGCGTTGCCAAGATCGAGGAGACCGGTGAGGGATCCAGCAAGACGATCAAGCGGATGTTGAGGACGAAGACCTCGTGGCGGCTCGCCGCCCTGACGATCATCGCCCTTGGGCTGCTGTTCATCTACGCTCCCCTCGGCATCGGTGTCGTCATTGGTCTCGTGTTGTTTCAAATCAACTTCGTGATCAGCGTGGCCCGAGTCCTGTTTTCTCAAGGAGGCTTGGCGTGAATTCGGTTCTGATGGCAGCCGGCAAGATCTCCGTCGGCGACCACGTCTCGACGACCAAGATCCTTGGTCTCCAGGTCGACCTCGACATCGTCTGGTCGTCACTCATCGCTGGTGCGATCGTCCTCGCGCTCGGCTTCGCCGTGCGTGCCCGGGTGACCAAGGGCGTGCCCGGCAAGCTCCAGCTGGCCTATGAGGCGATCGTGGAGCAGGTCCGCGAGGTTGCGGACTCCTCGATCGGCACCGAGGGTCGCCGCTTCGTGCCGCTGGCGATCATGCTCTTCTTGTTCATCCTCGTGTGCAACTGGATGGAGATCCTCCCGAACACCGGCAAGGACTGGCTCCCCGTCCCGACCGGCGACGTCAACCTGCCTCTTGCCATGGCACTCATGGTGATCATCTGGGTGCACGTCGAGTCCATCAAGTCCCGTGGCATGAAGGGCTACCTCAGCCACTACGCCCAGCCGTACAAGGCGATGATCCCGATCAATGTGATCGAGGAGATCACCAAGCCGATCACCCTCACCTTCCGACTCTTCGGAAACATCTTCTCCGGCGGCCTGATGGTCGTGGTCATGGCCACGCTGCTGCCGTGGTACGCCTCGTTCGTCGGCCAGATGATCTGGAAGCCCTTCGACCTGGGCATCGGACTCATCCAGGCCTTCATCTTCGCCCTGCTCACCATCTTGTACTTCGGTATGGGGATGAGCACCGAGGAGCACTGAGCACCGGTCGCTCAGCGAAGTCTCACCGTTCGTAAACGAAGTTCCCATCACACAGGAGGAAAGCAATGGCAGCAAACACCATGGATCAGGCAGTCCGCACCGCAGGTGCGCTCGTCGGTGGCGGTCTCGCCCTCGGCGGCGGTGCCATCGGTGCCGCAATCGGTGACGGCCTCGCAGGTTCGTCCACCATCCAGGCGATCGCTCGTCAGCCAGAGATCGAGAACAAGGCTCGTACCTACTTCTTCTTGACCGTCGGTCTTGCCGAGGCCATGTACTTCATCAACCTGCTGTTCATGGTCGTGTTCATCTACGTCTTCAAGACCCAGTAGTCCTCCGGTCACCAAGGGGCAGCCACGGCTGACCTCTCGCACTGCCCACCTACCACCGGACAACACCGGGAGTCACCACCTATGCAGACCGCAGGGATCTTTCTTCTGCCGAACGGGACGTTCTTCGTTGAGCTACTCATCGTCTTCGTCCTGCTCTTCATCACATCGAAGTTCATCCTCCCGCCGCTCACCAAGGCGATGGATGATCGCGACGCCGACGTCCGCAGCTCGCTCGCGGCCGCCGAGACGGCGCGCGCCGATGCGGAGGCAGCAGACGAGGAGCGCCGTGCGGTCATCGAGCAGGGACGCGTCGAGGCACGAGGGATCCTGACGGCCGCGCAGAAGGCGTCCGACGAGGAGCTCGGTGCGGCACAGCAGCGTGGGCAGCAGGAATATGAGCGCATCGTGGCTGGTGCCGCTGCCGAGGTGGCGATCGCGCGAACCCAGGCCATCGAGGAGGCGACGCCGCAGCTCGGCACCATCGTGATGGGAGTTGTCGAGCGCGTCGTTGGCCGCCAGGTCGATATGACCAAGCACCAGGACCTGATCGATGCTGCAGTGCGTGACCTTCACTCGGGCGCCGGCAACGAGGTGAGCGCATGACGACGTTCCTCGTCGAGCTGGTGATCCTCCTGATCATCCTCTGGCTGATCATGAAGTACATCTGGCCGGCGCTCAACAAGATGATGATTGCCCGCCAAGAAGAGATCCGGGTGGCCCTCGCCTCGGCGGAGGCAGCACGCCAGGACGCGGAGAACGCAGACGGCGAGCGAGAGGCCGCCCTCGAGGCAGGCAAGGCCCAGGCGGCCCAGGTCGTCGAGCAGGCCACACGCAACGCCGAGCAGGTCACGGCAGCGTCTGCAGCGCGCGCAAGCGCAGAGTACGACCGGATCATCGCCAGCGCACACGCGGAGGTCGCCCTCTCTCGTCAGCGTGCCGTCGACGAGGCCGCAAGCCAGCTCGGCGACACGGTCATGTCCATCGCCGAGCAGGTCATCGCTCGGGAGTTCGATGGCGCGGCGCACGCCTCACTGGTCAACCAAGCGGTGGGTGCGCTCGACGCGTCGGCGACTGCCGAGGGGATCGGTGAGACCGCATGAACGCCTCCCTTCAGGGCTACGCCGCTGCCATCCTCGGCGAGCTCGACACCACGCAGCTCGGCGTCGTCGCCGATGAGCTTGCGGCACTCGACGGCCAGATGGCCACCAACCATGATCTGAGTGCGGCGCTTACCGACACGTCGATTCCTGGCTCGACCCGTCGCGCCGTGCTGACCGAGCTGCTCGGAGCCAAGGTGGCGCCGGCGACGGCTCGCCTTGCTGGATTTGCCGCTCTGGTGAGCCAGGCGCAAGACGTCCCGAGCGCGTTGTCCTACCTCGCCACTCGCTCTCGCATCGCCGCCACCGGCGAGCCCTACGCCGAGCCAGTCCTGTCGGTGCTCGGATCGCGCTCGCGCGTCGGCGGCTTTGCCTCCGCACTCTTCGAGGAGCTTGATCTCGGCGCCATCGAGACCATGGAAGACGAGCTCTTCCGCTTCGCTCGCACCGTCGAGGCCTCCGGTGCCCTGCGTGGTCTGCTGGCCGATCGTGATGCACCGGTCGACCGCCGCCAAGCCGTGGTCGTCGAGCTGGTGGGCTCCAAGGTGACCGCACCAACGGAGCGGCTCTTGGTCTATGTGATCGCCGGCGGCCGGGCCCGCTCGACAGTCGCCACCATCGACTACCTCGTCGACCAAGCATCTCGCGCCAGGGGATGGCGAGTGGCCAAGGTTCGCACCGCACAGCCGCTCGACGAGGCACAGGCGACCTCGCTCAAGGCATCGTTGACGCACGTGGCCGGCAACCCGGTCGAGCTTCAGGTCACCGAGGACCCCTCGTTGGTCGGTGGCGTGCGGATCGAGGTGGGCGACCTGCTGGTGGACGCCTCAGCGAAGGCACGTCTCGACGCGCTCCGAGAGCACCTCGAGGCCGACCACCGCACCTTTTTGACCAATGACTGAGAACGTTCGAAACATGATGGAGGAGCCGACATGGCAGAGCTGACGATCAGCGCGGATGAGATCACCGAGGCGCTCAAGCGAAACGTCGCCGACTACACCCCCGAGGTCGGGGCCGAGCAGATCGGTCGCATCCTGCGCGTCGCCGACGGCATCGCGTGGGTCTCCGGACTCCCGGGCGCCGCGGTCAATGAGCTGCTCGAGTTCGAGGACGGCACCTTGGGCCTGACCATGAACCTTGACGAGGATGCGGTCGGTGCCGTGGTCCTCGGCGCGGTCGAGGGACTCGAAGAGGAGCAGGTTGTCCGTGTCACCGGACGAATCTTGTCCGTGCCATGCGGCGATGGCGTGCTCGGTCGCGTGGTGAACGCACTCGGCGAGCCGATCGACGGCAAGGGCCCGCTGGCCACGACGGAGACCCGCCGAATGGAGATCCAGGCTCCCGGCATCGTTGGTCGTCAGCCGGTGGAGGAGCCCCTCCAGACAGGCATCAAGGCCATCGACGCAATGACCCCCATCGGGCGAGGGCAGCGAGAGCTCATCATCGGTGACCGCAAGACGGGCAAGACCACCGTGGCCATCGACACCATCTTGAACCAGAAGGGTCAGGGTGTGAAGTGCATCTACGTGGCGGTCGGCCAGAAGAACTCGTCGGTCGCGCAGACCGTCAAGCTCCTCGAGGACGCCGGCGCCATGGAGTACACGGTCGTCGTGGTCGCCTCATCGGGCGACCCCGCACCGTTCAAGTTCCTGGCCCCCTACGCAGGATGCGCCATGGGCCAGTACTGGATGGAGAACTCCCAGCACGCCCTGGTGGTCTACGACGACCTCTCGAAGCAGGCGGAGGCCTACCGACAGCTCTCGCTGCTGCTTCGCCGCCCACCGGGCCGTGAGGCGTACCCCGGTGACGTCTTCTACCTCCACAGCCGGCTCCTCGAGCGAGCTGCGAAGCTGTCGGATGAGCTCGGTGGGGGATCGCTGACCGCGCTGCCGATCATCGAGACCAAGGCTGGTGACATCTCGGCGTACATCCCCACCAACGTGATCTCGATCACCGACGGGCAGGTCTTCTTGGAGTCCGACCTCTTCTACTCCGGTGTGCGTCCGGCTATCAACGTCGGAAACTCGGTGTCACGAGTCGGCTCGGCTGCTCAGATCAAGGCGATGAAGTCGGTCTCGGGAACACTCAAGACCGATCTTGCTCAGTTCCGTGACCTCGAGAGCTTCGCCACCTTCGGCTCGGAGCTCGATGCCACCTCGCAGGCGCAGCTCGACCGTGGGTACCGTCTCGTCGAGCTGCTCAAGCAGCCACTCAATGCTCCGGTCCCAGTCGAGGAGCAGGTCGTTGTCATCTACGCCGGCACCAAGGGATGGACCGACCAAGTCCCCGTGTCGGAAGTGATCCGCTACGAGGCTGAGGTCCGTGCCTACTTCAAGGCCAACCATGCCGACCTCCTCGAGGAGATCCGCTCGACGGGCAAGCTGCCCGACAGCGAGAAGATGGACGCCGCCCTCGAGGCCTTCAAGGCGACCTTCGACACTGGTTCGGTCGACTGAGCCACGTGGGGACCGAGACCAACAACATGAACGAGGAGGTGTAGCGATATGGCAGGTGGACAGGAGCGAGTGCTCCGACGTCGGATCAAGAGCGTCCAGGCGACGCGGAAGATCACGAAGGCCATGGAGCTGATCGCTGCGTCTCAGATCCAGCGCACCCAAGCTCGAATCGCGGCCAACCGGCCCTACAAGCTCGGGATGCAGCGGATCATCATCGAGGCGGCAAAGGGCGATCCGACGGCCGCGGCGAAGATGTTCGGTACCCCGGCATCGGTCGACACCGCGGTGATCGTGGTGGTGGCAGGTGACCGAGGGCTCTCTGGTCCCTTCAACACGAACGTGCTGCGGGCCACCGAGCGGCTGATCGCTGAGCTCAAGGACAAGGGCACCACAGGGATCCGTCTCGTCGTGGTGGGCAAGAAGGCGCCTGGCTATCTGCGCTTCCGTGGCCACACGATCGACATCGCGTTCCAGGGCTTCGCTGACAAGCCGGAGTTTGGCGATGCGAGGCTCGTGGCCAACGCTGCGGCGTCGTACTTCGCCAGCGACGAGGCGCAGCTCGTCATGTTGGTGTCGACGGAGTACCTCTCTGCCGGCACGCAGAAGGTCATCACCAAGCAGCTCCTTCCGCTGGTCGATCCTCGTGCCGAGGCCGAGGACGATGAGCCGCAGGCCAAGGAGCTCAGCGGCTACGTCGAGTTCGAGCCCGACGCCGAGCAGCTCCTGGCCGACCTCGCTCCTCGAGCGCTTGAGAGCGAGATCTTCTCGGCGCTGCTCGAAGGATCTGCCTCGTTCTTCGCCTCGCAGCAGCGAGCCATGGCAGCCGCCACGGAGAATGCCGATGAACTGTCCCAGAACCTGTCGCGGATCATGAACCGTGCCCGCCAGGACGCAATCACAACCGAGATCATGGAAATCGTGGGTGGCGCTGAGGCGCTGCGCCAGGAAAAAGGAGCATGAATGACCGTCGCCCCTGAGTTGAACAAGCTGGAGGATGGGCGGGTCGTCGCCATCGCTGGCCCTGTTGTCGACGTCGAGTTCCCGCCGCACGCCCTGCCGGAGATCAACTACGCCGTCGAGATGGAGATCGAGCTTGACGGCAAGACGATGACCGTGACGGGCGAGGTGGCCCAGCAGATCGGCGAGGGTCGTGTCCGTTGCGTGTGCATGCAGCCGACGGACGGCTTGGTCCGTGGTGCACCGGTGCGCAACACCGGGCGTGGCATCTCGGTGCCGGTCGGCGACGTGGTGCTGGGACACGTGTTCAACGTGCTCGGCGAGCCGCTCGACACCGACAACATCGGCGAGGTCAAGGAGCGCTGGGAGATCCACCGTGACGCCCCGGCCTTCGACCAGCTCGAGCAGTCGGCCAAGATGCTCGAGACGGGCATCAAGGTCATCGACCTCCTCGAGCCCTACGTGCAGGGTGGAAAGATCGGCCTGTTCGGTGGTGCCGGCGTGGGCAAGACCGTGCTCATCCAGGAGATGATCAACCGAGTCGCTTCGCAGCACGGTGGCGTGTCGGTGTTCGCCGGTGTCGGCGAGCGGACCCGTGAGGGAACCGACCTCTGGCTCGAGATGCAGGAGTCGGGCGTCATCGAGAAGGTCGCCCTCGTCTACGGCCAGATGGACGAGCCCCCGGGCGTCCGCATGCGCGTCGCCCTTGCAGCCCTGACCATGGCGGAGTACTTCCGTGATGTGCAGAACCAGGACGTGCTGCTCTTCGTGGACAACATCTTCCGCTTCGTCCAGGCCGGCTCCGAGGTCTCGACCCTGCTCGGTCGCATGCCTTCTGCGGTGGGGTACCAGCCGACCTTGGCCGATGAGATGGGTGAGCTCCAGGAGCGCATCACCTCGACGCGTGGCCGGTCGATCACCTCGCTCCAGGCCGTGTACGTCCCTGCCGACGACTACACCGACCCGGCGCCGTTCACCACGTTCACCCACCTGGACGCCACCACGGAGCTCTCTCGCCAGATTGCAGCTCTGGGCATCTACCCGGCGGTGGACCCACTGGCGTCGACCTCGAACATCTTGGCCCCGGAGATCGTCGGTGATCGTCACTACCAGGTTGCCCGTGAGGTCCAAGAGGTGCTGCAGCGCTTCCGTGAGCTCCAGGACATCATCGCTATCCTTGGTATGGACGAGCTCTCGGACGAGGACCGGCTCACCGTCCAGCGAGCACGAAAGATCCAGCGATTCTTGTCGCAGCCGTTCTTCGTGGCCGAGGTCTTCACCGGTCTGCCGGGCATCTTCACCCCGATCGATGAGACCATCGAGTCCTTCGAGGCGATCGTCAAGGGCGAGCTCGACGACGTGCCGGAGCAGGCGTTCTTGAACGTCGGTGGCGTGAACTCGGTCCTCGAGAAGGCGCGCGACCTTGAGAAGCAGGGCAAGGCCTGATGGCAGACCACGGGCTCGCCGTCGAGATCCTCACTCCCGAGTCGGCGCTGTTCGCCGGCGAGGCGGTGGCGGTGGTTGCGAAGACGTCTGAGGGCGATCTCACGATCATGGCTGATCACGCAGAGCTCATCGGCGACGTCGTGCCTGGCGTCATCACCCTGCAGTTTGAGAGCGACGACCCGATCTCGATCCTCGTGCACGGCGGCTTCTTGCAGGTCACCACGGCTCCTGGGGGAGGCGAGGGACTCGTCGATGGGGCGTCGGAGACTGATCGCATCACTCGTGTGACCATCTTGGCCGGGATCGCCGAGCCGGTGAAGGGGATCGACCGGGCTCGCGCCGAGACGGCGAAGGCCAATGCTGAGGCGCGGGTCGCCGAGCTCAAGGCTGCCTCAACGGGCCGGGCCTCCGAAGACGAGAGCCTTCGAGACGCCTACGTCGAGCTCTCGCAGGCTGAGGCGGATCTTGCTCGTGCCGAGCTGCGGCTCGGCACCCATGCCGTCTTGAGCTGACCGGTCGTCGCCCTCAGGGGGTCATCGGTCGATTGTCCGAAGCATGCATCG
>Ga0164296_1002110_pt1 | contig 20110 bp, 18 predicted proteins | sample GEODES057metaG_FD_113533 | JGI IMG/M metagenome (GOLD analysis project Ga0164296, IMG submission 113533) | Dystrophic lake water microbial communities from Trout Bog Lake, Wisconsin, USA - GEODES057 metaG | ecosystem: Environmental > Aquatic > Freshwater > Lake | place: USA: Trout Bog Lake...
TTCTTGACATCTATCAAATCGGTCTATCAATCGGTCTATCAAACAAATCTATCAATGATTCCTTCTTGACATCTATCAAATCGGTCTATCAATCGGTCTATCAAACAAATCTATCAATGATTCCTTCTTGACATCTATCAAATCGGTCTATCAATCGGTCTATCAAACAAATCTATCAATGATTACTTCTTGACAACTATAAAATATCCCTAGTCATAAAAAATCTACGAAAGGTTCTCATCGATCCATTTTCAAAAATATAAATCAAAAATATAAACTCCAGACATATATCAACCAATCCTTCTTGATAAACAAAATAATATTATAATTTATATAAAACCAAAATGAAATTTATCATCCCAGGACAAGGCGTATTTTTATTCAAAAAAACAAAAGAAATAACTCCAATGTTCTCATTTACAAAAATAAAGAATCCAATAATTCAAGATGACAAACAAATCAAATTATATCTTTATGACAGCACTAAGAAAAACAATCTGTGTATAATTCTAACATCAAAATTCATATCTCTAACAAAAAATAATACAGAACAAAAAGAACCAAATAATAAATCCGGATTAGTAAATCAAAAAGGCGCATATTATTGGGTGAGTATAGACTCTCAAAATCAACAAATCTATATAGGCGTGGGAGAACCCAGATTAGAAACATCCATATTTCAATACAAGTTCTCTCACAATGAAAAGACATTCTTAGAATCTCTCATAAAAATAAAATCAGATAATTCATATATATTCAAACAAATAAAAGACCCCATCACTCAAAAAATACCCCTTAAGATAAAAAACACAGACGAATTAACAATGGCTGACATATCAACTCAAAAATACATGCCAAAATCCAATCTCTCTCTCACATCTCAAAAATTATATGACTGTATTTCCGGAAAAAAATTTCAACTAGATGACAATGAATTCGCCGATTTCTCCAATGCCATCGAATACAGCATCAAAACCCCAGGACTATGGTGTCATGAAACACTCAAAAAAAAGAGCACAGAATTCGACCCCAAAAACCCCAACCCAAAAGAGACATATCTACGTATCACTTTAGGACAAAATAACGGCGAGTCACCAGGAATACCTTATGTAATGGAAATATGGCCCCCTGGACATTTTTCCCCAATTCATAGCCACGCAAACGCTAGTGCTGTAATCAGGGTTCTCCATGGAGAAATAAATGTCAAATTATTTCCTTTTTTATGTCACGTAAAACCACCCTCAATAGAGACCCTCGTCGACCCTTTTGAAATTGTGAATTTAAAAAAAGGTGATATAACATGGATAAGCCCAACACTTAATCAAACACATCAGTTATCAAATATCAATCCCAATACAACCTGTGTGACAATCCAATGCTATATGTATGAAGACACAAATAACAAACATTATGATTTTTTTGATTACTTGGATTCCAATAACGAAAAAAAACAATATGAACCAGATTCTGATATGGAATATATAGATTTCAAAGAATTAATGAAATCAGAATGGTCAAATCGACTAGCACATCTATTAGAACCAACAGATATTATCTCTGACATAAGCGGTAATATAGTGACAAAAAAACTTTTCAAATAAGAATCATAAAGGATAATAATTCTTTATGACGAATCAAATAACCTGCTACCGAAGATAAGACGCATTACAATCGGGATGGCATGTAATAATAGACGAATTTGTTTTATTAATCCAATACTCTGGAATATCGTTCCGTTCCCCCTTAAATTCTACGTGAGTAGCTTCTTCTTGACCACCTATTAACCCATATTGGTAAACTAATGGAACGCGAAAAGCATAAAAATTATAATAGGGTTGAATCTGAGCGACATAAATATCCAATGTATTCCCTGTATGATATGATTCAATTAAACATTTTTGAAACCCTAATAATCCTCTAATAGAACAAATAATAATACCATGAACAGAAAGCATATTATATACTCTAATAATGTTATCATCAACCCCCTTATAAAAAACATCATAACAATGAGAAAATTCACTCATTCCATAAGAAGATAGTCCGGTAAATAAAAAATCGGCATCATAAGGAATATCAATACCATCTACAGGAAATTCTCTATATTTTTTTACATCATCTTCAAAAATACCGAAAGGTGTAAACCGATTAATATTTGTATTGGGGCACACTTCAGAATGAGGTGATCTATTCGATTCATGAAATTGATCACGAACAGCAATATCCAAGATCCTCGAAAATCCACTAACTCCAGAAGGATTTCTACCAATATTCATAACAGGATTTACCTCTGTAATATCCAAATCTTCGAATTCTTTAGTAAAATGTTCTCTTCTAATTTCATTATTACAAGTCAAAAAATAATATTTAATATTCTTCAAATCAATCTTCATTATACAAAATTAAATAATTACTTTTATTTAATTTTTTACCCTTTTATTTAATTTTTTATCCTTTTATTCTTCTAGTATAAATTATACATAATTAAATAAAAAATCATATTTACCTACCCCTAGCTACAGCTACCTAACTACCTAGCTACCTAACTACCTAGCTACCTAACTAACATCATCTTATATATAAATATCAATCAATCAAATATTTACCACCCCTCATCATCCGTATCCGAATCCGTATCCATAGCCCAAGAACAGTAATCCCCCGACGCCTTTCGCTGGGCGATGATCCGCAAGGCCTCTTGTCTGGCTTCCTCAGATTGAAGCGACTTCGTAGTAGAAGCCGACGTAGCAACGACGTTTCCTAGAGTCAATACAGTCAATCCCTCTGATTCATTCTTCTTCTCTACAGGACGAATAGCGGCAGGCTTCTTCGCCATAGAAGCCCAAGTAGGCTTAGAAGTATCGATTGACACTGGCGTAACAAAAGTGGGACCAACAATCTTATGAACCGCTTTGTTAACGGTAGTCATCTCAGTCTCATCATCCGAACTCGTATCCAAAAGAGCGAATCTGTTTTTGACGTTCATATCATTCTTCTTCGGTTCATTTGGTCTTTTATCCCGATTGTCACAATTATCCCTGTCCCTGTCCCTGTCCCGAGTCCCTCGAACCTGGTTATCACGACGAAGAGCAGAGCAATATTTATCATTGGCCCAGTGACCCGACTTACCACAGTAGTTACACTTGGCCGCCAAAATGGTCGGGCAAGTGACAACCCCGTTAGGCCCAGGAGCCGACTTCGGGTAGTGAGACTGATATTGAGAGGGAGGCATACCCTTCTTAAAACAGACGTCACAATACGGAGTCTTCTGGACCTGACCTCTCGAATAAAAGGCGACGTTTCTAGTAGCAGATGACATATTGTTGTTGATGGTTTGATTGCTTGTTACAAGGAAAAAGTGCTCCTCCTTAACTTCAAAAAAGGATAATCAATTTTGTAGGGACCGCTACGCTATACCAAGACTTCTGCTTCCCCTACGGGTACCCCTTCTTTAATTGTAATATTAATCCTTCATGACACATTCTAGACCTTCCAATCTGTTCTCCATCTTACACCTTTGCGCATTCAAATATGCCGACCCTTTAGTAACGGCATTTACTGCAAAGCGACTTCGTAGTAAATATAAAAAGGTGTAAATAAATAATATAAATAATCATTCATGACATCTACTTATAAATCCTCTACAACAAACCCATATCACGTTTCGGCATAAGAGCAGAATCTTTATTATCATCTTTAACTTTATTAGATGAGTCAGCATAAAGTCCCAATATAGAAGACACAACCGAACTCCGCTTCACATCCCCCGATTCGAATTCAACCGATTTTATTCCTTCAAGACCACCTCCTAATTCGCCTGAAGCAGACCGTTTCAAACGCCCATGAAAATCTGCCAATCCATTTTTACCCACCAAATCACTCTGCTGTAAATCCCCAGTAATAACCATTTTTGACCCTTCCCCAATACGTGTCAAGAGCATAAGCATCTGATTCGGCGAAGAATTCTGCATTTCATCAGCAACAATAAATGCTCGTTTAAAAGTCCGTCCCCTCATGTAGGCCAAAGGAGCGATTTCAATCACACGTTCGTTCATCATTTGTTTAATCTCGGTTTTCGAATACAAATCTCCTAATATATCAAAAATCGGTCGAACCCAAGGATCCATTTTTTGTTCTAATGAACCAGGCAAAAATCCTAATTCTTCATCAACAGAAACCATAGGACGTGTCATGATTATTTTATCTACGTCTTTTGCAACCAAAGCAGAAACCGCCGCCTGACAAGCGAACAACGTTTTTCCACAACCAGCCGGACCTAATCCAGCAACAACTCCTACTTTCATATCCGCCAAATAATCACAATAGAGTTGCTGGTTCTCGCCGATAGGCGAAACCAGACGACGAACAATAGTCTTCTTGACACCCTCAACACACTGTATTATAGACCCCGACATAATAGTCATTAATACCATAGTCAAACCCCAACTAAGATTCATATACTCTATATATAACAAATACATCAAAGATACAGATATAAAACGAATAAGGTATTAATTACAATAAACGCCCCTCCAAATAAATAAATCAAAACAAAAAATATGCACAATGGTATTAAAAAAAGAGTTTTAATAAATGAAATAGGAGAACTAGAAAAATACTACACAAGAATCCAAATCAATATTGAATCCGAAAACCCCTCAATACACCGGAGAACAAATATCATCAATATAATTCTTCATGACCCCATCAAAGAAATTCTTCCAAGAACCATACAATTTATCCTAGATGAATATCCTTTCAGGGCCCCATTAATCTATGTAAGTAATAAACCCTACAAGACCCTTTGCTCTGATATACCAAAAATAACGAAAAAATTTCATGCTTATAATCCACCACAAGAATGTATCCATTGTAACTTTATAATAAAAAACTGGTCACCCGTAATTCATATGATAGATATTCTTTTACAAATCGAAAATATACAATATATTAAACGCAACATAAAATATGAGTTCGCTATCGACCGGCTTTCAAATAAGTTTCCTCAAGAAATAAATGATATTATATTTTCTTTTTTATTTGAAAAGATAACAAATAAATAAAACAAATGAATAAAACAAATGAATAAACAAATGAATAAATCAATTAATAAATAACAATATAAAAAGATATATGTATGATAATATGTGAACCCAGTAGTAGGACGTATAGCTCAGTTGGTTAGAGCATTGGTCTTATGAGCCAAAGGTCATGGGTTCAAGTCCCATTTCGTCCATGTTCAATTAGTATCTCACAGCAATTACATAAAAAAGAAAACAAAAAAGATACTAGCAATCTCACATCTCACATCTCAAAATGGTCTTATAGTGTAGTGGTTAGCACTCCAGACTTTGAATCTGGCGACCTGGGTTCAAATCCCGGTAAGACCTTATCGACAGAAATGTTGATAGTGCTTCGATATTTTAATGGTAAAAAAGTCGGCTGTTAACCGACCAACCTAGGTTCGATTCCTAGTCGAAGCGAAATAATGTATATCAATTTATATACATTATTTTACATGTAACCCCCCCATTTTATAATCCAAACATTCCGTTTATCTTAGAAATATCCAACGCGTCATAATCAAATAAATAATCTTTATATTTTATAATTTTCATATCCTTAAATGAAACTATAAAATTTTTTTTATATGTTTCTTTTTGTCCATCATTAATAAATCCATCATCTATTAAAAGTGATTCAGGCAAAATATAAAAATATTTTTTATCAGGAAATTGTAACCAATAAAAATCATTATCTCCAATATTATAAGTTTGAAATTGTCTAACTTTATCAACAGTTCCATTACTTTTATGTATCGAAAAAATAATTGATTTGTCTCTATTTTTTCTAATAGACCCTACTTTTTCTTGAACTTTATACCTGTTAATAATAAAATCAAATACTAGACAATTTCTTTCAGGATATTCGAATGGTAAAAAAGAACATCTTGATTCCATAAATTTTCTATATTCACGTTCAGTCTGTTGTTGAAGAGAAACAGGAATATCTAATTGTTCAAATGAAAATAAAATATTAGAAGAATAAAATCTCAATAAAATATCATTAATATTTTCCTTTGTGACAGCATTCAAATCATATTTCGATTTTTTTAATCCAATAGATATTTTACATTTTGTTTTAATATCATTCCCAGGAATTAACCACATTTTTTTATTACTAAAACAACAACAAAATATCAACCCATCACCATATCGATTACTACATTGAAATCCATAATCTAAAAGTGGTTTTGAAGTAGTTTTTACTTGAATCGGTAACCATTTATCTTCATTACATTCAATTGGTTGTATAGCAAGGTCATATAAACAACCTTCCCATGTTTTACAAACTCTAAATTTATTATTTATAATTTCTTGAAGATAAATAATTGTATCATCTTCCATTTTTGTAAGAATCGCTTGACCGTTTTCTTTTCTAGGTTCACCCCTTTTCTTTTCAAAATTATTCTTTGTGACACAAGCAGGACATTTTATACCAGTCCCTCTAGATTTAAAAACATTAGTAAAAACTTTATGAGGATGTCCACAACTTGCGGTATAATCCACCTTGAATACTTTTTTCCCTTTCTTTATTTCTTGATACTCGTCTTCGGTTGTAATTAATTTACAACCATTTGTATTCATACACTCTAACAATGATTTATATGACATTTATAAACAATAAAAAGAAATCTTTATATTGTTTTAACAGCTACCCTGAAATACCATTTTATACCCCCTTAGATAAATCCACCAAAAATCATTCAAAAACCCCCTCATGTAGGCAACCCAATTAAACAAGGCCTTCTCCTGGACCCCATTCTTCTCTGATTTCATCGACAACTACGACATCCTCTACAAAAAACTCCTCTACAAAAACTCCTCTACAAAAACTCTTCAACACGAGCTCCCATAGAAGCATATCTAGCCCCATCCAATAGAAGACATAAAGAATCCCATGCGGTGGTTCCGACCAAGGCATCGCGACCTTCTTGACAAAAAGAGTTCATCAACAAAGGACTAAACCCAGAAAACATTGTGGCTCCAGGAATTGACGATGATACGGGAAATCCCTCTGTTCTACGCAAGTTCCAGAAAATCAAATGAGGCACAGCTGAATAACCAGCAGCATTATATTTCTTCAAAATCTTATCATGCATAGTCCCCATTTCTTTAGAAAATGCATCTTCTCGTGCCTTCTCATTCAAAAACTCATCAGACGCCCATCTCGTATCTTCCTCCTCCACCATATCACTACATCTATTCGTTCCACAATCAATCTGCATATCCGAAAAAATCACCAAAGTCATTCCAGAAACGACTTCATCCGCAATCTTTTTTTCAATACAAGTAGTAAGCAACAAATCCAATGCCTTGAAAAAATTCGTCCCACCTCCGCTCAAGGTATCTTGCCTCTGAATAAAATCAATAGATTCGATAAACGTATTGTATCCCTCCAAAGAAACCCAAGCAGGGTCATTAGAAAAAGTAATGAATCTAGGACCCAGAACAGACTTCGAAGAAACTACCATTCCTAATCCTAAAGCGGCATAATATGGGTCCCCTCCTTCCCAAGTCATAGAAGCAGATTGGTCAACCATTGCAACCATATTACCTACATTCCCTACATTCGATAAGAAATCGCGCCATTGAGCATTTAACATATCCGCCTGAGAACCCACAACATCCCTGGCCATAACGCATTTCAAAGCATCTTTGACATAATCCACAATTCCTACCTTTCTACCCTTAATAGTCTTTCCAGCCGCAATCTGTTGTTGAACATACTTCGTGAAATTCTCAGCACAAGCAATCCGGTCGGGATCTTTCGAACCCTTACCATAAAAAGCAGAACGATTCTTCAATAATGCTACGGAGGGAACACGATGAGGGTCAATCTCAGCCCAACGTCGACCGCACATTTTAATCTGTACGGTATCAAGACGTTTATTTAATCCAACAATCAATCTGGAAAATGTCATATACGTCTTCTTGACAGCCCTCTCTATCGATTCAGGAGTCTTTGCTGTTAAAATATAATAAGGGATGTATTTTACAGCCGCTAATCGAAAAATCCAACAATTCTTCTTGGATGATTCACGAGGAACCCATCTAGCGACCAAAGACAACCCATTATCATCCATCATATCAGCATCAATCTTCAACTGCTTACATATGAGACCCACAGCATAGTCAATCAAAGGATGACTCATATAATTGGTCTTCTCCAAAACATAACAACAAAGCCGCTTGATATCTTTCCAAGAACCAAATGGAATGACACCAGAAGACCCAAATACAAAACTATCCAACGCAAAAAACGCCAAAGAAGGATAAAATCTATACCAAACATACAACATCATATAGGACAAATCACGCTCGCCCTTACCCCCCTCAATATCACGTGTAACACCAATGAGCTGATACAATCTAACCAGATAATCCTTCATGACATCTACTGAATCTCCTCTTGCTCGAATCTCATCTATATTTTTCTTTATAGAAGTCAATAAAGAATCCAATACATTTTCTAATACCATTAATTGTTCAGAAGAAATACAACGAACACATTGGAACTGGAATTGAACAATCCCTTCTTTAATATTATCAAGAGACCATCCAAGTTCAATATGTCCATTTTCGCCTAGTTGGTAATTAGTAATAGAAGTCATTCTATAAATATATGATTATAGGTTTATATAATATATTATTAATCATTTATGACTAACAATATAAAGCGAATAAAAATTAAAAAAATATATTTTTAAAATGTATATGAATTCCAATCAATATTCACTTTCCCAATCTTCTTCTTCTGAATCCCCATCCACTCCCCTTTCCATATCTTCTGAATCCCCTTCTCCTTCTCCTTCTCCTTCTCTTTCTTCTCAATACCCATCCACTCCCCTTTCTATATCTTCTGACAATTCAATAACAAGACCCTCATCATTATCTCCTTCAGGACCACAATCTATTTCTCTTCCTTCAACCCCATCAGAATATGTTTCAACTGAATTAATAAATTCAATGCCAAATTCTAGTTCTATACAAAATACAAGTTCTCCATTATCAACTGAAAATAATACATCTATAGGAGAACCTGAAATATCATCGAATAGTCCATCAGACAACTCAATGACACCATCAATCACCTCAACCGAACAATCAATAACACCATCCATATCTGAATCAAATTCTCTTTATGACCAAGAACAAGAATATTTACCAATAAAAGAGCAACAAGACCCGTCAATACAAGACCCGTCAATACAAGACCCGTCAATACAAGAATCATCATTACAAGAACCATCAATACAAGAACCATCAATACAAGACCCGTCAATACAAGAATCATCATTACAAGAACCATCAATACAAGAACAATCAATCGGAAAACCATCAATAGAAATTACACAAGAAGAATATCAACAACTCGAAGAAAAAGAAAAATCAATAAGGAGCAAAATACTCAATCAACCACCCCCCTGTCAAAAAAAACAAACATCCCCAGCCGACCCTTATGTAGAAAAAGTCCAATTAAAAACCCCACTACTAGAAAACGAACAAGCAATTTCTAATTTAATAAAAACCCAAATACCACAAGCTTTTCTATATTTCCAACCCCTTATAGAAACTCACCCTCTAGAAATCGGAACCATCACAGAATGCGAGAACATAGATACACAAACAACGAATCAAGACCAACTCATAGAAGCCAAATATAAATCAGCCGGAAATAAAACATTAGAAGAATACCTTCAAGACCAAATAAAAATACCAAAACAATCCAACAAATTCATACAATTATTAGTAAATGCTCATCTCCAACTCCTAGATGGAATACACCTCCTCCAGACAACAACCCCACCCATAGTCCATTTCCATATAACACCACAAACAGTCCTTTATGACGAAATTAATGCAACCCCCGTTTTAACCGATTTCAGACTTGCTTTCACAAAAACAACAATCGAAAATAAAGAAGAAAGTCCAGAACTTTTTCCAATATATGACAACAACCCCAGTTGGCCAATCGAAGTCTTCTTGCTTTCACACATATATGAAAACCCCCAAAAATCCATAGAAGAAATCGCAACATCTTTTAATAACCCAACAAAACAGTCGTCCTCAATAGAAACAATCAAAAACAAAACCCCCTTAGAATTAAAACAAACATTCCTATCATGGGATACATATTCTGCAAACCAATTAATATATTCCTTCTTGACAACATTCAATATCCCTTTGAATATACCCTTCATGAGAACCTACATAGAATTAATAACAAAAGAATTAATTGTCGAACCTAGCGAAAGAAGTCAAATCACTGCACTCCAATCAAAAATCCGCGATATTTTCAAATCAGTTCCTAAAAAAGAATATCTAGATTTTTTACAAGAACTCATACATTAATTTGATTAATAAATACATCAAAAAGTCCATTCCAAGAAGTATACTGACGTTTCAATAATGTATCCAAAAAATTCCCATTCTCGTCATTCACTTCCGTTGAATCAAAATATTCAATAAAGGGTCGAATTAATCCAGAAGTATAACCAGACATGTAGGTAATACCTTTTTGAATGTTCTCAAAAGATGAATCTCGAGAACCCATATCCCAAAAAATAATATCTCCGTAAGAATCTCCAAATGAATCCACAATTGAATTACACTTATCAGAAAAAATAAATATCTTTAATACACCTTGAGAGAACAATCGAGTAGACTCCTTTATAAGAAACCCCATATCTGACATAGAAGATTTCCCTCGGTTCTCACAATGACTCCATAATAATTGAATCATAGAACAAAACCCATCGCATTCAGAAACATCTATACAAATAGGAACCGACCCCGCCAATAAAATACGACTAGTTTTCATTTTCATGGCGATTATACAAGCGAATCCTAAAGAATTATATAGGGCCTCCAATCCAATACCTAAATCAAGGTCAACAACAGCAATACCTACATGACAACCCGTAGGAAAAGTTCTCATTAATCGCCGCCATTCATGGTCTAACCAACACCCCATTTCATCCACCGAATCACCACCTTCTACAACAGCCCTGACATATTCTCCAACTGATAAGGACGGCATTTCCAAAAATTTTAGAGCCATAAAGTTTTCATTCATAGACCTCTTCTTGACAATCCCAGAGAACCTGGCTTTAAATCCATACTTAGGTAGCCTACTAGACAATCCAGAAATCATTTGCCGATACGCTTTCTTTTTATTTTCAACCGGGCCATTTTTTCGAAACCAATCCTGAACAAATAAAGAGAACAATTCAGGATGGTTACATTCTCGAACAATCCATTTTGCAACATTCGATTCTAAATAAACCAAATCTCTACGAAGTTGCCGATTCGCTATTCGAATAACAATATCAACCATAGGGTCATATAGGCCATATGGCGATATCTTCTCCATGAATAAACAGAAATATTTAACATCGCACCAAGAGCCAATCATCGCGCCACAATTCCCTTTATCGAACCACAAATGAAGCGCATGAATGGCCAATATAGGAAACACCTGATACCATGCATAAATAATCCTATATGACAAATCGCGTTCTCCCTTTCCTCGATAAATATCACGGCAATAAGGAATCATTAAAAACAAGGTTCTCAAACGTTCGTTCATGTGGCCATCCCTTATTTTTCTTTTATATGTGCGCAAACAAAAAATCAATCCGTCGATATCTTTCCATTCTCTGTTAAAAGCCATTTCATTTATGAGTTCCATCTATAAACACATATAATTAACCATTTATATGTGTTTTCTTTACACTTTACGAGTCTTCCTAATAGAACGCATCATACGTTTCATAGATTTCCGTTTTTTCTCGAGATACTCACCTGTATCCAATCGAACCTTCTTTGTGACTCTACTTGATACACCATGCTCACCGGTTTTTAATATAGATTTAACTGGGTTCTCGACTTCTTTAAAAAAGAAAAACAATGAATTCAAATCGTGAAAAATAAAAATGGATGGGTCTATGAGAACATCTTGAAAAATAGGAAGTGTTTTCAAAAACCGAGCACAAGAATCCTCTTTGACAAAACCTTCTAATTCATCTGGTTCCAAAGGAACATTAAACTCCATCAAGTCAACCAACTTGTATTTTTTACCAACACTCCCATCTGGTCGATGTCGTTTTGTTTGAATTAAATGTAACAATTTCTCTTTTGATATTGCTCCCTCATTGATTTCTATATTTTCTTTTATGATCTTTTCAATAGATAAATATTTGTCTATATACACAAAAAAAACTACCAAGTCTTTCAATGGTTCTCTCTCATAATTATTTCGAAACTCTTCGTTTTCAATCCAAGAAGTATCTAAATCTTCTTCGTCTTCCTCCTCTTCGTCTTCTGAATCTTCATCTTCCTCCTCTTCGTCATTTTCTCCTTGATTTCCTTCAGGAGAACCTTGTTCGATTATTGCCATCCTTACATTTTCTTTATCCTCCTCGGAATCAGCTTCTATAATTAAATCAACTTCTTCCATTATAAAATCGTCATAATTATTTTTATAAATATGAACTTAAAGAGAATCCTTTACATTAATATGTCTCAAAACAGCATATAACAAAAATTTTTATAAAATAAATGGTGTAAATTATTCACATTTATAAATATATTTGAGACAGACTATCAAATGAACTAAGGAGTTCATTTGATGATACATTTATACTATCGAATAATGCTACTTAAGTTTTAATATAAAAAGCGTCGCCCCATCCAGTATTACCACACCAAGCGGTTTCTACACGACGAAATCCATATTTTTCCAAATACTCATCAATCTCTGAAACTAATCCACAATTCTTATAAACATAATCTGAATTAACTTCAGTATAAATATATTGAATATTAGACAAATAAGACTCCATACCACGTAAAGCTTTTAATTCAACACCTTGAATATCAAGATTAACAAAATTAAATGGGATATTATAATTTATCAAGATTTCTGATAAAGGCTTAGTATCAACAGTAAATTCATCAATAAATTTGACATACGGATGATGAATCGCATGAGTGCCAAATTCTAAAATAGAAGAAGATTCTGCATTATTCAATAGGTGATTACTTGAACGATGAAATGTAACCGTCTCTACACAATCACTTATAACAGCTTGTTCTATTTTAATATTCTTATAGTTTTTTTTACAAAAATCAACTTTATCTTGGAGAGCTTCAATCCATAACATATTATTTCTATCTAAATATTTATCATAAGCTAATAATTCTTCACACTCATGTGCACCTACATGAAGAATACCCGTAAAACGAACACCATATTTTTGAACAATGTAATCAAGTGGAATCAACATATTATAGATATAATATATATTATATCTATAATTATAACTATATTTAATTATATTTAATAAAGAATATTGAAATATTAATAAAAGTTAAATTAATTCTATGAATCGTTTTTCACAAACATCAATAGATAATTCCTTCAAGACAAAATCACGTGGCCTATATGATGATAACTTGGATAAAAAATCTAGAAATTTTTCATGAAATTCACTAGTATCATAAATAACCTCTCCACATATAGGATCCCAATAAGGGATAGTAGTAGCAAAAACATCCGGATAATAAGAATGATATTCTTGACTCAATAATCGAACATTCCAAATAAAAAGCGGAACATTTATAGAAAGAGCTTCTTGAAGCGCAAATCCCTGACTTTCATGCGCATCCAACCAAATACCATATTTACAAGTTCTTATAAAAGATAAATAATCCGTTTCAGAATAACTACCATATACAAATATCCTATAAGAAATGCCTGAAGTATCAAAAATATTTTTTATAAATTCTAATTCTTCTGTACGTCTTCTCTTAAAATAAATAAATACATTTTCTTTAACACCATCAACCGCCGAAAATAAATCTGTATCAACTCCAAATGGTAATGGCTTAATAACAATATCATTACAATTATTAGAATTTTTCCAAAGATCTACTACCCATTGGCTTGGTTGAACATAAATACTATTAGGACCTCTAATTCTATCCATACTATGTTGTTCTGGAAAAACTGAAAAATGAGGACCAAAAATAAATTTGACATTTGGATAACGGATAACATCAACTACTGTTCCAGGACAGTATACAACATCAAAATTATTTAAATCCAAATTTAAATCTGGCGAACGAGTCAATGTAATATTTTTATATTTTAAAATAGCATTTTCATTTTTATGATGAAGAGAACCTACCAATAAAACCTTATAAGACATATATATCTATGTATAAAATAATATATTTGTATATTAATTTATGACAAATCGTTTTGAATTGTAGATGGTTCAAAACCATGATTAGACCCCTGAATAAAAAATGTTTCTGAAGTCCAATAATGTTTAAAATTATTATCTATCTCAAATTTATTTATCATATAATAATCAAACGGTGTATTACACGGTTCAGTATCCATATATTTTAAAAATTTGATAATACCATTATAATTCCATAAAAATGAATCAGTACAACGGGTATGATATTTACGAATAAGTCGAACAGCATCTTTATCATTTGTAATATCTTCTATAAAATTTGACATATATAAATTCGGAGGTAAATAATCTCTGTATGGAGTTTTACCATTAATAACCGGTATTCCAAATGTTTCTTCTGTATTACTATATCCCAAATGAATAACATCCCATTCTCCCTTTTTGTTATAAATATATTTTAAAAAAGAAGAAAATAAATCTAATTTTTCATCAATCATTATCACATCGCTTTCAAATATCAAAAACACACCATCTTTATAATTTCTTTCAATCGATTTCAACACAGCCTTGTAATTCAAATACAATGATACTTCCGATTTTTTCATAGGACAATATCTTAATCTTTGAATAATATTATTTGTAACATTTTGTTTCATGATTTCATCAGTTATTGTATGTTTATATGTAGGGCTTATGAAAGATACCATATCCGTTGATAAACCGATTTTATTAAAAAATAAATCTGATAAACGAGAACATCGTACAGGTTCAAAATCAGGATTAGATACAATATATATTTGTGAGACTAACGGTAATATTTTTGACTGAAAAATCAAAGTTCTAATATCCCGAGCAACCATAGTAATTGTTCTTTCATTTGAATAAACAGGCTTAGCGATCATTTTTAAATATTCATCTGGATGTTTACATAAATATTGTATTTTTTGTGACACCTGAAAAACAGTTTCATCATCCACATTTTCAACATTTATAAAACGGTCAGAATTAAAATAATCTGCTACTCTTAATGAACCCCAGTATATAGGGACAATACCAGAAACAAATCCGTGAGTTATTTTTTCAGTTATATACGTATCCTCTCTTGAGTTTTCCATAGTAATAATAAATTTATATTGTGATACAGCCTGTCGAAATCCTTCTGTATTATAGGTTTCATTTATAATTACAGAATTATTTTTATACATTCCACAATAATCAATCGGAATAAGTTTTTCTAATTTATCCATGAATTCATTTCGTTCTTTACCGCCATCATTAGAGAGAACAGCACATACATTTTTTGATGGAATATGAGAACCTATTCCAAATGAACTGATTGAATTACAATGTAAATAAGGAATAAATAATGGTAGATTAATTATATTATCATGATTTCTTTCACCCCATAACACACACGTATATTGATTATGCCACGGGACAAGTATTGATTCACCCGAAAATAAAAATGAATATTTCCACTCTTTATGAACAATAATAGAAGAACCAAAAATAGATTCTAATAATATTTCACAATCATCAATTTGAGAACATATTTCAATATTACACCCAAATACGTTCTCAAATAATTCTATAAAAAATCCGATATGAACTGGGTTTGTTCTATCAATAAATCCATCCCAGAAACCATTAACGAATAATTTCATATATTATATATAGTTACAATATATATAAATAATTTTAGCTCACATAATATATAAATTAATGGATAATGATATTTTATTTGTCACCGCATTTAAAGATATTGGTAGAGAACAGTGGTCATCTATACAAAGAACAAATAATGAATATTTTTATAAATTTTTTTTAATTACACAAACTATTCAACATAATTTGGTAGTATTTATTGAAGATAACATAAAAAAACAATTATTAGAAAAATATATATTTTTAGATAATGTTTTGTTTTTTGATATGAATAATGTCGATACATTTTATAAACAATTTTTACATTCTCAGACAAAAATAATAAATAGTTTAGATTACAAATCAAAAATTCCAATCGATAGAAAAGGAGCACCAGAACACAACTATGCTGAATATAATTTGATTAATCATAGTAAAATTAATTTTATAAGAGAGGCAAAATTTTTATTTCCAAATTATTCATTTTATTCATGGATTGATTTTGGTTTTGGAAAATCAATAGATCACTTACCAACAAAAATATCGAATATTAATTCATTACCTCGAAAAATTATATATCATAATGAATTTGATATACCCGAAACAAAAATAACCCCAAATGATATGTTAAAAGAACATAGAATTTTTTTCATAGGTTCATCATTAATAATACCGAATGAATTAATAGAAAATTTTGAAAATCTATGGAAATCAAAAATAATTGAATTAGAGAATATAAATGTAGTTGATGATGACCAGAATATAGTATACCAATTGTATTTCGATAATAAAGATATGTTTGAATTAATAAGAGGAAAACATTGGTTTGCATTTTATGAGATATTGAGTTTATATTGGTAAATATTTATATGATCGAATTAATATTTACACCTTTTTACATTCACTACATAGTTAAATGCCGACACTTGCGTGAGGAGTATTTGAATGTAATTAGGTAACTGTTACTTTATAACCAATAAATATGCGTTTGAAAGGTTAAAAGGTGTAAAATATAGTATTATTATTTTATAACATAATGAAATAAATAATTATTTATTTCATTATATATTATGAGAATAGCTATTTTGGACAATATAAATGAAGACATAGGTTTAAAAATTTTGTTCCCTGAAGCAGATTATTATGTATGTGAAGAAAAATCATATAGGTCTGAAAGTTATAATCATTATAAATTTATGCCAATTTTACAAACCATAAATATTACAGATAAAAATTATGATTTTTTATTTATAATAATGCCGCTCCGTCATCTAGCAAATAATGAACCAGCAGTTGAAAATATTAGGAAAAACTATTATAATATTATAAAAAAAATAATAGACGAAAATAATTTTAAAAAAGTATGCTTTTTTGATAATGAAGATTATGACTGTGACCCAGTGAATTATATACCAAATCCAACCAATAATGTTATTTTTTTCAAAAGAAACTACAATAAAACCAAAATATATTATAGTAATGTTATTCCATTTCCATATATCACATTTGGTACAAAGAATATTATTGAAAAAATAGATAGAGATATAGTATCAAAAACAGAATATTTTAAAACAAAACCCAATCGGGTTTTTTTTACTGGTGGATTATATATACATGAATGCATCCCATTTGGTGTATATGTAAATAGAATAGATATATATAATAAAATAAGTAGTACATTATTCAATCCAGGACACATGGATAATAATACTTTTATGACAACACTTAAAAATTCAAAATATGGGGTTGATTTGCAGGGGGCTGGAAATCCAAATACACGAACATTTGAAATAATGATTTCAGGAGCATTATTATTACAACAAAAAAATAATTTGAAGTGGACGTTTGAAGATGAAATATCAGAATATTGTTTATTTATAGATGCTAATGATTATTTTAAAAAATTAAAACTTTTACAAGAAAATGATGAATTATATAATGATTGTTTAAAAATACAATATGATATTGTAAATAAATATTTTAATAAAGAATACTTAAGAGAATATATAATTATTAATTTACAAGAATTAATATAAAATTTTCACGATTATAATAAAAATGGTGAAAATTGCGTTTTGGGATAACTGTCTATGTGAACGTGGAACAACAACTGCTATCTATGATTATGCTTATTATAATAGAACTATATTAGGTAATCAATCTATAATTATGTACAACACAACAAGAATAGAAAATAACAGTGAAGTTATAAACAAATTCAAAGAACAATTTACGGTACACGGTGTAGATAATTTCGATAAGGTTGATCCTATTCTTCTACTTGAACAATGTGATATTTTTTACATTATTAAAGCAGGTGAATATGAAGGCCAAATAAGTAAAGTGATAAAGACTGTAGTTCATTGTGTATTTAATTGTAATCAACCTCATGGAAATGTATATGCCGCCGTATCTAACTGGGTTAGTGGTGCTTATAATCATAAAGTAGTGCCTCATATTGTATGTTTACCCAATAACGCAAATAATATGAGGATTGAATTAAATATTCCGGAATCAGCTACTGTATTTGGAAGACATGGTGGTTATGGACAATTTGATATACCATATGTTCAAGAAATTGTTTATAAAATAGCACAAACGTATCCTAATATTTATTTTATTTTTATGAATACGCAAATATTTTGTCCGCCACTTCCGAATATCATTCACTATGGTCAAATCATTAACCTAGAAGATAAAACCTCATTTATTAATACTTGTGATGCTATGTTATGGGGTAGGTCAGGAGGCGAAACATTTGGATTATCTATAGCAGAATTTTCTATAAGAAACAAACCTGTATTTGCTACAAAATGCGGTGATGATGCCCATGTACATTTATTAGATGATAAAGGTATATGGTATAATGAAAATAATCTATATGATTTACTAACAACATTTGATAAAAATGAAGCATCAACAAAAGATTGGAATGCTTATCGAGATTATGATCCTGAAAAAGTAATGAGAGTTTTTAAAAATGTATTTATTGATTGAATAGACTCCATTACCTATATATGAATTATTATGAACTATACGAAGTTATGAAAAGAGTGTTAATATTCTACATATCTACCTCCTGTTTGAATACCCGAAACCCCAATATAATCAATATAATTGAAATAACTATCATCTAAACCATAAAATATACTTTGTTCAATATCACATCCATTTTTATAACAAGTATCAATAACAAGAGATAATCTTTCATATATAATATGGTCTAATAATGGACTAAATCCAAATAACTGTGTAACTGTTGCTGAAGCATCTGGATTATTATAGCTTCTATTATTAATAAACTCTGGTGGATCATTTGGGTCTTTTAATACGTTTATTTTACGTATATTTATTTTATTGTAAATTAATTGTGTATGAAAATTAAAATTATCATTTAAATAATAACGACCCGATAATTTTACACACATATTAATATTTGGTTTAAATGTTTTATACAAAGTAGAACTCAAAAAATTTTGTAATAGGGTTGCTTCTCCTATTGTTTTACTAAGATGACTTATATCGACGGTCGGATAATACATAATAACATTATCAAAATGTATTTTTCTCAAAGATGCTTCTATAACAACAATGATAGCATCTGGTACCTTAGAATATATGGTTTCAATAGAATGAATTGTTTGTAAATATCTTGTATTAGAATCAAATACACTATTTTCAAATGTATCTACAACTGATGTCACCATAAATAATATTTTATTCATTATAATATAATAAAATATTATGAATACAAATAAATAACTAATTTTTATTATGCGGTTTTAATTAAATAAAAATATAAAAAATAATAATATAAAATGAGTTTAGAATAAATAGTAGACAATACCAGAACAGATAAAAATACAATTCACTCATATTTACCTCTATATCAAAAATTATTAGTAGGAAAAAAAGAAACGGCTAAAATCGTACTAGAAGTAGGAATATTTCATGGGGGAAGTATTAAATTATGGAGTAATTTTTTTACAAATGCTATAGTATATGGATTAGATATAACAAATATTGATGGTGTATGGGAAGAAATAAGAAATAAAGAAAAAATGTTATTAATTACACCTTTGCACCTTTAAAATGCCGATTATATTTGATAATTTCGCCAAAGGCGAAATTATCAATATATAAAAGGTAATTTATCGGTTGCAAAGTAACCGTTACCAAAGCACGTATAAAGAA
>Ga0164296_1002111_pt1 | contig 20101 bp, 28 predicted proteins | sample GEODES057metaG_FD_113533 | JGI IMG/M metagenome (GOLD analysis project Ga0164296, IMG submission 113533) | Dystrophic lake water microbial communities from Trout Bog Lake, Wisconsin, USA - GEODES057 metaG | ecosystem: Environmental > Aquatic > Freshwater > Lake | place: USA: Trout Bog Lake...
TTAGGAGTGGTCGTTCTAAAATTAAGTATCGTAAGACCGCAAGGGAAATGATTATCACAGTTCCTGATAAGACACTATCTCTTCCATCTGTTGACATTTCTTTTATGTTGACTGAGGATGATTATGCGTCTATCTTGAAAAGTGCAAGTGTATTACAATCACCAAATATTGCTGTTGTGTCTGATGGTGACAAAGTGTATATTACTGCATACAATGTCAAGGATGATTCTGCTCACACTAACAGTATTGAGGTGGGAGAAGGAAATGGACATTCGTTTAAAATGGTATTCTTAACGGAGAACTTGAAAATGATTTCTGGTTCTTATGATGTTGAGATTTCAGCAAAAGGTCTTGCTTCTTTCAAGCACAAAACGCAAGACGTTGATTATTGGGTTGCTACTGAAGCAAAAGAATCTAACTATGGAGCATAATAAAATGAGTTTAATTTGGTTGACTGATGTGAAGACACAAGCAAAGATTGCAGTAAATCCTAAGTATATTGTTGCAGTATTTACTGCTGCTGAAGGTGAAGTGGAAGGTAAAACTGTTATTGGTTTGATTAATGGTAATGTTGTTGTTGAGGAAAATGAACTTGACGTTGTTTCACAGATAACTGGAGCATAATTAAATGTCTATTACTGTTCAAACATTGTTTGGAACTTATAATGAAGAAGAACTCAAGGCAATCAAGAGTTGTCTGAGGGAAATGTCAGAATGTATGTCTAAGATCAACAACGAAAAGGAGTTGATGAAGGATATCGTTAGTACTACACATGACAAGTTTAAGATTCCTAAGAAGATCTTTAAGAAAATGTCTAATGTATATTACAAGCAATCGTTTCAAGAGATTGTTTCTGAAAATAATGAATTTGAAGCATTGTTTGAAGGTGTGAACGAAGTTAAGTGATTTTAATGCCCCTTCGGGGGCATCTTTTTTATTATGGAGTATTGAATGACTGAGCATATGTTATGGGTAGAAAAGTATCGTCCTACCAAAATCGCAGATTGTATCCTTCCTGATAGTTTAAAAACCCTTTTTCAAGATATCGTTACCAAAGGTGAAATCCCAAACCTCCTTCTTTCTGGTACTGCTGGTGTTGGTAAGACAACTGTAGCAAAAGCACTTTGTAATGAAGTTGGTTGTGATTTTATGATGATCAATGGATCTGATGAATCTGGTATTGATGTTCTTCGTAACAAGATTAAGAACTATGCATCTTCTATGTCTCTTACTGGTGGACGTAAAGTCATTATCATTGACGAGGCAGATTATCTAAACCCAAACTCAACACAACCTGCACTTCGTGGTGCTATTGAAGAGTTTGCTTCTAACTGTTCTTTTATTTTCACTTGTAACTATAAGAACCGTATTATTGATCCACTCCATTCTCGTTGTACTGTCATTGATTTCAAACTCAATGGTTGCAAACCAAAGATGGCTGCACAGTTCTTCAAACGTGTTGAGGGTATTCTCCAACATGAGAATGTAGAATATAGTAAGGATGTAGTAGCTGCTGTTATCACCAAACATTTTCCCGATAATAGACGCATTCTAAACGAGTTACAGAGGTATTCTGTCTCTGGGGTCATTGATAGTGGTATTCTAAGTAATATCGGTGATATACAGATCACAGAACTTGTAAACTGCATTCACACACGTGATTTCAGTTCAGCACGTAAGTGGGTTGTTAATAATCTTGACAATGATCCTTCTGTACTCTTGAGGAAGGTCTTTGATGGTCTATATGATCAATTGAAACCATCTTCTGTCCCACAGTTGGTAATTACTATTGGTAAATATCAGTTTAATGCTGCTTTTGTTGCTGATCATGAAATTAACCTTCTGGCATGTATTGTTGAACTTATGTCTGACTTGGAGTTCAAATAATGCCTGATCTATTTAAGGAGATTGTACCTTCTATACTACAAACTAAGAAAAGTGTGTTCCGTGATGAACTGGATTATAATGACTATAATCCGTTCATTGTTAATCGTGCTCTGTCCTATCATATTGATTGTATTCCTTATGTGAATGAAATCAATATGTTGTCTGGTTTAGATAAAGATATGCAATATTCATATCTTCTTCATTATATTAGACCAATGAAACGTTCATTCAAGAAATGGCAAAAATCTGAGATTGATAAAGACATAGAGTGCGTGAAAGTATATTTTGGCTATTCCAACCAGAAAGCAAAGGATGCTCTTCGTATTCTTACTCATGAACAAATCAATGAGATAAGAAGAAAAACGGATAAAGGTGGAGTGAAACAATAATTCTTTATAATAACATATTTTTATAAATAAAAGTATCATTTATCCACAATTAATAAAGATATGGTCAATATCATAGGTTACAATCAATTCCCAGATAAAAATGAATTTATTGAACTGTATAAAAATAATACACAATTGCAATTATCCAATTATTATGGATGTACTAAGAAACGCATCAATAAATGGATAAAACATTTTGGATTAGAATTAAGACCCCAAGGAGGGGGAAATAATAGAAAATATGATATAGATGAAATTATTTTAAGAAAATTAATAGATAATGGTTATAGTAATGATGAAATTTGTAATGTATTAAATATTAGGGGAAAAACATCTCTTTATACATGGTTAAGGAAATATAATATAAAGAGAAAAAAAGAAACAGATAAATATAAGTTATATAAACATAAAGTTAGGTATTTAACCGAAAAAACATATGCCTTATATAAAAACGAAATAAACCCTAATAACTATCCTAGAACACTGTGTGGAGTTGATAATGGGTATCAACTAGACCATATAATGAGTGTTTCTGATTGTTTTAATAAAAACATATCAGAGGATTATTGTGCTTCTATGGAAAATTTACAAATGTTATCTTGGATGGATAACTTGAGGAAAAGATATGAATAAAATAGAAAGTGATATTTTTAATGGACTTGGTGTAGAAATTAAATTGACGGAAGAAGATGATTTTCTCAAAGTCAGAGAAACACTGACCCGTATTGGTGTAGCATCCAAAAAAGATAAAATTCTTTATCAATCTTGTCATATCCTTCATAAAAAAGGAAAATACGCACTCATTCATTTTAAAGAGTTGTTTGCCCTTGATGGTAAACCAACAGATTTATCAGAAAATGATCTTTCACGTAGAAATGCAATTGCAAAGTTATTAGAAGATTGGGGATTGGTTACTGTTGTTAATAAAGAACAAGTAGAAAATCCACCACCAATTTTCCTATCACAAATCAAAATCATCTCTCATAAGGAAAAACATGAATGGGAGTTGATTGCAAAATATAACATTGGAAAGAAAAAAACTTCTTGACAATAACAAAATAATGTGTTATATTGTATAAATAGAAGTGGATGCCTTCGGGGTCCACTCTATTTTATTAACTCGCTTTTAAGGAGAAACAATATGACATATGCATACGGTAAGTCACTACTTCCATCTACTGTTGGTTTTGATCGTCTTCTAACAACTCTTAATGAGTTTGAAGAACTGTTTGAACAAAAGAAACCACAAACATACCCCCCATACAATATTGTCAAATTTGATGATGATAATTATCAGATCCAAATTGCTGTTGCAGGATTTGATAAGAATGAAATTGTTATTGAAACTAAGAACAACCAACTAACTGTCAATGGTGAAATCAAATCTGCATACACCTCAGATGTTGTATTTTTACATCGTGGTTTATCAACTCGTGATTTTAGTCATTCATTTACATTATCTGATACTGTAGTTGTGAAATCTGCTGACATAGTTAATGGTGTTCTGAAAATTGACCTTCAGAATATTGTACCAGAAGAAAAGAAACCCAGAAAAATTCCTATCGGTAATGAAATGGCATATCATTTTGAATGATTGATATATAATTTAGGGGGAATCATTTCCCCCTACCAATAGGAATAAGACAATGAAACAATATAAAAAGAAAACAACGGATAGACCTGTCTTGAAAAAACTAAGACCACTTGGGAATTTAACAGATGTGTACTACACATATTCTCATTGGGCTAAAAAATTCATTGATGGGGTTGAATATATTCCTGTTTCAAAATCAAACCCAGAAGAGTTTCCAATGAAAACAACACCAATTCATTGGATGCGTAAAGATAATATGGAGCATATAAAATAATGGCATTGAAGAAAACAAACAAGAATCGTAAGAAAGTAGATGAACCGACTGTGGAAATGATTGAACCAACTAAAGGTTGGGAAATCCCAAATAACAAGAAGTTTTTTGTAACCATTGGTCTTGTTGTAGCATTTATTATTCTTATTATTTGATATGAAACAAAAATTTGTTAATGCTTATATGGATGTGGCACACCGTTTTGCTCAACTCTCTACTGCAAAGAGGTTACAAGTCGGTGCAATCATTGTGAAAGATGATAGAATTATATCTATTGGTTATAATGGTATGCCATCTGGTTGGACTAATGAATGTGAAGTTGAACATCATACCTTTGATTCTAGAGATATTGAAAATGATCCTGCTTGGAGTAAGGATTTAAACAAAGGTGGATATAGTAGGTTAAAAACCAAAGATGAAGTAATCCATGCAGAAATGAATTGTTTAGGGAAATTGGCAAAAAGTAATGAATCTGGTATAGATTCTACAATGTTTATTACACATTCGCCCTGTATTCAATGTGCAAAAGGGATATATGTTGCAGGAATCAAGAATATATTTTATTCGGAAGAGTATAGATGCAATGATGGTATTATTTTTCTAAGAAAATGTGGTGTTGAAGTTGTAAAATTATAAATATTAGTTTTACATGCTGAAGCAGAAAAATGAAACATAAACACCACATAATACCTAAACATATGGGTGGTTCTGATGATCCATCAAATTTGACAGAATTGAGTAGGGAGGATCATGCTTTTGCACATAGAGAACTATATGAAAAATATGGTAAGAAAGAAGATTTAGGTGCATATTATCTACTAAATGGACAAACTGATGAAGCAATGAAAATATATTCCTCATTGGGTGGTAAAGTCCAAGGGAAAAGGAATGCTGAATCTGGTCATATTCAAAAAATACAGAAATCATCCGATGTTGTTTCTAATGGTAGAAAAGGTGGGTGTGCCACAATAAAAACAGGTAAAGGTTCTTTTGCAAATCCAGATGAAAGGAAAAAAGTTGCTGTTCTTGGAGGAAAGGTCCAAGGGAAAAGGAATGCTGAATCTGGCCACTGTAAAAAAATAACCATTGATTATTGGGAAAAAGTTAAAAAAGGCGAGATTGAAAGATCCAAAAAAATATGGATATATTCTGAAATATATAAGATTAGTAAATTGATAAAAATAAACGATAAACTTCCAGACGGATTTTCTTATGGAAGAAAAATATTTAAGGTAGAGGAAGAAAAATATGTCTGAACCAAGATGGTTAATTGAATCTGAAAAATATGTTGGTCTAAAAGAAGTCGCAGGACCAAAGAGTAGTCCAACGGTTGTTAATTTTTGGAAAATAATTCGTCTTTCTGGAATCAGTAACGATGATGTGCCTTGGTGTGCTGCGTTTGTTGGTGCAGTATTAGAAAATGTTGGTATTACTTCAACCAGAAGTGGTCTTGCAAAATCATATCTCAATTTCGGAACAAAACAAAATGCTCCAACTCTAGGAAGTATTGTTGTATTTTCTAGAAAGGGTGGTGGACATGTTGGATTTGTTGTTGGTAAGGATAAAGATGGAAATCTGTATGTTCTTGGTGGTAATCAATCTGACTCAGTGAGTGTAAAGAAATTCACTACTGCAAATGTTGTTGGTTACAGATGGCCAGATGCGAAAGTGTCACAATCTACACTTCCCGTTCTTGCTTCTGCTGCTGACTTTGAAACAAAAGTTGTATAAAATATGAGTCAGTGGCATGGTGGAAAGGGGTCTAAACAAAGACCCACTGACAAAAAGAAATTTGATGACAACTGGGAAAGAATCTTCGGAAAGAAGAAAGATGAGGAAAAGAAAAAATGAAAGAACTTTTTTTAATGTTATTTTTATCCACTTCTCTTAATGCTGGAGATTTACCTGACAAAGTGCTAACACCAGGCAAAGCAGATCCACACCTAACTGAAAAGGTTATTTGTGCTGAAGATTTTAAAACTGGTGAATATAGAAACGTTTCATCAGCACTCAAGACAAGAGTGTATAGAGAATATGGTGTAGAACCTTATAAGGGATATTGTTCTGGTGAAGAAGGGTGTGAAGTAGACCACTTAATTCCAATCTATGTTGGTGGTGCTAACGACATTACCAATCTTTGGCCCCAACCATATGAAGGGCAACCTTGGAACGCTCGTATGAAGGACAGATTAGAGGTTAAATTGCATAATCTTGTGTGTGATGGAACTCTGACTTTAGATCAAGCACAACGTGAAATTTCAACAAATTGGATAGATGCATATAAAAAATATGTACTAAAAAAATAAAAAACTTGACAAAAAGTAAAAAAACTTGTATAATACACAAAATTCGAGAAAAAACTTGTATAAATAAAAATATGAACACTATATTTAAACTCTTACCGACAACCAAAGCAATGCCAAGTAATTGGACGGCCGGTTATCGCCAAATTTTTGTGTGCGATTCGGAACATACGAAGTGGGTTTGTAGAAGTTAAAAATAGTAAATCAAATTTTAAACATACAAACCCAGAACTCGAAAGATTCTGGGTTTTTTGTTTTTAATGCTCTTTAAAAAAATGGAACGATAACAATGGTGACCATAGTTCAATGGTAGAACCACTCTCTGTGAAAGAGTAGACACGGGATCGATACCCGTTGGTCACCCATTTGCCTCTGTAGCTGAGATGGATTAGCGAAGGACTGAAAATCCTTAGAGAGTGGATCATTACCACTTGGAGGCACCAAATTTTGGGTCTTTAGTTTAATAGTAAAACATCATCCTTACAAGTTGAAGTCAGCGGAGCGTTACCGTTAAGACCTACCATTTAAAAACACATTACTAAGAGTCCAGGTTCATAGCGTGGCATAGTGTGTTTCTAAATGGTTTTAATGCCCTTGTAGTGAAATGAATATCACGAATCGCTACGGACGATTTATTGGGAGTTTGAATCTCTCCGAGGGTGCCATTTATGGAGGGTTGTGTGACCTGGGATGTCACCGCTGCCTTGAAAGTAGCTGGAGCCTAACGGCCAAGAGTTCGATTCTGCTATCCCTCCGCCAAATTCTGGAAGATTAACCGATTGGGAATCGGAACTGTTTGCTAAACAAATTGTACCTGCAAGGGTATGGGGATCGAGACCTCAATCTTCCGCCATTTATGGTTGCGTGACCGAGTGATTTAGGTAACGATCTGCAAAATCGTTTTACGTGAGTTTGAATCTCACCGCAACCTCCAAATAAAAAAGTGCTTGACAAAGTACAAAAATAGTGTATAATGCACAACATAAGTTAAATGAACCGTGATGCAGCTGGTGTGGCACTCTGTCTTTCAAACAGATGAGATGGGATCGAAACCCATACGGTTCACCAATTTAAGGGGCAGTATTTTGCTAAGGACGCAAAGCGGTCTGTAAAACCGATGCATAACGCTGGCTAGGATCGTTACCTAGGTGCCCCACCAATTGAGGGAGTGTAATTCAATGGCAGAATAACTGGCTTTTAACCAGTCCACCAAGGTTCGATTCCTTGTACTCCTACCATGCTTCTATAGTTCAAAGGTAGAACACGCAACTGATAATTGCGAAACCGTGGATCAATACCACGTAGGAGCACCAAATTTAGGTTGTATAGTTAAGTGGCATAACAGGAGATTCATATCCTCTTATCACAAGTTCGATTCTTGTTACAACCACCAAAAGTTTATGGTTCTATAGTGTAGAGGTCTGCACGATGCTCTGTCAAAGCATAAGTAGGGGATCGTTCCCCCTTAGAACCGCCAGTTTATCTGTGTGTATGTCAGTTTGGTCAGACGACTCGGTTTGGAACTGAGAGGCCGTAGGTTCGAATCCTACCACACAGACCAATTATGGGGTATGGGGCTGCTAGGGGTGGCCACCTGTTTTGCAATCAGGATATCAGGTCGGTTCGAATCCGACATATTCCACAAATGTATCTCACTAAGATAATGGTAGTCGGCTGGTCTCCAAAACCATGCAGTCGGGGTTCGAATCCTCGGTGGGGTGCCAATTTTAACAATACAGGTGATTTATGATCTTAAAGGAGTTAGACATTGATGAAGTAAAAGAATATATTAAGGCTCAAAGTCCAGAAACCAAAGTTTATCTTGGTGCAGATTCAGAAAGAAACAAGATAAATGGTGAATGGTATGCGGATTACATTACAGCAGTTGTAGTTCATATTGACGGTGAACATGGTTGTAAAGTTTTTGGTGGCGTAAAAAGAGAAAGAGATTACGACCAAAAGAAAAACAAACCAGCAATGCGTTTAATGAATGAAGTATACTCTGTTGCTGAAATCTTTGAAGCTCTTAAAGATGTTCTTGAAGATCGTTATGTAGAAGTTCATTTAGACTTGAATCCAGATTTAAGATATGGATCATCTTGTGTTGTTCAACAAGCAGTAGGATATATTAAAGGTGTGTGTGGTATTTCTCCAATGATTAAACCGAACAGTTGGGCTGCTTCACATTGTGCAGATAGATATAAAGATTTGATTTAGTGCTCCTATAGTATAAAGGTATTACAATGTCTTGGTAAGACATAAACACAGGATCGTTACCTGTTAGGAGCTCCAAATTATGGGGGTATGGTGTAATTGGTAGCCACGCTGGTCTTAGAAGCCAGTGCCTTGTGCGTGTCAGTTCGAGTCTGACTACCCCTACCAAATTTTAGTTGACAAAGTATGGGTGTTGGTGTATAATACTCTACATAAGTTAATGCGGGTGTGATGAAATTGGTAAACGTAGTGGACTTAAAATTCACCGCCGAAAGGCTTGTCGGTTCAAGTCCGACCATCCGCACCATTTTTAGGTGATATATGACTCAATTGACTAGTTACGTATGTTGTTTTGGTGATTTATATCCCAAGAAACACCAACACATTTTTAATCAACAAAATATAATGTTGGGTGGATCTTCTCTTGATGAAGACAGAAAACAAACATTAAAAAATGCTGGTTATATTCTAGATGATGATGGAGAGAATATTAGTCATCTAAACGAACATTTCGGTGATCTAACAGGAATGTATTGGGTATGGAAGAATTCTGATGCTGAATGGCCTGCAATGGCACAGTACAGGAGATTCTGGGAAGAACCTAATGTAATGGCAGTCGTTCCATTTAACGATAAGACCATTTATATGCCCCAACCACAACCTTGGACAAGTGTGATGGATCAGTATTTACAATATCACGGTTCCTATGGTATTGATAGGTTGTATGAATATTCTTTAAGGGAGGAAACTAAATTAACTCATGATCAGGTACACAGTTTGCACCACGTATTTACGATGTATCCTTATAACATGTTGTTCTGTCATAAAGATCTATTCGACAAAGTTTGCACAGTTTTGTTTGAAATATTATTTGACATTTATGACCAACAAATGATACAATACATAAACGAAACAATAAAAACAGATCCTTATCAGAAAAGGTTACCTGCTTTTTTAACAGAAAGATTGTTGTCTATTCTTTATATTAATAAGAAGTATTTCTTTGGTAAAGATATTGAAACAAAACAAGTAGATATGAGGTGGATTTAAAGTTTATTTCGGGATCGTCTAAAGGTAGGACAGTTGACTTTGACTCAACTAATCGTGGTTCGAATCCATGTCCCGAAGCCAGTTAAAGCGGAATTGGTGTTCAATGGTCTAGCACGTTGGTCTTCCAAACCGAAGGTAAGAGTTCGAATCTCTTATTCCGCTCCAAATTATTTGTTGTATGATGGATGGTGTAATTCCATATGACAGTTGTGACAAAGTAACATACATTTTTTAATTTCTTCTTGGAGTTTTTTAATGTTATGATTAGATATTTGTCTAACAGTTAAAGGTAATTCTTTTTCATTTGGATTGATGTGATGAAAACATAATGCGGCATAATTTTTATCATAACCGCAGATTTCACATTTACCACCTTTACTTTCCATTAATTGTATCTTTCTCAAGAATCCCTTTTCTTTTTGAGATTGATAATTTTGGTATTTTATGTTTGTGTATTTTTGTTTACATTTGTTTGAACAAAATTTTGTCTGTCTTCCACTCAAAGGTGCTTGACAACATATACAAAATGACATATAATACTCCAAATAAATATATTTAGTATTATGATGTATTTCATAATCTGATGTTTTAGGGCCTATAGCTCAATCGGTAGAGCGGAGAACTCATAATTCTTAGGTTGTAGGATCGTGCCCTACTAGGCCCACCAATAATGCCCTTATCGTTCAACGGATAGGACATGGTGCTTCTAACGCCAGAATGGGAGTTCGATTCTCTCTGAGGGTACCAAAAAAGTGCTTGACAAAATAAATAGTATGTTGTATAATAGGAGACATAAATGAAACAACTTACTAAAGAACTTTTTACAGGCAAAAACAATTCTACTCTTGATATAGGTAGAGTTACGTGGGGTGCTAGTTTTATTACTATATGTGTGGTTGCAGGAGCAACTATATTGACGGGTGGTGCTGTTGGGATTGCCGAATTGGGAATCGCATTAGCAACTATAGCAGCAGGACATGGTGCTGCAATTAAGATGAAATCATCAACTGAACCAGAATAAAAGAGGTATATATAATGTCAGGAACTGTTGTTAAGAGATGTGGATGTACTGGTAACCCAGATCATGCTTCTAAGTATCAGGATAAGAAGTATGGTGTTGGTATGCGAGTTATGAATCTTGATGTTAAGAAAGTATCAGCAACCTGTAGTGTGTGTGGTAAAGAACAGAAAGCATAGATAAATGCCCCTCAAGCATAAGTGGCGATGCACTTGACTTGTAATCATGAGAAATCGGTTCGATTCCGGTGAGGGGCTCCAAACCAGACCGAAGGATAGTAGGTCAAAAAATGATGGTTCCTAGTCCATCAAGTCAAATTCCGAAAGGTATGACAATCAAAAAAACTAGGATTATTTTAATGGTAGGTGATGAAATGGTAGCCATACTTGACTGTTAATCAAGAGCGAAAGCACATGGGGGTTCGAGTCCCTCCCTACCAGCATTAGAACCTAAATCGAGGTTCGATATTTTATTTATAAAATATAGGAGGTTCCTATGTTTTACATAATTTATAAAATAACAAACAAGTTAGATGGCAAATTCTATATTGGAAGTCATAAGACCAAAAAACTTGACGATGATTACATGGGTTCTGGTAAGTATCTTAAACTTGCCATATTAAAATATGGAATAGAAAATTTCACTAAAGAAATTCTATATGTTTTTGATACACCAGAAGAAATGTATAAAAAAGAAGCAGAAATTGTAAATGAAGAGTTTCTAATCACAGAAAACACCTACAATCTAAAGATTGGTGGATTTGGTGGATTTGATTACATAAACTCAACAAATAAAAATATATCTGGTAAAAATGGTGAAAATGGGAAGAAAAGATTTTGGACTGGTGATAAAGTCAAACAAAAATTAATAGAAGAAAATAGATTTCAATCTTACTGTGAGAAAATTTCATCTTCACAAAAATCATTATATGATAATGGATTAAGAACGTCATGTTTTACTACAAATAATCCAATGAAAACTGAAGATGGTAAAAGAAAACAAAAAAAAGCATTGATGTTAATAAATCATCAACAAGGAGAAAAGAATTCCCAATTTGGAACCACATGGATTTGGTGTAAAGAAGAAGGAAATAAAAAGATAAAGAAAGAATTATTACAGGAATATCTTGACAAAGGATGGGAAAAGAAGTATAATCCTGGATATAAACCTAATAAAATTTTATAACTGATGTGAGAATAAATATGTCATATAGACCAACTGGTAGTAATGTTATCGTTTCAAGGATTGCAGGTTCTAAGGAAACAGAATCTGGTATTATTTTAAAGACCTCTCAAGAACCCGATAGAGCAAAGATTATTGCAATCGGTCCTGATGTAACTGAAGTTGCAGTAGATGAAGTTGCACTTGTTAACTGGCAAAGATCAACAAGGATTAGTGGTTTAGAAGAAGATGAAGAACTGTACGTCCTTCCAATCACAGAAGTAGTATTTGTATACGAAGATTAGTTCAATTGCGGAGTAGTTCAGTAGTAGAACGCTAGACTCATAATCTAGAGGTCATTGGTGCAATTCCTTTCTCCGCTTCCATTTTAACAAAACCCCTCACGGCACTCAACGATCCGCACCAGAGGGGTTACTTTTTTATGAGGTAAATTATGAAAATTCTTGCATTTAAACTTGTTACTGGTGAAGATATTCTTGCTGAAGTCGTTGAAATCACCGAAACCTTCTCTCTTAAAAATCCTGTAGGTATTGCTATTGTTCGTGGACAAAATGGACAACCTAATATTGGATTCTCTCCTTTCCCTCTCCATGCTGAACAAAAATCAGGATCAACTATTGACATTCATAGGACACATGTGGTATACTATTATGAACCTGCCGAAGATTTCATTTCAAATTATGATAAAATTTATGGGTCAGGAATTATTGTTCCAAAATCACAATTAATTACAGGGTGATATGTCGTTTTATACTAATGTTCAATGTTTCAGTGGTGATATCCTTTATCGGGGTTTCACCACAAAAGGTAAGAGGGTAAAACAGAGAGTTGAATACTCTCCTTCCCTCTACCTCCCTTCTAAAAGACCAACAGAGTTTAAATCTCTTGACGGTCAGTATCTACAACAGAAGATCTTTGGTAACATTCGTGAGGCACGAGATTACATTAAGCAATTTAATGGTGTCTCTGGTTCATATAAGATCTATGGTAACACAAGTTATGAATATGCTTACATTGCCGATCAACATGCATCTGACGTTCAATGGGATTTTGATAAGATCCTAATCGCAGTAGTGGATATTGAGGTTGGATCTGAGAATGGGTTTCCAGACCCATATCTTGCAGAAGAACCTATCACTGCAATCACAATGACTCTTGTGGGTGGAAGCACTTACGTATTGGGTTGTGGTGATTATGAAACTCAAGGTGATGAAATCTACATTAAATGTAAAGATGAGTGGACTCTATGTAAGAAGTTCATTGAAATCTGGTCATCCAATCATCCAGATGTAATCTCTGGATGGAATACTAAGTTATTCGATATTCCATATATTGTTAATCGTTTCCGTAAGATTCTTGGTGAAGATGACACAAGAAAGTTGTCTCCTTGGAATTGGATTGGCGAACGTGTTGTCAAGGATGCTCGTGGTGAGAAGTTGTCATATAACCTACTTGGTATATCTTCTCTTGACTATATTGAACTTTACAGATGGTTTGCTCCAGGTGGAAGGTCACAGGAGAACTATCGTTTGAATACGATTGCCAATGTTGAGTTGGGTGATGCAAAGATTTCATATGATGAGTATGACAGTTTGCATGATTTGTATAAACGCAACTTTCAGTTGTTCATTGAATATAACATCAAAGACGTAGAACTTATTCTTAGATTAGATGACAAGTTGAAGTTGTTTGAGTTGGCTTTAACTCTTGCATATGACACTAAATCTAACTTTGAGGATGTGTTTGCACAAACTCGTATGTGGGATTCTTTGTGTTATTCTAACCTTCTTAACAAAAAGATTATCGTTCCACCAAAAGAGGTCAAGGAGAAGGACGCTGCTTTTGAAGGTGCATATGTAAAGGAAGTTCAAGTTGGTATGCATCATTGGGTAGCATCATTTGACTTGAATTCTCTATATCCACATTTGTTGATGCAGTATAATATCTCTCCTGAGACATTGATTGAACCAGAGGATTACACAGATGAGATGCGTAGAATCATTTCTTCTGGTGTTACTGTTAATAAGATGCTCAAGAAAGAAGTGGATACATCCAGTTTGAATGGTGTTACACTGACACCTAATGGACAGTTCTTCAGAACTGACTTCCGTGGGTTCCTTCCACAGATGATGGATGATATGTACAATGATCGTAAGAAGTTCAAGAAGTTGATGCTCAAAGCAAAACAGGAATATGAGAACGAATCTAATCCACAGAAGAGATATGAAATTCAAAAGTTGATTTCTAGATATGATAACCTACAACTTGCTAAGAAGTTGTCCCTAAACTCTGCCTATGGTGCTCTAGGATCGCAGTATTTTAGATTCTATGACCTACGTATGGCATCTGGTGTTACGTTGGCTGGTCAGTTGTCTATTCGTTGGATTGAAGGTAAATTGAACCAGTATGTGAATAAAATATTAGGAACAGAAGGTGATTATGTTATTGCATCGGATACAGATTCAATTTACCTCAATCTTGGTCCATTGGTGGGCAAGTTTGTACAGTCAGAAAAAACGATTGACGAAACTATCTCCATCATGGACAAGATCTGTTCAGATAAAATTGAACCATATATTGACAAGAGTTATTCTGAACTTGCTCAATATGTACATGCATATGAACAGAAAATGCAGATGAAACGGGAAGCATTGGCAAATAAGGGTGTCTGGACTGCCAAGAAGCGTTATATTCTGAATGTATATAACAATGAAGGGGTTCAGTATCATGAACCTAAAATGAAGGTTATGGGTCTTGAAATGATCAAGTCCTCTACTCCATCTTCTATTCGTGAGAATATGAAGAAGGTTATTGAGATTATGATGAAACAAAGTGAAAGTGATGTTCAAGATTTTATTGAGAAGTTTCGTAATGAATTCAAGAAGTTACCACCAGAAGAGATTTCATTTCCTCGTGGTGTTAATGGGTTAAAGAACTATTCTGATCCTGTATCTTTGTATAAGAAGGGTACACCTATTCACGTGAAGGGTGGTATTCTGTATAATCATTATATTAAACAACATGGGTTGACAAAACAATATCCTGCGATTCAAGAAGGTGAGAAGATCAAGTTCACTTATTTGAAGATGCCCAATCCGATCAAGGATATTGTTATTTCTTATCCAACCAGGCTCCCAACAGAGTTAGGATTGGACAAATACATAGATTATGATAAACAGTTTGATAAAGCATTCTTAGAACCAATCTCTACAATATTAAACTGTATTGGTTGGTCAACAGAAAAGACAAGTTCGTTAGATGATTTTTTTAGTTAAGGTGAAAAATGAGTATATTAGATAAAATCAAAAAGAATAGTACTATTAAAGATTCTGCTATTCTTGCAAAGTCCAAGTTCTTCACTGAGAAGGATATGATCCCTACAGCAATTCCAGCAATCAATATTGCATTGTCTGGTAAGTTGGATGGTGGTCTTACACCAGGTTTGACTATGTGGGCAGGTCCAAGTAAGCATTTTAAAACTGCTTTCTCTTTGTTAATGGCAAAATCTTATATGGAGAAATATCCAGATGCCGCATTACTATTTTACGATTCAGAATTTGGTACGCCACAATCATATTTTGATACCTTTGGTATTGATACTAATAGGGTTCTTCATACTCCTGTAACTGATATTGAACAATTGAAGTTTGATATCATGGGACAGATTACTAATATTGAAAGAGGTGATAGAGTTATCATTCTTGTTGATTCTATTGGTAACCTTGCATCTAAGAAAGAAGTAGAAGATGCTCTTGACGGTAAGTCAGCTGCTGATATGACTCGTGCCAAACAAGTTAAGTCATTGTTTAGAATGGTGACACCACACCTTTCACTTAAAGACATTCCAATGGTTGTTGTCAATCATACTTACAAGACAATGGAACTTTATTCTAAAGATGTAGTTGGTGGTGGTACTGGTTCTTATTACTCTGCTGATAATATTTTTATTATTGGAAGACAACAAGAGAAGGAAGGACAAGAAGTTATTGGTTACAACTTCATCATCAATGTAGAGAAGTCAAGATATGTTAAAGAGAAATCTAAAATACCTGTTACTGTATCTTTTACTGGTGGTATTAGCAAGTGGTCCGGTCTTCTTGATATCGCTCTGGACAGTGGTCACGTGGTTAAGCCAACCAACGGTTGGTATTCAAAAGTAGATCTAGAAACGGGTGAAGTAGAAGACAAGAAGTATCGTTTGAAAGATACTGATAATAAAGATTTCTGGATGCCTCTTCTGTCACAGAAATCATTCAGAGAGTTTATTCAAAACCAATATCAAGTAGCAAATGCCAACATTATTCAAGAGGAAGAAGAAAATGATTGAAGGAATTGATTATTGTTTTATCTATCCAAAGGAAGATAAACAAAGTGTTCATGTAAAATTCCTTGAGGGACCGTATAAAGATACGGTCTTCAAGTATGGAAAGGTTAAAGTTGAAGAAAAAGATGACGCTGCCTATTTACTTTTTGCTTATGATGTGATACAATGTACCAATATGAAACCAAAGAAGTTGGAGAAGGACGAGAACTTCAAAAACTATATTGGTGATTTGTTAATAGAGATTATATCTGGAAATTTGGATCAGGAGATTGTGGAAGAAGATGCGAATAGAGCAATTAATTTTAAGGAACCTAGTACATAATGAAGAGTACTTTCGTAAGGTTCTACCATTCCTAAAACAAGATTATTTTATTAACTCAATTGAAAGGAACATATTTAATGACATACTCGCCTTCTCGGAAGAATATAATCAGTTACCTTCAATTGATGCACTCTCTATTTCCATCAAAGAGAGGAAGAATCTTACAAACGATGAAGTGGAGAAGTCGCAAGAATATATCAAAGAGATTGAAACCGCTGACAAAACAAACACTAAAATTGATTGGCTCATCAACAAAACTGAAACATTTTGTCAAGAGAAAGCGATTTATAATGCCGTTCTCAACTCAATCTCCATTCTGGACGGAAAAGACAAAACCCACGAAAAAGGGGCAATTCCGAAAATTCTTTCAGATGCATTATCGGTAAGTTTTAATAGTTCTGTTGGTCATGACTACTTAGAAAATTCGGATGAACGATATGAATTTTATCATCGTAAAGAAGAACGTATTCCATTTGATCTAGAATATTTCAATAAAATTACCAAAGGTGGTCTTCCAAATAAAACACTCAACATTGCTCTTGCTGGAACTGGTGTTGGTAAATCTTTATTCATGTGTCATGTTGCTTCTTCATGTATGGTTCTAGGTAAGAATGTACTTTATATTACATTAGAGATGGCGGAAGAGAAGATTGCAGAAAGAATAGATGCTAATCTTTTAAATGTTAAAGTTGATGAACTTGAGAAGTTATCTAAAGAAGATTATGATAAGAAAGTTGCAAGAGTTAAGAAGAAAACTACTGGTAAGTTGATTATCAAGGAATACCCAACTGCATCTGCATCTGTAACACATTTTAGAGCATTATTAAATGAACTTAATCTCAAGCGTAATTTCAAACCTGATATTATTTTTATTGACTATCTTAACATCTGTACTTCTTCTCGTATCAAACCTGGTGCGTCTATCAATTCATACACATATGTCAAGTCAATTGCTGAAGAGTTGAGAGGTCTTGCTGTAGAGTACACCGTACCTATAGTTTCAGCTACACAGACAACACGATCAGGGTTTACATCGTCCGATCCAGGTCTTGAAGACACTTCCGAGTCGTTTGGTCTACCGGCTACGGCAGATTTAATGTTTGCGTTGGTGTCTTCAGAAGAGTTGGAAGAACTAGGTCAGATTATGGTTAAACAGTTGAAGAATAGGTATTCAGATCCAACATCATATAAAAGATTTGCATTAGGTATTGACAGATCAAAGATGAGATTGTATGATGTAGAAGATTCTGGACAACAAGATTTAGTTGATGTTGGACAAGTTCAAGCAAGTAGTAACCCAAAGAAAAAGTTTGAGGGATTTAAAGTATGACACCGTTGAAGAGTTATAAAACAAGTTTGAGATATCCTGGTGGTAAATCTCGTGCAGTGAATAAGATGTTTAAATATCTTCCTGATATGAAATCTTATAGTGAGTATAGAGAGGGTTTCCTTGGTGGTGGTTCTGTTGCAATTGCCATTACTAAACTATATCCACACCTTGACATTTGGGTTAATGATTTGTATGAACCATTGTATAACTTTTATATGAAAATTCAATCAGATGGGTATAAGATTTCTGATGATCTAAAAGAGATTAAAAGAGAACATACCGATCCAGAAAAAGCAAGAGAACTCTTCAATAAAGCAAAGACACAGGTTACTGATAAGAACTTATCAAAATCTGATAGGGCAATTGCTTTCTATATTGCTAATAAGTGTAGTTTCTCTGGGTTAACTGAATCTGGATCATTCTCAAAGGAATCATCAATCAGAAACTTTACATTGAATGGTATTGAGAACCTAAGACACCTTCGTGACCTTTCACAAAATTGGAAGATCACTAATCTATCTTATGAGATTATGTTTGAACATCCACACAAACAATGTTTCATATATCTTGATCCACCATATGATATCAAAGACAATCTCTATGGTAAGAATGGTTCAATGCATAAGGGATTTGATCATAATCTATTTGCAGAAAGATGTAATGATTCTGAAATGGATATTATGGTCAGTTATAACGCAGATAACATTGTTAAGGAACGATTCTCTGATAATTGGGAACCTGTTGAGTTTGATTTGACATATACAATGCGTTCTACAGGTGAATATATGGCAGCTCAGAAAGGTCGTAAAGAGTTGTTATTGTTGAACTATAAACCAGAACAAGAAGGTCTGGAAGGATTCCTTGAGTAGATAAATAGTTCTATTTACAAGAAGATCATAAATGGCAACTGACGCTAAAGAAACCGAGAAACAGGAGAATGGATCTCGTGTATATTTTGAAGCATATATTGAAAAAAATGAAAGAGATTACACTAAGTTGTCTAACTTGGTTAAGAAAGTGTACCCTAATGTCAGTAATGATTGGATGGAATCATTCAGAAAACAAGCAGAAGCATTAAAAGCATATCTCGGTACTTCAAAACAATATAACTATTCAAGGGATAAAGGTTTTATGCCTTTTATAGAAGATATTGCTAAGAAAAAATGTGGAGTATCTGTAAAGGATAGATGGAATCCAGCAGATATCTATATGATAAAAGCAAATAATGAAAAAGAAGTTATGGAAAAACTCAAGACCATAACTTCTAGTCCAGATAAGGATACTAATCTCATTGCTTTAAATATGTATATGAAAGAGTTGATGACTTCCAAAATTATGGTGCCAATCTCATTAAAAGCAATTGCCCCAAAAACAACTAAAGCAAAAGCAGAACTTGCAAACATGGGTGGGGGGAAACACAATCTCAATTTCAAACTCAAAAAGGGTTCTGTAAAATGCATTTTATCCGTTGGACACAAAAATGCATACGAGTTTGATACTGGAGAAATAGCATTTGACTTTTATGTTGGTGATGAAGAAATTCATGGTCAAGCAAGAAACTTTCAATATAGTAAAGAAAGAAACTTGGTGCAAACTGACTTAACACCTAAAGGTCGATCTGGTGGTGCTAAGTTAGGAAAGGTATCGTCAGTAGCATTAGATGCATTTCTAAAAAAACACAATCTAGATCGACCTGCATCAGCAGCAAAAGACCCTAATATAGACAATCCTGGTAAATGGACAGAAAGTAATATCAAATACTGGATAAAGTTTATTAATGATCTAAAGAGAGAAAGGGTTGATGGTAATGCAATAGATTTAGGTGATTTTGAAGTTAAAACCGATACTGGTGTAGAAACTGGACCAGAAGCAATCATTAGAAATGGAATATTATTTGAAGGTAAAACAAGAAGTTCTGCTGGTAAATTTTCATCAAAACTTATTGGGCTAAGATGGGCTAAGATTTGGGTTGATATAGATAAGAAAGGGTTATTAGATGAATGGATGATGACCCTTTATTTTGGTGCTAAAAAAGAATTCGGTGAAAAGAACGGACCGTTCTTAAAGATTTATTAAAGAGGATTATAATGACCGCTACTGTGATTTTACCAACTACTGGTGCACCAGAGTTGATTGATGCAATTGAAAGTGTTCTTAATCAATCATATTATACACAACTATATCTTGTAGTTGATGGTAAACAACATGTTGATAAA
>Ga0164296_1002113_pt1 | contig 20098 bp, 18 predicted proteins | sample GEODES057metaG_FD_113533 | JGI IMG/M metagenome (GOLD analysis project Ga0164296, IMG submission 113533) | Dystrophic lake water microbial communities from Trout Bog Lake, Wisconsin, USA - GEODES057 metaG | ecosystem: Environmental > Aquatic > Freshwater > Lake | place: USA: Trout Bog Lake...
CGTATAGCTATTGCGTGTGCGATATCTATTGGGATGTTTCTTTTATATATGATGCGTCCTTAGATTATTGCCGCAAAACGGCACCAAGCTTTTTGGACACTTCAGCAATAATCTTTTCACTGACCGCATCAATATCGGCATCTGTCAGTGTTTTATCGCGTGGCTGAAGAGTAACATTTACGCCAAGGGATATTTTACCCTCTCCAATATGCGCGCCTTGATAGACATCAAATACATCGGCATTGCTGATAAGATTTTTATCCGCACTCATGACGGCACGCAGAACATCTTGCGCCTTGACCTCAGCGTTGATGATGAATGCAAAATCACGCTCCACACTCATAAGCTCAGGCAGATCAGCACGTCCCTTTGTGCGTGTTGGTTTGGCTTTGGGGGCTGGAATGTCATCAAGTCTTATTTCAAAGCCAACAAGCGGCCCCTTGACATCAAGCGCTTCTAAGAGACGGGGATGAAGTTCACCAAAATGCCCAATGATGTTTTTAGGTCCAAATTGCAATGTGGCGCAGCGGCCCGGATGGAACCAATCAGGTCCAGCGGCGATCATCTGCATGCCAGAAGTTGCCACGCCCAGAGCTTGGAGCAGCGCATAAACATCGGCCTTTGCATCAAATACATCAACCTGACGCATGGGCGAGCTCCAATGGCGGCCATGTGTTGCAGGCGTAGCATGAGCACGTCGTAAGCCTGTTGCCGCACAATATTGATCTTCTGGACGATCACCTCGAAAGATTTGACCAACTTCAAATAAGGCGACATCGCTTTGCCCGCGATCCGCATTGCGTTGTGCCGCTTTAATAAGACCAGGTAAAAGGCTCGGTCTCATATCCGATAAGTCATTGGCGATGGGATTCGCCAATTTGAGCTGTTTTTGGCCGCCAGCAAATAAAGTGGCCTGTTCAGCACTGATAAATGACCATGTAATTGCTTCAATCAAGCCGCGTGCGGCAAGAGCACGTTTGGCTTGGCGCGTGCGCTTTTGAATGAGCGTGAGAACGGGGCGTGCAATGCTTGGTGGGTCACGCAAAAACGGCGTTGATGTGATGTGATCAAGCCCTTCAATACGCAAAATCTCTTCAACAAGATCGGCTTTCTGTTCAACATCAGGTCGATAGGATGGCACTCTCACAACGGCCCCATCATGTTTAATGTCTACCTGAAAACCGAGCGCATTTAGAATTGAGGTCATGCGCTCTTGTGAGAGGTTAAGACCAGTTAAGCGCTTTACTTCAGAAAATGGGAAGGTGATGTGATGACGGGGGTCAGGTATGTCGCCGGCTTGGACAATGTCGCTGGCACTGCCGCCGCAGATATCAAGCACCATTTTGGTTGCAAGATGTAATCCATCAATCATAAAGGCGGGATCAACGCCGCGCTCGAAGCGATAGCGCGCATCTGAATTAATCCCCAATGTGCGACCAGTGCGCGCAATGGTGTTGGCATCCCACAGCGCTGATTCAATCAGCACATTTTTAGTCGCCTCATCGCAGCCTGTGCTGGTGCCACCCATAATGCCAGCAAGACTTTCAACGCCATTGTCGTCGGCAATAACGATCATGCCGCTATCAAGATGATGCTCTTTACCATCGAGTGCATGGAAATGTTCATCCTTGCGTGATGAACGGATATGAAGATGGCCTTTGACCTTATCAGCATCAAAGACATGCAGGGGCCGACCACGATCAAAAGTGATGTAATTGGTGATATCGACGAGCGCATTGATCGGGCGAAGGCCAATGGCTTTCAAGCGCCGCTGCATCCACTCAGGGCTTACGCTATTTTTTACATTGCGCACGAGGCGCAGAGCAAAAGCAGGCGCATATTCTGCTGCCTCAGGGGCAATAGTGACGCTAACGGGGCAGGCACCTTCGCCTGTAACAGCTTGCACATCATGTTTTTTAAGCGTGCCCATGCCAGCGGCCGCCAGATCGCGGGCAAGGCCATAAACGCTGAGGGCATCAGATCGATTAGGCGTTATTGCAATATCAAAGACTGGATCATCCAAATGCGCGTAATCGACGAAGCGCGTACCAATTGGCGCATCAGAGGGTAAATCAATAATGCCATCATGATCTTCGGATAAACCAAGCTCAAATCCCGAGCACAACATGCCCGCGCTTTCAACGCCGCGCACTTTGCCAACAGAGATCGTTATATTTTTACCGGGTATAAATGTGCCTGGAGGCGAGAAGACGCTTTTCATATTGGCGCGTGCATTTGGTGCACCACAGACAACTTGCACAGGCGTCCCATTTCCAACATCAACCATACATACGCGCAACCGATCAGCATTAGGATGTTGTTCAGCTGATATGACGTGAGCAATGATATAGGGCGCGAGAGTTGATGCGGGGTCGTCAATGCTTTCCACTTCAAGCCCGATGCGGGTGAGGGCTGCACCAATGTCTTGCACGCTTGCTGTTGTATCAAGATGATCTTTAAGCCATGAGAATGTGAATTTCATATCAAACTCCTCACGCGCTCAATCCACCAGCCAAGGACGGCAGGTCGAGTGGTCTAAAGCCATAATGGGAAAGCCAGCGAATATCAGCCTCAAAGAAGGGGCGCAAATCTGGCATGCCATATTTGAGCATAGCGATGCGATCAATCCCCATGCCCCATGCAAAACCCTGATATTCATCTGGGTCCAGACCGCAATGGCGAATGACATTGGGATGCACCATGCCGCAACCCAAAATCTCCAGCCAATCATCTCCTTCACCAAAGCGAATTTCGCCGTCTTTGCGTGCGCATTGAATATCAACTTCGGCAGATGGTTCTGTGAAAGGAAAAAATGAAGGACGAAAGCGCATCTTCACATCACTGACCTCAAAGAAGGCTTTACAAAATTCTTCCAAAATCCATTTGAGATGGCCCATATGCGAGCCCTTATCAATCACAAGCCCCTCAACTTGGTGGAACATAGGTGTATGCGTTTGATCGGAGTCGCAGCGATAAGTGCGTCCGGGAATAATGACGCGCACGGGCGGTTTTTGTGATGTTAGCGTACGAATTTGTACAGGGCTTGTGTGGGTGCGCAAAAGCTTGCGCTCACCATTCTCGTCAGGATGAAAGAAGAATGTGTCGTGCATTTCACGCGCTGGATGGCCAAGCGGAAAATTGAGCGCGGTGAAATTATAAAAATCAGTTTCAATATCGGGCCCTTCAGCCACAGCAAAGCCCATATCAGCAAAAATAGCGGTGAGTTCATCAATCACTTGGCTGATCGGGTGAATACGCCCGCGCGTGGTGGAGGCCTCTTGCAATGGCAGTGTGACATCGACGCGCTCGGAGGCGAGGCGCTGATTAAGCGCGGCGTCTTTCAATGCATTTTTTTTATCGGCTAAAGCAGTGGTGACGCGATCGCGTATGCCATTGATCAATGGCCCCTGCACTTTACGCTCATCAGCCGACATGCTGCCTAAGGTTTTGAGGAGGGCTGAAATTGAGCCAGATTTGCCAAGAGCTGCAATGCGTATGGCTTCAAGCCCTGCCTCGTCAGCGGCAGTGGAGATGGCAGATATGAGCTCGGCTTCAAGCTGTGCAATGTCAGTCATAGAAGGACCCTGAAAGTGGAAAAAGCACCCTGTGCAGTCATGAAGGGGCTTTTGCCATGGGCCGTGTTAAATGTCGAGCTGGGTTATATAATCTGTCAAACTGCAATTTTGTTAAGTTTACGCCCAAGGCTATGACGTCTAATAAAAAAGCCCGCCAGAGGCGGGCTTTTCTGTCAATGTGCCATGGCCTAGACGTGGTTTTCCATTCTGGAATGTTTGAGTGTGTCCTTCAGGCTGATGTAGACAAGCAGCGAGATAAAGATACAGCCAGTTGCATACCAATAGAACCAATCCTCATGGCCAATGGATTTAAAATAAAGGGCAACTGAGTCCACTGTGCCGCCAAATATCGACACTGTCAGTGCGTAAGGCACGCCCACGCCCAAAGCGCGGATGGAGGTCGGGAAGAGTTCGGCCTTCACAATGCCTGTGATGGATGTATAGCCAGAGACGATTGCCCAAGCCACGCAAATTAAAACAAAAGCAATGAAGGGGCTTTTGGTTGTTTGCAATGTTGAGAGCAAGGGATAAGTCCCCAACACACCCATAACACCAAAGAAGACCAGCATTGCCTTGCGGCCAATCCGATCTGAAATAGCGCCATAAAGAGGTTGCAATAAAACCGCGACCAATAATGACCCTAAAACGACACTTGTGGTTTGATCATCATTTAAACCGACAGAAAGTTTGAGAAACTTCTGCATATAGGTTGTGTAAGTGTAAAAGGCTGATGTCCCACCGATGGTAATACCAACTACGAGGAGCAATTCGCGCCAATGTTTGAAAAACATCACAAAAGGGCTTGATTTCTTGAATGTTTTGCTGGCCTCGATGAAATGCTCGGTTTCATGCATGTCTTTCCGCATGAAGAGTGCAAAGATAGAAACACCCGCACCGATGAAGAAGGGTATGCGCCAGCCCCATGCGACGAGTTCTTCAGGTGTCAGGAAGATTTTTTGCAGCACTAGCAAAACCGCAATGGCAGCTAATTGTCCGCCGATCAGGGTCATATACCAGACACCCGAATAAAAGCCGCGATTTTTGGGATGGGCCATTTCGCTCAGATATGTTGCACTTGCTCCATATTCGCCACCTTGACTGAGGCCTTGAAGCAAGCGAGCAACAACAAGAATAATGGTCGCCCCAATACCAATTTCATTATAGGTCGGGCTCAACGCGATTAAGAGTGAGCCAAAGCACATAAGCAAGACGGACATCATGAGGGAATTACGTCGTCCATAGCGATCAGCGAGCCAGCCGAAAATAATACCCCCAAGAGGGCGTACAACGAATGCAGCTGCAAACACAATTGCCGCAGATAATTGTTGCGCAACTGGATCCGCTTTTGGAAAGAAAGAGCTAGCAAAATAAAGCGCAAAAGCTGAATAGGCATAGACATCATACCATTCAATCAAATTACCCATAGATCCCAAAAGAATGGCTTTAACGCGCCTTTTAGCATCAGCAAAATCAAATTTATCTGATGTATTTGTCTCGATAGAACTCATGACCCCTCCAAATTTGTTTTCAACAATAAGATAAATATGCTCGCATTAAAGTGATGTTCACGCAAGTCACACTTGCGTTGGATAGGAGATATAAAAAAACCCGCCAGATGGCGGGTTTTTAAAATCTATGTCTTTATAACTTAAGCAACTTTAGGCAAGGCTGCTTTTGCTTTTTCGACAATAGCTTTGAATGCATCAGGTTCGGTGATTGCAAGCTCTGATAAAACTTTGCGGTCAACCTGAATGCCAGCAAGCAAGAGGCCATTGATAAAACGTGAATAGGTCAATCCCAATTCACGCACTGCGCCGTTGAGACGCTGAATCCACAAAGCGCGAATAGTGCGCTTTTTGTTTTTGCGGTCACGATAAGCATATTGCATGGACTTATCGACAGCAGCTTTTGCTGCACGAATGGTATTTTTACGACGGCCATAAAATCCTTTGGCCTGATCGAGTGTTTTTTTATGTTTAGCGTGGGCGGTTACACCGCGTTTGACGCGAGCCATGATGAGCCTCCAAAAAAGATAAAGTTTGATCCGAGAAAAGAACTTCAGCCGTTGGGCAGGAAGTATTTGACGACGTTTTCACCATCCGTTTTGAACATCACGTTGGTGCCGCGCAGGTTACGGATCTGCTTATTGGTGCGCTTGATCATGCCATGGCGCTTGCCGCGCTGGGCGTAAACAACTTTACCAGTACCGGTAATTTTAAAGCGCTTTTTAGCGCCTGATTTAGTTTTCAACTTGGGCATTTGGCTCTCCTTGCCGGACATGAGTCCGAAATGGGGGATCCAGCATATGCTGGTTCGCATCAACATGAGCGAAATGAACCGCCACGGCAGCCCTTAATCAGCCGGTCGGTTCAAGATTGGCTTCTATACGCATTCCCAAGTCCAGAGGCAAGCCTTCTCAGCAAAAAAGATAGCATGGCTATATAAAATGCCATGCTTCATGCCACCCGTCTAAACTTTGGCTTGGAATAGGCGGCATTAGAGCCTAAAAAGCACCATCTCCTCATTCTTGAATGGTGATCCCATGGCCTATCAGCACAAGCCCCTTTTCCCTCTGGGCAAGGACACGACCCCCTATCGCAAAATTAGCTCTGAAGGCGTGAGCGTGCAGAAGATTGGTACGCAAGAGGTCTTGAGCGTTAGCCGTGAGGCAATCCGCCTCTTGGCCGAACAGGCCATGATTGACATTAATCATCTACTCCGCCCCGGCCATTTGGCGCAATTAGCGAAAATTTTGGATGACCCCGAGGCGACCTCCAATGATCGCTTTGTTGCTTATGATTTGTTAAAAAATGCCAATATCGCCGCAGGCGGTATTTTGCCCATGTGTCAGGATACAGGCACAGCCATTGTTATGGGCAAGAAGGGGCGCCTTATCTGGACCGATGGGGACGATGAAAGCGCTCTTGCTGAAGGCATTAGAGATGCGTATGAGCGCAAAAATCTGCGATATTCGCAGCTTGCGCCATTATCAATGTTTGAAGAGAAAAACACCAAAACTAATCTTCCCGCTCAAATCGAGATTTATAGCGAGGGAGAGGATGCCTATAAATTTTTATTCATGGCAAAGGGCGGCGGCTCCGCGAATAAAACATTTTTATATCAGGCAACACCATCTTTGCTGACGCATGATCGCTTGATTGCCTTTTTGAAAGAAAAGATTTTAACACTTGGGACATCGGCTTGCCCGCCCTATCATTTGGCCATTGTGATTGGTGGAACATCGGCAGAGCAATGCCTCAAAACAGTTAAACTTGCATCAGCCCGTTATCTTGATGCTTTGCCAACACAGGGTAGTGACGATGGTCACGCCTTCCGTGATCTGGCCATGGAAGAGGAAGTTCATCGTCTGACCCAGCAATTAGGTGTTGGCGCGCAATTTGGCGGCAAATATTTTTGTCATGATGTGCGTGTTATCCGCTTGCCGCGCCATGGTGCATCACTGCCGATTGGTCTTGGTGTGTCCTGCTCGGCTGATCGTCAGGCCGTTGGAAAAATCACCCGCGAAGGTGTGTTCCTTGAAGAGCTTGAACATGATCCCGCCAAATATCTACCTCATGTTGATGAGAGCACTTTGGGCGGATCTGTTGTTCAGATTGATTTGAACAAGCCGATGGCTGAGATTTTGGCGACGCTTGATAAATGCCCAATTAAAACGCGCCTGTCGCTGACTGGCCCCATGATTGTGGCGCGCGATTTGGCTCATGCAAAATTGCGCGAACGTCTGGAGCGCGGTGAAGGCTTGCCTGATTATTTCAAAAATCATCCGGTTTATTATGCGGGACCTGCCAAAACACCAACTGGCTATGCATCGGGCTCCTTTGGACCCACCACCGCTGGGCGAATGGATTCCTTTGTTGAGACATTCCAAGCCGCAGGTGGTTCCATGGTCATGCTCGCTAAGGGCAATCGTTCCAAAGAGGTACGTGAAGCCTGTGCGCGCCATGGTGGTTTTTACTTAGGCTCAATTGGTGGTCCTGCAGCGCGACTTGCCCAAGATTGCATTAAAAAAGTCGAGGTGTTGGAATATCCAGAACTCGGCATGGAAGCTATTTGGAAAATTGACGTTGAAAATTTTCCAGCCTTTGTTGTGATTGATAATAAAGGCAATGATTTCTTTAAAGAGCTAAATCTCGGATAGAGATAGAGGCGAAAAACCCCGCTTTGGCGGGGTTTTTACATTCTAAAACTTTCACCCAAATAAAAGCGCCGCACATCTGGATTGGCAACAATCTCATCAGGCGTGCCTTCGGTCAGCACATGACCAGAATGAATAATATAAGCGCGATCAATCAACCCCAATGTTTCCCGCACATTGTGATCAGTAATTAACACACCAATGCCGCGTCCTTTGAGATGGCGCACGAGATCTTGGATATCGCCGACCGCAATCGGGTCAATGCCGGCAAAGGGTTCATCGAGCAGCATGAATGAAGGATGCCCCGCCAAAGCGCGCGCAATTTCGCAGCGCCGCCGCTCACCACCTGAGAGAGCGATGGAGGGAGATTTACGCAGACGTTTAATATCAAATTCTTCGAGCAATGACTCAAGCTCATATTCGCGTCGTTCACGATTGGGCTCGCTCACCTCCAAGACAGCGCGTATATTGTCTTCGACATTGAGGCCGCGGAAAATTGAGGCTTCTTGCGGCAAATAGCCAATTCCAAGGCGTGCTCGACGATACATAGGCAGGCTCGTAACATCATTGCCATCAAGTTCAATAATGCCTTTATCAGGACGCACGAGACCGGTAATCATATAAAAGACAGTTGTCTTACCCGCGCCATTGGGGCCAAGCAGGCCAACCGCTTCACCTCGTCGAACACCAAGACTCACATCTTGAACAACTTGGCGACCGCGATAGCTTTTGCCCAAATGATAGACGCAAAGGGTTCCCTCTCCGGTCCACTCCCCTTCGGTCGCCTCAGCGCTGTCATAATCTGCGTGCCCAGCATAGCTTTGGTCATAAGGACCAGTTGAGGTCATGGCCGATGAGGTATTGCGTGAGCCTGTAAAATGCTTTTTGAGCGCACCAAAAAATTCCCTTCCTTTTTCAAGGGGTGCAAAGCCATTGGCTAGAGGAAGATTAAAAGCAGGGCTTGAGAGCTTAGACACACAATTTATCCGTTACATGACAATCCACGGCTAATGCGTGTCTTTTGATCTGGCAATGGCAAATTAGACACATATCCAAAAAACCAGCGTTTTGGGTATGTTTAGTGCGATGGAGTTTTGGAGGAAATTGGCTTTTTGCCATCATCCTCCCCTGAGCCGGGGGTGAAAATACTCATCACCCGCCCTTTGGCGTCACTCTCAACATGAGCTTGGCCAGTTGTCAGGTCATAAACGAGCTTATCCCCTTTGGTGATGTTGGGTCCTTGGCTCAAGCTGACATTGCCATACATATAGACCTTGTTTTCGCCTTTATCATAGGTGGCACGATCACCCATGCCGACTTGATCTTGTGAGGTGATGATAACATTGCCCATGGCTTCCATACGCTTTAATTGTGAGCCTGAGGCGGGGGCTGCGGCAGGAGCAGGTGCAGTATTATTTTGTGATATTTGCCCTGCTGGCGGATTTGCAGATGAACGGCTTAAAAATAAGGTGAGTGTTTGCGCCCGCAAAATAGACGTGCCTTGTTTGGCAATGACATTGCCTGAATAGATTAGTTTTTGATCCTTATCAAAATAATCTAATTTGCCAGCATCAATGCTTATGGGATCTTTTGATCCACCACCGGGTAATACAGGGCCAATGCCTTTTTGAGCAAGAGCGGGTGAGATGATCGTGATGATGAGACCTGCGATGAAGAGCGCGCGCATTATTTGGCCTTATCTTGAGATGGGTCAGATGACGAATCTTTTAATGTGAAAAGTGAATGGACCTGACCATCAAAAGTGATCATTTCGCCATTATTGGTCATGGTCATGCGGTCAGATGTAATAGTACCATCAGTGGTGATGACTTTAACGGGTTCTGATGTCGCCATATTGCCCGCTTTGAAATCAATATCAGCATTATGTAATTGAATATTATAACCGCTATCGCTGGTGATGAGCACATCACCAAATAGGGCCATAAAATCACGCCCGCTGTCATATCGGCCTGAGGGCGCTATGATATGCGCTTTGCCTTGATCTGATGTATCAAAGCGCGCATCAACATCGATAAGATCAATAATACCAGGCTTATTTAGATCTTGAACACCTGATTTTGCTTGCAAATCATAGGCGCGTCCATCCGCATGATAACCACTCAGGCGTGGCGCATCCATGGTAATGTGTGACCCATCAAGTTCTGTTTTATTAATGCTGACATTGACATTTGATTTGGCAAAGGGATCGACATAGAGATAAAGGCCAAAGGCCACACATGTCACAACAGCAAACAGAACGATAAGACGTTTGATGACCCGCACAAACAGAGAATGGCGTCCAGCAGCTTTGATCGCACGCGCGCGATGTGCATTTTGTTCCGCACTCGGCTTGAATTGTGGTGATTGTGCCTTGGAAGCTTGGTTCATTGGCAGATGTCAGCCCTCTAGCGATGCATCAGGCGTGCGAGAAAATATCGTTCTCAGCCCATCCCATTAAATCGAGCTCAGCACGCGATGGTAAAAATTCAAAACATGCGCGCGCCATTTCCATACGCCCCTCACGTATGAGCATATCATCAAGTTTTTGACGCAAAGCATGAAGGTAAAGAACATCAGAGGCGGCATAGGTCTGTTGCGCATCTGTTAAAACAGTGGCGCCCCAATCCGATGATTGTTGCTGTTTTGAAAGTTCAACCGTCAAAAGTTCACGCACGAGATCTTTCAGGCCATGGCGGTCTGTATAGGTGCGCGCTAATTTAGAGGCTATTTTTGTGCAATAGACATTTTGAATAGCAACACCAAAAGTCTTGCGCATAACCGCAATGTCAAACCGACCGAAATGGAATATTTTGGTGATTGCGGGATCGGTGAGTATTTTTTCAAGCCGTGGTGCTTTGGTTTGACCGGCTGCAATTTGAACGAGATCAGCGGTACCATCACCTGTCGAGATTTGCACAACACAGAGACGATCACGATGGGGATTAAGTCCAAGCGTTTCCGTGTCTATTGCCACGCTTGATCCAGCTTTATAAGTGGCTGGCAAATCACCTTTATGCAAACGAATGGTCATAACAGGCGATCTCCGCTGGAAAGCCTTGTGTCCTCAAATGGTGCCCGGGAAGGGACTCGAACCCCCACCTCTTGCAAGACTGGTACCTGAAACCAGCGCGTCTACCAATTCCGCCACCCGGGCATGAGGGGTGTCTTACGGGCGCCTTGTTCAAGTGTCAATGCGCCCGATCTATCTTAGCTAATGGCTTCTTTTGCCCGTTCAGCACGCTTGCGCTCATTCGGGTCAAGGTGAACCTTACGCAAGCGGATGGATTTGGGTGTGACTTCGACCAATTCATCATCCTGAATATAAGCCAAAGCCCTTTCAAGGGTCATGCGAATGGGTGGGGTGAGCTTCACCGCTTCATCTTTGCCAGCGGCACGAATATTGGTGAGTTTTTTGCCCTTTAGCACATTCACTTCCAAATCATTATCGCGGGTGTGCTGACCCACAATCATGCCTTGATAGACTTTCCAGCCGGGCTCAATCATCATGGGGCCACGATCTTCAAGATTCCACATCGCATAAGCAACGGCTTCACCTGCATCATTGGAGATCAGCACGCCGTTACGACGGCCGGCAATTTCACCCTTATAGTCAGAATAAGAATGGAATAAGCGGTTCATAATCGCTGTGCCGCGTGTATCAGTGAGCAATTCGCCTTGATAGCCAATGAGGCCGCGTGTGGGCGCATGGAACACAAGACGTAAGCGATTGCCACCTGATGGGCGCATTTCAATCATATCGGCTTTACGCTCGGACATTTTTTGCACCACGACGCCAGAATATTCTTCATCAACGTCAATGACCACTTCTTCAATTGGCTCAAGCATTTTGCCTGTCGCCTCATCTTTTTGAAACACCACTTTGGGGCGTGATACACCAAGCTCAAAGCCTTCACGGCGCATGGTTTCAATCAAAATGGCTAATTGCAATTCGCCGCGACCAGACACGATATAGGAATCAGAGCCAGGTGAATCTTCAATGCGAAGGGCGACATTGCCTTCGGCCTCTTTGTAAAGACGATCACGGATCACACGCGACGTGACCTTATCGCCTTCTGTACCGGCAAGAGGTGAATCATTGACCAAAAATGTCATCGACAATGTGGGGGGATCAATGGGCTGAGCTTGTAAGGGCTCACTAACATCAGTCGCACATAATGTGTCAGCCACATTGAATTTTTCAAGACCAGCAATAGCGACAATATCGCCCGCTTCGGCTTCGTCAATTGGTGAACGCTCAATGCCACGAAAGGCAAGAATTTTTGATACGCGTCCTTGCTCAACCACATTGCCTTTGCGATCAAGAACTTTAACGGCTTGATTGGGTTTCACAGATCCAGAGAAAACACGGCCTGTGACAATGCGCCCCAGATAGGGATTAGCTTCAATTAATGTGCCGAGCATGCGGAAATTACCTTCCTCCACTTTGGGCGGAGGCACATGACGCACGACAAGATCAAATAGAGCGGCCATATCTTCTTTCACATCATCAGGTGAATCAGACATCCAGCCTTGTTTTGCAGATCCATAGATGATGGGAAAATCAAGCTGCTCATCTGTTGCATCAAGAGCCGCGAAAAGATCGAACACTTCATTGATGACTTCATTTGCGCGCGCATCAGGCTTATCAATTTTGTTAATGCACACAATGGGGCGCAAACCAATTTTAAGTGCCTTACCCAGCACAAATTTTGTTTGGGGCATTGGGCCTTCAGCGGCATCGACCAAAACAATCGCACCATCGACCATAGATAAAATACGCTCGACCTCACCACCGAAATCGGCGTGGCCTGGGGTATCGACGATATTGACGCGGGTTTCTTTCCACACCACGGATGTCGCTTTCGCGAGAATGGTGATGCCACGTTCTTTTTCAAGATCATTGGAGTCCATCACGCGTTCGGCAACACGCTGGTTGTCGCGGAAAGCTCCGGATTGCTGGAGAAGACGATCAACCAAAGTTGTTTTACCATGGTCAACGTGCGCGATAATCGCGATATTACGCAAATTCATGAAATCCGCCGATGTTGCTTACTCAAACACAACATGCTGCACGCAAGTGGCAGTCTGTTGATGAGATGAAAGGGTGATGCCTAAAATCTGTTATAGGCTTGCGTGCTGCATATACGAATTGTCGGGCTTTGGGAACCAACATTCACATTTTGCCCTAAATCAGTTTTTTGGCGGCTCTGTGACGATCTGGCCTTAAATCGGATTTAATCCGCTAGAATATATATAAATTATTGATATAATTGATATATTTAAGAAAATGCGGGCCCGCTGCATTGGGCGGCCCGCATTCAGAGTTCAGTTTATTTTTGCGTACGCCGGTTGCGCTTTGCCAAAGTGCGTAAGCGTAGGGCGTTCAATTTGATAAAGCCCGCGGCGTCGCGGTGGTCATACGCCACAGCGCCCTCCTCAAAGGTGACGAGCTCTTGGTCATAGAGCGAATAGGGGCTGGTACGGCCCACCACCCATGCGCTGCCTTTGTAAAGTTTAAGGCGAACCTGACCAGTGACAAATTCTTGGCTTTTATCAATGAGGGCTTGCAGCATTTCGCGTTCAGGGGCGAACCAGAAGCCATTATAGATGAGCTCTGCATAGCGGGGCATAAGTTCATCTTTGAGATGGCCAGCGCCGCGATCAAGCGTGATGGACTCAATGCCTCTATGTGCTTGAAGCAAGATTGTGCCGCCCGGGGTTTCATACATGCCCCGTGATTTCATGCCTACAAATCTATTCTCGACGAGATCAAGACGGCCAATACCATTTTCGCGCCCGAGCTTGTTGAGATGAGCAAGCAATTGAGCGGGGGACATCTCAATGCCATCAATAGCAACAGGATCACCTTTCACAAAATCAATGGTGATATAGGTGGGTTGATCTGGAGCATCCTCGGGATTGATCGTGCGTGAATAGACATAATCAGGTGTTTCAAGCGCAGGATCTTCAAGCACTTTTCCTTCGGATGAGGCGTGCAATAAATTTGCATCAACTGAAAACGGCGCATCACCACGCTTGTCTTTTGCAATGGGAATCTGGTTCTTTTCAGCAAAATCAATCAGGGCTGTGCGCGATGTTAAATCCCATTCACGCCAGGGAGCAATGACTTTAATATCTGGCTCTAGGGCATAATAGCTCAACTCAAACCGCACTTGATCATTGCCCTTGCCCGTTGCGCCATGGCAGACCGCATCGGCGCCGACTTGACGCGCAATTTCAATTTGTTTTTTGGCAATCAGCGGGCGTGCAATAGAGGTGCCCAGCAAATAAAGCCCTTCATATTGCGCATTGGCGCGGAACATCGGGAAAACATAATCACGCACAAATTCTTCGCGCAAATCTTCAATGAAAATATGCTCGGGTTTAATCCCCAATAATTCCGCTTTTTTGCGTGCAGGCTCTAGCTCTTCACCTTGGCCCAGATCAGCGGTGAATGTGACGACCTCACAACCATAATGGGTCTGCAACCATTTGAGGATGATTGATGTATCAAGGCCGCCCGAATAAGCGAGAACAACACGTTTGATGGATGGGGTGGTGGACATAGCTAACCTTTGGATCCCCTTGGGGAGATTGAGTTGATGCGGCGGGACTATAGAGCGGCTTTGTCTAGGCGCAAGCCTTAGTTGTCCAAGTCTTGACTGTGATGGCGGGGTTCTGGCTTGGGGTGATGATTCAGCCATTTAAAGCCAAGCAATATCAGGAGCAGGTTCAGAAGGGTTGAAAAGAGCACATCAGATAAAAAATGCGCCCCAAAGGCCATGCGCAAGAGGCTGACCGCGGCAGTAAAAAGACCTGCGCTGACCAGTGCGAGGGGTTGAAAAGGGGGAGGCGCGAGTAAAGCAGGCGCAACCAGCCATGTCGCCGAGGCGCTCTCGCCAGAAATAAATGAGCAATTATGGTCACATGCCCCATCAAAGCGATACCAAGGCCTAAACTCCATCGAGCCGCCAAATTGATGAATTGTAAAGGGACGAGGGCGGTGCGAATGGTCTTTAAGTCCGACATTGACGATAAGACCAGGGCCTAAAATCATTGTAGCCAGTAGAAAAACGAATATTTTATTGCTAAGTCTGAGGGGCGCTTTACCCACCAGCCCCCATATCCAGATTATAAAAGCGCCCAAGAGCACGGCAATAGGGATCCAAATCCCAATCAAACGCAAGGCATGGCTGAGCCAGCCTCGACCAAAAAAATGATCACCACCAAAGAAGATCTGAGCTGCAGCAAGATCAATCTCAGGCCACATCGCAAAGACCAATCCGCAGAGGCCCAAAAGGGCAAGACAAAGATAAATGGCGCGGTTCACAGCTGTCATGGCCTATCGATAGCTATTTGCACGGCCAAAGGGAACCTTTATTTGCGGCTGATTGTGCCGCGCGCATCACTGGTTTAGATGTTGATTATGACCGAGAGTTTTTTATCCCCCGATGAAGTCGATCGTTATGCCCGCCATCTTGTTTTGCATGGCGTGGGTGGCCCTGGGCAACATAAGCTTAAAGCCGCACGCGTGTTGGTTATTGGCGCAGGCGGTTTAGGTGCGCCTTTGCTGGCTTATTTAGCGGCCGCAGGCATTGGGACGTTGGGAATTGTTGATGATGATCATGTAACCCTGTCGAATTTGCAGCGGCAGATTATTCACGGCACGCCTGATCTTGATCGCTTGAAGGTTGACAGTGCTGCCGATGCATTGCTGCGGTTAAATCCGCATGTAGAGATTAAAACGCATGCCCTGAGGTTGAGCGCAACAAATGCGCGTGAGCTCATCGCAGCCTATGATCTTATTGCTGATGGGTCAGATAATTTTACAACACGCTATCTTGTCTCGGATGCCTGTTATTTTGAGCGCAAGCCTTTGGTGACGGGTGCTGTGGGAAGTTTTGATGCATCACTAACAACTGTGCGCGCGCATGAGCATCGTGCGGATGGAACACCCAATCCGACCTATCGTTGTTTGTTCCCCTTGCCGCCACCGGAGGGAAGCATCCCTAATTGCGCACAAACAGGTGTCTTGGGTGCGCTCACAGGCATTGTTGGCTCGATGATGGCGCTGGAAGTCATACGTGAAATCATTGGCTTTGGAGATGGTCTTGTTGGCCGCCTTTTATTAATGGACGCAAGGTCTATGCGCTTTGAAACCTTGCGCTATCAATGGGATCCCCATAATCCCCTCTCGGGGACTGCAAGATAAACGATCTAAGCAGCTTTCGTTTGTTCAAGAAAGGCGGTGATTTCATGCTTCAACCGCTCGCCATTTTCACTGAGAATATGCGCGGCTTGAAGAACATGAGTGGCCGCTGAAGCCGTATCTTGCGCTGAATGGCTCATATCAGACATTGTGTCGGTGACATCATGTGTACCTTGCGCGGCAAGTAAAGCATTGCGTGCAATATCTTTGGTGGCAACACTTTGCTCTTCAATCGCTGTCGCAATAGCAACAATGACCGAACTAATGTTATTAACTGTCTGGCTGATGGTCTGCGTTGATGAGGTCGACATGAGGCTTGCGTCTTGAATAGCCTGTAATTGATTCGTAATTTCAATTGTCGCCTCAGCAGTTCGATTTGCAAGTTGCTTGACCTCAGCGGCAACAATAGAAAAGCCTTTCCCTGCTTCCCCAGCGCGCGCCGCCTCAATGGTGGCATTGAGAGCAAGCATATTTGTTTGTTCAGCAATGTCATGAATAAGTTGGGCAATGTGATCAATGGATTTGGCTGCATCGGCAAGGCTTTTGATGTGAATATCCGTATTATGAACTTGTTCAACCGCTGTCTGGATGAGTTGCGTTGAGTCAGATACGCGTGCGCTGATCTCCGCAATACTCGCTGTAAGCTCTTCAGTGGCGGTTGCGACTGTATTGACATTTTGTGTGGCTTGTTCGGAGGCCGATGCAACTTTGATGGATTGGCCATTGGTGGCATCTGAAATTTGTGCCATTGATTGTGCGGTGAGAGTGAGTTTATGTGCTGATGTCGTCACATGTGCAATAATGTTATGTGCTTGCTTTTCAAAATCATCAATAATATGCGCAAGATGTTGAGCGCGTCGGATTTTGTTTTTTTGATCATGTTCTTGCTCTTGCGATAAGCGTGCATTCTCAATGAGGCTTACTTTGAAAACATCAATCGCTCGTGCAATATCACCAATTTCGTCGCCACGCTCAGTGCCATCAACCACGCATGATGTATTGCCATTCATCAGCTCAGAGAGTGTGGCAATAAGTTTATAGAGTGGCGCACTTAAACTAATTTTCGCCATATAAAGAGCTGCTAAAACAGATAATAAAGTGCCAATCCCAACTAATGCATAGGTGATATAAATAACATTTTGTGTGCTTTGATTAAGGCGCTGAGATCCGCTTTTAATATTTTGTGTGACGAGATCACGCACTTTGCGCACATCAGTTAGGGCTTGATTGATTTCAGAATCAATCTTGCTTTTAAGTAAAACAGCGCCAGCCACATTATCGCCTTTTATTGATAACTCGATAACTTTCTTTATATTTGACGTGATGGGATCAATATGAAGTTCAACAATGGCGATGGCATCGCCCATATTTGGTGTGGCATTTTTCATGTCTTTTAAGAAAGCGCGTGTCTCTCTAATCGTTGTATCAAGAGTTTCAGAGAGTTTTTTGATTTGATCGGCATCAGACGTAGCGATGGCTTGATACCCCAATAATTGAATTTGGGTGAATGAGCGTGTCACGCGCGGAACAGTCGCCCATGTGAAGGCATCTTTTTCAAGGAAGGATGAATAGTCCTTATCAATCATCTTCATTTCATTGATGGAATTCAGCGTGCTGATAAACACAACAGATGATAAGAGAATAATAATAGATAAAATTTTTGTTCTTATTTTAATATTATGCACGTTCATGACAAAGCCTATAAGTAACGTAACGTTCTCAATAAAAAGACACAGCGAATGTACTTTAGGAAGGTAGTGTCAAAATGGTAAGAAAATGATTATGAAAAAACTTATAGAGGTCAAAAATGCATAAAAATGCACATGCTCATGATATCAAGAGGTTTTAAGATAACCTAACGCAAATGGAGACTTGCGTTAGGTTAATTAAGTGACGATTGATTACTTTGCTGCAATAACAGCAATTTCAACTTTATAATCGGGCGTGACGAGTTTCGCTTCAACTGTTGCGCGGGCTGGTGTGTGGCCTTGCACAACCCATGTGTCCCATACACTATTCATTTCAGCGAATGTCGAGATGTCCGACAGATAGATGGTCGCTGATAAAATCTTTGTTTTATCTGACCCTGCTTCAGCCAAGAGAGCATCAATAATGCCAACGATTTCGCGTGTTTGATCCCCAACACTTTTGCCAATTGTTTGATCAGCAACTTGGCCTGCTAAATAGATTGTTGAGCCATGCACGACAGCCTTGCTCATGCGTGCGCCAACACCAATGCGTTGAATAGTCATTTTTTTTCCTTTTACATCTTGGGGAAGCCAGGGATGGTCCCGAGAAAATCGCGCTTGCCAATGTCCACACCATTATGACGCAAAATTGCATAGGCCATGGAATGATGAAAATAGAAATTAGGCATTGCGAAATGCAGGAGATAGGGCTGACCTTTCATGGTCACGCTCATGGGTCCAACGGGGAACGTAATATCACGCTCCACCGCATTATCAATGGCAACATGATCAAGTGTTTTAAGGAAAGCCAAAGTTTTGGCAATACGCTCTTTTAGAGCTGCAAAGGATTGCTCATCATCGGTATATTTTGGCACATCAACACCAGCCAGACGGCTTGATGTGTTTTTAGCAAAGTCGCATGCAATCTGCACTTGGCGGGTGAAAGGAAACATATCGGGGTAAAGACGTGAATTGAGTAAAACAGAAGGATCAATTTTGCGGGCTTTAGCATGTTCTTCTGCTTTATCAAGAACAAGAGAAAGGCTATTGAGCATTTGCTCAAAGATAGGCTGTGAAAGATGAGACAAGCTCAGTGACATAGGAGATCCTGTTATTAGTTTAGGGGTTAATCTGTGATGAGGCCTGGTGGCAGCCCCATAAAGTCGCGCTTTGCGAGCTGCACGCCATTGGTGCGCAATATGTCATAGGCTGTTGTGCAGTGAAAGAAAAAGTGTGGGTAGCTCTGATGTAAAAGATAGTCTTTACCCCTGAGCTTGCGCGTATTTGGCCCAGCTGTGAAGGTGATGACGCGATCAACGGAAGCGTCAATGGCGGCAGTATCAACCGAACCAATGAAAGCGAGAGCACGATCGATGCGGGCCTTGAGATCATCAAAGGTTTTCTCATCGTCGCCAAGGCTTGGGACATCAACATGCGCGAGGCGCCCTGCCATATTGCAGCCCCATGTGGTGGCAGCCTGAACTTGTTTGGTAAAAGCCCACATATTTGGGAAAAGTCGCGCTGTTAGGATGGCATTCGGATCAATTTTATGTTCTTCACAATGTTTGCTTGCGCAGTCAACGACATGACGCAGGCTGGTCAGCATTTGCGTGATCACGGGCACACAGGCCTGAGAGAGCGAAAAACTCATTATATCCTCCTCAATAATGTTTCTCTTGGACTTTTCATGAACCGCAGCTGCAGTGAAAAGTGCCTTTAAGGGTTAAGCGATCATTCCTACTCTTTCAATGGTCATTTCATGACCATAAAAAGACAGTTGAAATGAGCTATGTCCTAATCTGTGGAAAGAATGTGTATAAATTCTGTATAAATAGAGGTTATTCACCGGCTTTCTCTGTGAATTGATATATCTCATCGCCGCTTCTTATCATGGCAATAAGAAAGCTTATGGCTTGCCTCCATCCGCTGATCCTGCCAAAACTTAATTCAGCCTAGCGCACAGCAGCCAAGACATGCGCAACCAAGCGCAGCTCAGGGAGGATAGTGGTCCGATGTCACAGTCTCATATTGAATTGAAGCAAAAACTTATTGATGCCGGTCGCATTTTGGATGCTGAAGGGCAAGCCGATCTCACCCGTGGTCACGTCTCCATCCGCCTGCCCGATCAGCCTGATCTTTTTATAATGAAGCCCCACAGCATTGGCTTTGATGAAATTACATTAGACAATATTCTCACCATTGATCTCGATGGCAATGTTGTTGCGGGTACAGCCCGTCGCCATAGTGAAGTATTTATTCACACAGAGATTTTTCGTGCGCGCCCTGATGTGAACAGCGTCATTCACACTCATCCCGATTATACAGTTGCCTTCTCCGCAACAGGCCGCCCGATGCGTGCGTTAAGTCAGCCGAGCTCGCTCTACGCCGATAATCTCGGCATGTACACCGACACAATCGATCTCATTCGTACAGCTGACATGGGCAAGCGTGTGGCTGAGGCCTTGGGGTC
>Ga0164296_1002114_pt1 | contig 20094 bp, 19 predicted proteins | sample GEODES057metaG_FD_113533 | JGI IMG/M metagenome (GOLD analysis project Ga0164296, IMG submission 113533) | Dystrophic lake water microbial communities from Trout Bog Lake, Wisconsin, USA - GEODES057 metaG | ecosystem: Environmental > Aquatic > Freshwater > Lake | place: USA: Trout Bog Lake...
CGAGAGCATCAAGTACTCGAGCTGTTGGCACACGGCATCTCGAACAAGGACATTGCTCGACATCTATCAATCGGCGATGAAACCGTGAAAACCCACGTCGCGCACATTCTCTCCAAGCTTGAGGCCCGAGATCGCACCCATGCGGTCGCAATCGCTCTGCGCAACGGGATTATTCGCTAGCGGGTCATCACTGCTGTGACAGGCGACCAAGGGCGGCACGCACCGCAGCCTCATCTGAGAACCGCAGCTGCACCACAACTTCACCCCGTGCCGACACCCGAATCCGCACCGGGGTGTCAAATGCAGTCGCAAATCCGTCCAGCACGTCATTATCGAGCGCGAACTGAGAATCGGTCGAACGCGGGCTCGGTGATGACTGTGTCGTTGCCAAGGCCTCTGTCTGACGCACAGACAAACCCTCTCGCGTCACCCGCTCAGCCAAAAGGCGTTGTGCCCGCGGACCATCCGCCATCAAAATTGCTCGCCCATGCCCTTCAGAGAGCGTTCCGACGTCGATGGCCGTTTGGATCTCCTCCGGCAACTCCAACAGCCGCACAAGGTTCGCCACACCGGAACGCGAACGCCCAAGGCGCGAGGCGACCTCCTGTTGGGTCTGATGGAAGTCTTCAATCAATGTTGCGCATGCAAGCGCAACTTCAATTGGCGAGAGGTCCTCGCGCACCATATTTTCGACCAATGCGAGTTCGAGGCGCTCAGCTGCATCCGATGCGCGCACCAGCGCGGGAAGGTGCGTCAGACCTGCGACCCCTGCGGCACGCCACCGCCGTTCCCCGGCAATCAGCTCATATCCGCCCTCGGTGCGCTGACGCACCACGATTGGTTGAACCAATCCGTGACGGGTAATCGAGTCTGCAAGCACCGCCAATGCGGCGTCATCAATGCGTTTGCGCGGTTGGTTGGGATTTGGAAACACCTCGTCGCGCGGAATCTGGAGCAACTGCTCCTCGCCTGTGGCAGTGATGGACTGATCCCCCAGCAAGGAGGCCAATCCTCGTCCCAAACGGCGCCGATCGGTCGAATCAGCCACGTGCGATTACCTCCTGTGCCGCTGCGATGTAGGCCTGGGCGCCAGCGCACTGCGGATCGTAACGGGTCACCGGTTCTCCATATGACGGCGCCTCAGTAATGCGCACATTTCTCGGGATGACTGTGGCAAATACGGAGTCCGGGAAATGACGACGCACCTCGGTCACGACATCGGTACTCACGCGCGTCCGAATGTCATGCATCGTAAGAAGCAACCCTGCGAGACCGAGACCGGGGTTCAGATGATTCCGGACTCCTCGGATGGTTTCCATCAGTCGTGACAGACCCTCCAGCGCGTAGTACTCGCACTGCACGGGGATGATCATGCGATCGGCGGCCGCAAATGCATTAATTGCCAGCAGATCCAACGAGGGTGGGCAGTCAATGAAAATATACTCATATCCAGGTATAACCTGAGCAATTGCCTGTTTAAGGATATATTCCCGACCCTCGCGTTGCGGCAACTCGATCGCAGCGCCCGAAAGATCTGGACTCGAGGGAACGATGTCGAGCTGTGGGATTCGGGTCGCCAGAATTGCACTGCGCATCGGGGCGCCATCGAGCACGACATCGACAACTGTGGGACCCTCCACCTCGCGGAATCCCAGCCCGCTTGATGCGTTCGCCTGCGGATCAAGGTCAATCAACAGCACCTTGGCGCCAGTGTCTGCCAGACACGCAGCGAGATTCACCGCACTCGTCGTCTTGCCGACACCGCCCTTTTGATTCGCAACTGCGTAGATCATCGCGAAACCGGCCATACCGACGGACCCACCAAGGGGCGTGTCGTCGCCCGACCGGGTCGGCGTGGGTAACGGGCAGATGTGGGAGCGATCTTTGGAAACACCACGATGTGACGACGGGCGTCGGGGAATGGTGTCACTGCATGACGAGCGAACGGTCCAAAGCCCAGCATCTCTGCGGCGCGTGCGCCGTCAGCATCCTGAGAATCATCGTCGGTGGCCCACACCAAAAGATGCCCACCCACCTGGATCAATGGTGCTGCCAATTCAAGCGTCGGCACCAAGGGTGCGACCGCGCGTGCAGTGACCGTCGCGAAGGCCTCGCGCTCCAGTGACGCCAGAGATTCGGATCGGTCGGCCACAACGCGTACGTTAGGGAGATTCGTCGAGATTTTCCGGAGCCATTCACATTTGCGCTGTTCACTTTCCACCAACGTGACGCTGATATCTGGGCGGAGCATTGCAATCACAAGTCCCGGAAAACCACCACCACTCCCCAGATCAACCACTCGGGGTCCCGCAAGCTGGGGAAGTGTTAACCCTGCGACCGAATCCGCCAAATGGCGTCCAACCGCTTCCGAGACATCCTCGATAGCGGTGAGATTTTGGGGTTCAAGGAGCAGGCAATCAACGAGATTAACGAGTTCTGCTGCCTGCAGATTGGACATCTCGACATCCATCGATGCCGAAAGGTGACGCAATTGAGTCGCTGGACCATGTTTCACGTGAAACATTGGTGTCAGTCAGCCGGCTCCACAATGATCCGCCGGCGTGGTTCATCGCCCTCGCTCCGCGTCACGACGTCATCGCGATCCTTTAATGCCATGTGGACAATCCGGCGATCGTGTGGCGACATTGCATCGAGTTCGATCTCTTCGCCAAACTCCAATGCCTCCTGAGCGGCGCGATTCGCCAACTCAACAAGCGCGGCTTCGCGACGTGCGCGATATCCACCAGCGTCCAGTGCGACCCGATACCGTCCGCCACCTTCGGCACGACTCACAATCTGGGATGACAGGTACTGCAGGGCATCGATGACCGCCCCGCCGTCACCAACGAGTGCATCCGCACCCTCACCCTCAATGACCACCGAAAATTCGTCATCGCCGGTGTCGCTGACCGACACCGTCGCAGCAACACCAAATCCCGCTGCCACCGCAGTGAGCACCTCAACCAGCGCGAGGCCGCCAGGACTCATCTCGTTCTGATCCGCCATTTTCTTTACCTGCGCTTCTTTGGCTTACGACGTTGCGCCGGCAGACCCGCGCCGCGATTACGCGGTGGTGGGTTGCGTCGAACCGGCGGCGAGTCTGGTTCGGTGTCGGTGTGTGCCGCGACTGAGGCGTCGACTGCGATTGGTGCATCTGTTTCGATGTCATCATCGGATGGGGCGGCTGTGATGAGGTCGGGGGCCGCATCGTGTGGTGCATCATTCACCGCCGACGATGAGTTCGCGCCAGTTGGCAATTTTTTGTCATCGGTCAGGTGCAGGCCAATCAGGTGCTTGATGATCAGCATTTGCCCGGCCGTCCACATGTTTGTGGTCACCCAGTAGATCGCCACACCCGCGGGGAATGGGTAACTGAGCGCAAAAAAGACAATTGGGATCGGAATGAGGCGCATGATCCGCCGCTGTGACTGCGGCGTTTGCGGTTCAAAGGAAAGCTCTGACGACAGCAGCTGCGATCCGCCATAGACGATCATTAAGATCACCAGCGAGGTGATCGGAAGATCCTTGACATGCAGGGTGATATTCGGAATCACATGCATGAATGAGAGATCCGCACCCGACGCGTGCGTTCCCCCCGAAAAGCGCTTGAGTCCGTAGTACAGACCGATAAAGACGGGGATTTGGGCCAACATCGGAAGACATGACGCGAACGGATTCGCATTGTGCTCCTGATAGAGCCGCATGATCTCTTCCTGCTGCTTCTTTTTGTCACCTTTGTACTTGCGCTGCACCTCTTTGAGCTGCGGGGCAATGATCTGCATCTGCCGCATTGAGCGGTATTGACGCACCACGAGCGGGACGAGTGCGGCCCGAACCACCAACACCATGACCACAATCGCCCATCCATAACTGAGGTGGAAGACACTGTTCAGGTGATTGAGAACCCAGATAACCGCATTCTCAAGGGGATTCAGAGGGTTGATCATGCCTTGGTCCTAAAGACGTGCTGGTGGGTTGCGTAATCGACTCCGCCCGCACTCCACGGGTTACACCGAAGGATGCGCCATGCGGCTAACACGATGCCTCGGGCCACGCCAAATTCTCGAATTGCGTCGACGGCATACGCGGAACATGTCGGATGATATTTGCAGCGGCGGCCAAACATGGGAGAAATGAAGCGTTGATAGGCGCGCACAGGGGCAATCGCCACGCGCTGGTGCACATCAGTCATGCCGCATCCGATTGACGTGATTGACCCACGACTTTGGCCACGATCTCGCCAAGTCGTTCGCCAACCGCGGGCGATCCGTGCTCCTCGAGATATTCCGCAGACCCCGGTCGGGCAATGATCACGACATCACATCCCGCGGGAATCATCTGCGAATACGCAGCGAACTGCTCACGAAGGACCCGTTTGATGCGATTTCGTGTCACCGCATCGCCAACTTTGCGGGACACAGATAAACCCACGCGTACGGGGGTGTCATCCGGCCCCGGATCTCGTGGGAAGATGTACACCACAAAGTGTCGGCCCGCCGAAGATCGTCCACGTCGATAGACCGCATCAAAATCCCGGGACCGACTCAGACGTCCACGTCGGCCTCTCGTCGAACGTTCGGCCGACGACATTCCTACCGGAACTAGGCCGAAATCCGCGCGCGGCCTTTGGCGCGCCGACGCTTCAGCACCGCTTGTCCTGCACGGGTGCTCATACGCTTGCGAAAACCGTGGACCTTCTTGCGCTTGCGTTTATTCGGCTGGTATGTGCGCTTCACGGGCCATTCACTCCTTGGCAAACGCCAGAGACATCAGAGGGCGGCCCACAGCACGCCCCGGTTATGCGGGAAGAGATCCTATCAGGCGTCGCAATCTGTCGTGGAAAAAACTTTTCCCCAGCTGGGGACAGTACTGTGGAGAATCCCCATAAAGTGCGTTTTTACAGGTTATTTATTTGTGTTCGACAACAAATTATGGGGGGTTCGCCATCAATTTTGCCGCATGCACCCATCAAACGTTTTCCACAGGCCGTTTTCGCCCTTTCGGTCATCGTCGACGCGTCATAGATTTCGATGTGTCCCCAAACGAGAGTGCAGTCACAACCTCTTCATGAGTTCACAGCTTCTCCAACAGCCCCTCGGTGCGGCAAGTCAACCCCTGTCGGCGCGTCTGGCGGTGTATCACGAGCCGACCGAACCGCCAACGGTGGCGGAGATTGCCGACACCGATCCGGGAACCCTGGTTGAGCGCCTCTTTGAAGCGGTCACCCGATGGACCAAACTGCCGATCATTGCGGTTCGGGAAATCATCGAGAACCTGGTGCATGCAGATTTTGACGACGCACTCATTAGCGTGCTCTCGAATGGGCATATTGTCCGTGTCTCAGATTCCGGACCTGGGATCACCGACCCCGTCCGGGCGATGGAACCAGGATTCACCACAGCGGGTCCACGCGAGCGGGCCATTATTCGTGGCGTGGGTTCTGGACTACCGCTTGCGGCAAGCGTCATGGAGGCAGAGGGCGGATCGATCGAGTTCACCACAAACCTGCACGGGGGCTGCGTTGTCACACTCGCGACTCCTCGGGTCCGTCACAATGACGACTCAGAAAACACCGCGATGCCCGTTGACGATGATCGACTCATCATGGCCCTGCTTCTCGAAATGGGGCCATCGCTACCCGAGCGCCTCGCGCGTGAGTTGTCGTGGACGATTGGGCGCTGCGGACGACAACTGGTCGTACTTGAAAGCAGGGGGCTTGTGGCACGCGACAGCGACGGGCAACGCTCACTCACGCCAAGCGGCTCTCGACTTCTCGCGACACTGTTCTAGGGTGGCCACATGAACGATGGATCCGTCCCGCTGATCCAAGATAACGCGGTCGCCGTCTGGGAGGAGGTCACCAGCCGCCTTCAGTCGACCCTGAATACATCGACGTTCACTTTTGCGTTTGGTCGGGCCCGAGCACTTGGGATTACCCCGGACACCTTCACCATTGGTGTGGATACCGAATTCGCCCGCAATTGGGTGCAGCAGCGGTATATGACCCTTGTCAAAGACGCCCTTTTTGAAGTCACCAATGTCGATCTCGAGGTTGAGATTGTCATTGATGCCTCGGGTGATCCCATTGTGGAAGCCGTTGACCCAGTCACACCCCCAACGCCGGTTGCAGTGGAAATTCCACGGCGCCACCAGGGTCGCTTGCAGCCGCGATTCACCTTTGAAGCATTTGTGACCGGTCCGTCAAACCGTTTTGCCCACGCTGCGGCAATGGCGGTCGCTGAAGCACCCGCGCGCGCCTACAACCCGTTTTTTATCTACGGCGGTGTTGGCCTTGGAAAAACCCACCTATTGCACGCGATTGGCCACTTCATCGACAACAACTACCCCGAACTGGCCTACATGTATGTCTCTGTCGAGACATTCACCAATGAGTTCATCAACGCCCTGCGAGATGGAAACATTCGCACCTTTAAGGATCGCTACCGCAGTGTCGATGTGTTGCTGATCGACGACATCCAGTCACTTCAGGGACGGGAACAGACCCAAGAAGAGTTTTTTCATACCTTCAACGCACTCCACGACAGTGGAAAGCAAATTGTGATTTGTTCCGATCGTCCACCAAAGGCAATTGCGACCTTGGAGGAACGTCTGCGTTCGCGGTTTGAAATGGGACTTATCACCGATATTCAGCCGCCTGATCTTGAAACGCGCATCGCGATTTTGCGCAAACGCGTCCAATATGACGCCTACAAGGTCAATGACCCCGAAGTGCTGTCGTTCATCGCATCACGGGTCTCAACGAATGTGCGGGCACTTGAGGGGGCGCTCACTCGGGTGATCGCACACGCATCGATTTCTGGTCGCCCAGTCAGTGTCGAACTGGCGAGCGAGGTGCTTGAGGACCTCTATCCAGCCACAGACGGGGTCATCGACATTGAAAGTATCCAGCGCGAGACCTGTCGGTTTTTTGAGATTACTCACGACGAGCTTATTGGACACAAGCGCACCCGTCGTCTCGTGACCCCGCGTCAGGTCGCCATGTATCTGAGTCGAGAGCTCACCGATGGATCGCTTCCGAGCATCGGCAAAATGTTTGGTGGCCGAGACCACACGACGGTGATGTATGCCGTGCAAAAGGTTGCCCAACAGATGAGCGATGAAGGTGAAGTTCTCAGCGCCGTTCAGACATTGAGCAGTCGTCTTACGGGAAAACCAACACCCTAAAATTCATCCACTTTTTCGTGCTGATAACCGCCCGACAACCACCACAACTCGACCTCAGTTCTCCACAACATTTTGTCGGGGTCGAACCACAGCCACTTGCCTTTGGATGAGTGTGGAGAAATCATCTGCACGGGTCACAACCAAAAAAACACCAAGAATACGATGGTTAAAGGGTTTTTTGAGTGTTGTCCAGATATCCACACCGCCTACGACTACGACGAAATATTTCTTTGATTCTTTTTAACTTCAACATCACAGACGACATGGATACCTGTTCGTCGGTAAGGTCACAGCCATGCGAATAACGTGTGCCAAGGATGATCTTGCGGCTGTGCTGTCCGCAGTCGGTCGCGCTGCCTCATCGAAAAACACCGTTCCGGTCCTCGGAAATGTGTTGGTTGATGCACGGGATGGTCATGTTGTCGTTGCTGCGACCGACATGGAGATTTCGCTGCGCGCCCCATTGTTGGCAACAATCGAAGAAGCGGGCAGTGTGGTCTTGCCGCGTCTTGCATCCGACATTGTGCGATCGATGGCATCTGGGCCAGTCGTGATTGAGCATCGGCCGGGTGAAGGTGTCGTTTCGATTTCCGGCGGTGCTTCCTCATTCACATTGAACTGTCACCAGGCAAGTGAATTTCCTGAATTACCTTTGGATGAGGGAATTGGTGTCCGGCTTCCCGCGGCAGTGATCACCGCGACAGCTGAACGTGTTGCTCGCGCGGCCTCTCGGGACGACACACGGCCGGTACTGACGGGTGTGTTAGTTCGTGTGGAATCAGATGCGCTCACGATGGTTGCAACGGATTCATATCGTCTGGCGGTTCGGCGGACTGAGATCGAAAATGGCCCCAGTGTGCCGATTGAGGCACTCGTCCCAGCACGCGCACTGACTGAGGTTCAACGCGTTGTGACACTCGGTGGAGCGGATGAGATCGAGCTTGTGCTCGGTGACACTCAATGCACATTGCGAGCAGGTGATGTGCGTCTCACAACGCGACTCATTGATGGACAATTTCCCGATTATCGTCAGTTGATTCCTGATCGATTTGATCACGATGTGACCTTTGATCGCGCAGAGCTCCTCGGGACGCTGGCGAGAATTGGTGTGCTTGCGCAGCGCAATACGCCTGTCCGGATGTCATTTTCGGAGGGTGAGCTGACACTCTCTGCAGTCAGTGACCAACTCGGCGAGGGCCGAGAAACCCTTGCAATCGCGTACTCAGGCGATCCCATTGAGATTGGTTTTAATGTGGAGTTTTTGCGCGCAGGGGTCGACAGTATCGATGACGATGTTGTTCGTCTTGGGATTATTAATCCCCTGCGTCCAGGGCTTTTGCGGGGTGGAAATGATCAGTACCGCTATCTATTGATGCCAATCCGGCTGAGCGGGTAGGACGGGTTTTCCTCGATGGCGGACGGGCATCCATGGCGCGTCCATGATCTTGAGATCACCGATGTGCGCTGTTGGGATCATCTGTCAATCGAGATTCCAAACGGACTCGTTGTGCTGTGCGGTCCGAATGGGGCGGGAAAAACATCCATCATCGAGTCACTCGTCATCGCGACCCTCGGGGTGTCGCCACGGACATCGCAGCTTGGTGAGTTGATTCGTGCGTCCACATCAGTCATGCGCGTCACAGGAACGTTTTCTCAATCACACAGCCACGACATGACCCACCATCGCGAGATTGGTTACGCGAGCGGTGTGGGGCGACGGTTATCGATTGATGGAGCCCCTGTGCGGCAATTGGCCCAGTGGCGCCAACCGAGCTCGGTCCTTGTGTTTATGCCCGAAGAATTGCGTGCGGTGAAAGGCCCGCCAGCTGCGCGGCGGCGCGGCCTCGATCGTCTCTTAGAAGCGCTGGTTCCGGGCTTTTCGGAACACCTCTCCAACTATCAAGAAGCGACGACACAGCGCAATGCGCTCCTGCGTCGTGCACGCAGCACAGGAATGGATCCCGAATCTGCGTTTGCCTGGGAAACACGAATGGCGACACACGGCGCGATGGTCATTGGCAGCCGGCGAGACGCCATAGATCAACTCCGCCCCCGGTTTGCCTTTTGGCTCGAGGCGCTTGGAGGAGGAAGTGGTGGGACGCTCGCCCTTGAGTCGTCCCCATCCGATCTTCCGGATGTGGACAACGACACATTGATTGCAACGTTGATTGAACAATTTGCGCGACTGCGAACACGCGATCTTGCCGCTGGTTTGACGACGACCGGACCACACCGAGATGACATATGGATCGGAATTGGGGATCGCGATCTGCGGCGACTTGGAAGCCAAGGTGAACAGCGGACCGCAGCGCTCGCGCTGTTACTCGCACATCGTGACCTTCTTCGGACAGCCGGTTCGGGTCCTATTTTGCTTCTTGATGATGTGTTGTCGGAGCTGGATCCCGATCGTCGTCGGGCCCTCTTGACCGCTCTTTCCGGGGACGAACAAGTCATCTTGACCTCCGCCGATCCAGATGTGTCGTTTGTCGATCTCGCCGCAGAGACAACCATTTTCCAGGTCCGTGATGGTTCCTGTCATGTCTAGGCATCGCTACCGCCGAGATCCTGCAGCGGCAGCACAACTGCTCGCACGCATTCAAAAGTCGATTCCCTCCCCATCATCCTCAACGGTTGATCTTGTCGCGGCCTGGCAGGCGCTTGGCCAAATCGGGGCAGGCGCAATTCCTGTGAGTTGCTCGCGAAATGGAGTTGTCACGATTGCGTGTCGAGATGGATTTCGTGCACAAGAGTTGATGTCGCGCAGCGACCAACTTGTCCAGCAACTCAGTCAGGCAGCAGGAGTGGATGTGACGGGTCTTCGCACGGTGATTGCCGACCATGCAGTCCACATCCCGGACGTTGATGGACCACCACCTCGTCCAGAACCCTCAGCTCAGGCGAAGGCCGCCGCATTCGGTATCGCGCAAGGGATCACCGAGGATATTGACGATGCACAACTCCGTGAACTCATGATGCGCGCGGTGACGAACTCGCTTGCACAACAGTGGGGTGAAAAGCGTTCCAAGTAGAAGAAATTATCCCTGCAAATTACGGGAAATATACTGTCCGGTCGCCGAGCGTAATTGATAGAGTGTCGACCATGAAGCACTGCGGCGGAAAGGACGCGTGACAACCGACCAGCAGGGGCGCCCTGGGTACGACGCATCCGACATTACCGTTCTCGAGGGTCTTGAAGCGGTACGTCGTCGGCCGGGCATGTACATCGGCTCAACGGGACCCAGAGGACTCCACCATCTGGTCTACGAGGTCGTCGACAATTCTGTCGATGAAGCGCTCGCGGGGTACTGCGATCGCGTGGAGGTCACACTGCATCCCGACGGGTCATGCACAGTGGTCGATAATGGCCGTGGAATTCCTGTGGCGGCAATGTCCGAGCAGGGTGGCCGAAGTGCGCTTGAGGTGGTACTCACGGTTCTCCACGCTGGCGGCAAGTTTGGCGGCGAAGGCTACAAGGTGTCCGGCGGACTCCACGGGGTCGGCATTAGTGTCGTGAACGCATTGTCGGAGACGCTCGTTGCAGAGGTCGCTCGCGATGGCTATCTCTGGAGCCAGTCCTATGCGATTGGTGAACCAGTCACTCAGATTGAGCGCAAAGAGGCGACCGACCGGACGGGGACGACGATCATCTTCCGTCCCGATCCCGACATCTTTGAAGAGCCCGATTTTGATTTTGAGACCCTGGCCAAGCGCTTTCGGGAGACCGCCTTTCTCACAAAGGGTCTTACGATTAAGTTGGTCGATGAGCGTGGAGAGGGTCGTGAGGAGACGCATTGTTATGCGGGTGGTTTGGTCGACTTTGTCGACCACCTCAACAATGGTCGCGAGGTGTTGCATCGTGACGTGATCACGATCGAAGCCGATGGCCCCGAAGGATCACTCGAGGCAGCATTCCAGTGGACCTCGTCCTTTCATGAGTCGGTCTACACCTTTGCCAACAACATCAACACCCACGAGGGCGGAACCCATCTGACGGGTGTGCGCACCGCGCTTACGCGGATGCTCAATGACTATGCGCGGGCCAAGGGTTTACTGAAAGAAAAAGACGACAACCTCGAGGGCACCGATACCCGCGAGGGGTTAACCGCAATTGTTTCGATCAAATTGCGCGAACCGCAATTTGAAGGGCAAACAAAGACCAAGCTCGGAAACTCCGAGATCGCGGGATTCGTCAACCAAGCAGTCAATCAAGCGCTCAACGAATACTTCGAAGAAAATCCGACGACGGCACGCGCAATCTGTGCAAAGGCCGTGAATGCGTCGCAAGCACGACTCGCCGCTCGTAAGGCTCGTGACCTTGCCCGACGTAAGGGTGCACTCGATTCTGGTGGGCTGCCCGGCAAATTGGCCGACTGCAGTGATCGTGACCCAGAGAACACCGAACTTTTTCTGGTGGAGGGCGACTCGGCGGGAGGTTCCGCGGTCCGCGCCCGCCAATCCACCTTCCAGGCAATCCTTCCATTGCGCGGCAAGATCATCAATGTGGAAAAGGCCCGCATCGACAAGGTCCTGTCGAACAACGAAATCCAAGCCATGATTACCGCCATTGGAACGGGAATCGATGATGACTTTGACATCGCCAAGGCGCGATATCACAAGCTTGTCGTGATGACCGATGCCGACGTCGATGGCGCCCACATCCGAACGTTGATCTTGACCTTCCTCTTTCAGCACCTGCGAGGGCTTATCGATGCTGGCTTCGTCTACATCGCATGTCCACCGCTCTACAAGGTGAAGCAGGGCAGTAGCGAGCAGTACATGGAGAAAGAGTCGGAACTCGAGGAGTGGCTCCTCGATCGCAACCTCGATTCCGTGCGGGTCACCGCAGAAGGTGCCGACGCCACGAACCTCTCCAAGTCGAAGTTTCAGCGCCTCCAACGCTCCCTGCGCGAGCATGAAGCGTGGGCATCGGTCGTGCGTGGCGCATATGGAATTGCCGCAGCCGACTTTGTGCAGACACATGGTCTTGTGGGCCTCGCTCCCGAATCCCTTGAAGAGCTTGCGGCAGCGGTTGGCTCCGCGACAAATGATCGCTTCCGTCTTGAGTCGGATATCGACACATCGGCAGGTATCGTCGCTGCCCGTGCCGTACGCGTTCGCACCGGTGAGGCGAGTTCCGCGCGCTTGAGCCTGGAGATGTTTGCTTCCCGAGAAATGGTGCAACTCGCGACCGCGCGCGCGCGGATTACCGAGATGGTGGGTGCGCCACCATTCCTGATCACACGAGGATCCCGTCATCGCGAGGCATTGACCTACGACGGGCTTCGTGCATCGGTATTGGAGTTGTGTCGCGAAGGCATTACCTTGAGTCGATTCAAGGGGCTTGGGGAAATGAATAGCGACCAGTTGTGGGAAACCACAATGGATCCAGAGCGGCGTGTGTTGCAGCGGGTCACCATGGATGATGCTGCGTCTGCGGGTGATCTCTTTGCCACGCTGATGGGCGATAAGGTCGAACCCCGGCGACTCTTTATCGAGCAAAACGCCCATAATGTGAGATTCCTGGACGTCTAGTCGCGATGACCATTTTTGCCACGGCGGGAGCACGCTAGATGTCCACTCTTGATCGCAACGGACGCATTGAGATCCGCGAGCTCGAACAGGAAATGAAATCGAGCTACCTCGATTACGCGATGAGCGTGATCGTGGGTCGAGCGCTTCCTGATGTCCGAGACGGCCTGAAGCCAGTGCACCGTCGCGTCTTGTTCACCATGGATGACATGGGGCTGCAGCCAGAGCGGGCGCATGTCAAGAGCGCGAATATCGTCGGACGTGTGATGGGTGAATTCCACCCCCACGGCGACCAGGCCATCTACGACACATTGGTCCGTCTCGCACAAGACTTTGCCTCGCGGTATCCACTCGTCGATGGTCAAGGAAATTTTGGTTCGACAGAGTTTCCCGCGGCTGCGATGCGGTACACCGAGGCGCGGCTCTCGCATGTCGCCGTTGAAATGCTGCGAGGTATCGACGAAGACACCGTCGACGTCATTCCCACGTACGACGATCGTCGCACTGAGCCAGTCGTCCTTCCCGCGCGGTTGCCGAACCTGCTCATCAATGGGTCCTCCGGCATCGCGGTGGGTATGGCCACCAATATTCCGCCGCACAACATTGGCGAAGTCATCGATGCGGTTGTCGCGCTGATTGACAATCCCGAGCTCGGTGTCGAAGAACTCATGCAACATCTGCATGGCCCGGATTTCCCGACCGGTGGATTGATTGTTGGTCGCCAGGGGATTGTGGACGCCTACCGCACCGGTCGAGGGCGTGTGGTTGTGCGTGGTCGTGCACACAACGAACAGTTGCGCAATGGGCGCAATGCCATCGTCTTCACAGAGCTGCCGTATCAGGTCAATAAATCTGATCTGGTGCGACGTATTGCCGAGCTTGCACATGAAAAGGTCATCGCTGAAGTGAGTGACGTCAATGATGAAAGCGGGCGTGACGGCACTCGTGTCGTGGTGGTGCTGCGACGGGGTGCGATTCCACTGGTCGCACTCAACAAGCTCTTCAAGCACACCTCCGCACAAAGCACCTTTGGTGTGAATGCGATTGCGCTGGTCGACGGGGTGCCGCGGACTCTTGGTCTGCGGGAGATCCTTGGTCACTACCTTGATCACCAGCGTGAGGTTGTTGTCCGTCGGTCGCGCTTCCGTCTCGCGCGTGCAGAACAGCGAGCGCACATCCTCGAGGGACTCCTGATTGCCCTTGGGAATATCGATGAGGTGATCGCACTCATTCGGGCTGCCGCCGACCCTGAGGACGCGCGCAATGGCCTGATTCAGCGGTTCTCGCTCACCGAAGTCCAAGCGCGGGCAATTCTGGATTTGCGCCTGCAGCGACTGACCCAGCTCGAAGGCACCGGAATTCGCAAAGAGCACGATCAACTCCAGACGGAAATCGGTGCGTTACGTGAGATTCTCGGTGACGAGAGTCGCGTGATGTCGGTGATCCGTGAGGAAATTCTGGCGCTTCGAACCCGATTTGTCGATGAACGTCGCTCGGAGATTATTCCGGGTGAGGGCGAAATCGATCTTGAGGATCTGATCGCCGAAGAAGAGATGGTTGTCTCGATTTCGCGTGGCGGGTACATCAAGCGTTTGCCGGTATCGACCTATCGTGCGCAACGCCGCGGCGGCAAGGGTCTCCGTGGCGCCAAGCTCAAAGAGGACGACTACATTGAGCACCTCTTTATTGCCTCAACGCACGCCTACTTGCTCTTTTTCACCAATCGCGGTCGCGTCTATCGTCAAAAGGTCTATGACCTTCCCCAAGGCGCACGCGACGCACGTGGTCGCCATATCAGCAACGTACTTGCCCTTGTTGAGGGTGAAGAGGTGCGTGCCGTCTTTGCCACTCGCGACTACAGCGAAGGCAAGTACCTCGTGTTGGCCACCCGAGATGGAATGGTCAAAAAGACCGAGCTCAAAGCCTACGACACCGTGTTGCGCGAGGCTGGCCTCTTTGCAATCACCCTGACCGACGACGACGAGCTCGTGGGCGTCCAGATGACCGACGGTGATGACGACATCATGATTGTCTCGGCCCGCGGTCAGGCGGCACGTTTTAGTGAATCCGCAGCACGCCCGATGGGCCGCCAGACGCGGGGCGTCAAGGCGATGAATCTTGACGAGGGGGACCGAGTCCTCGCCCTGTGTGTTGCGCGTGATGATGAAGAACTGCTCGTGGTGACCGGGAATGGGTTTGGCAAGCGCACGCCGATGTCGGACTATCCGCGTAAAGGACGTCCGACAAAGGGTGTGCGCACCATCAAGGTCAGTGATCGCAAGGGTGAGCTGGTCACGGCGCGGCCGGTGCGCGAGGGCCATCAATTGTTGTTGGTGTCGCTTGGTGGTCAGGTGATTCGGATTGACGTCGCATCAATTCGTCGGACGGGTCGTTCAACCGAGGGCGTGCGCCTGATGGTGATGGGCGATGACGATCAGATCGCGACTGTCGCGTCGGTGCTTGAACAAGATGATGCACCAGATGCGGTCGATGCAGATGGCACAGAAATCGATGCAGCTGCAGATGACGCTGCGCACGAAATCGACATGCCCGATGAGCTCGACGTTGAGGGCGATCAGGAGTAGTCGCACCGGCGTTTAGGGGCGTGACAACTGCGCGCGAAGTGCGCGTGCGAGCTCCTCTGGATCGTTGATGACTGTGAACACGCCGGCACCAAGCTCCATTCCGGCAAGTGTTCCGCGCCGTGGGACGATGTCGACATGCCAGTGAAATCGTGCGGCAGATCTGTCGCGCGACTGGCGTACCCAGAGATTGAGCGCGGAGGTGTCCAAAACGGATGAAAGCGCAGCGAGGGCTGGTTTGAGGATTTCCGCCAGCTCGGGACCGGGATCCTTGGGCCACCTCGCGGCATGAGCGATCGGGGCGATGCGCACTGCACCCGACAAGAGGGGGGTGGGTGGCGCCCAGACGATCAGGGATTCGGTGCGGGCAATCACGTTGGGCTCCACCTGACGCAGCTCGGTGCAGATGGGGCACGATGGGGCGACATCAAAGGCCGTTTCATAGGCGACCAGCCGCGGGGGAGCGAATGGAAATCCAATGATCTGGGCGTGTGAGTGCTGCAATGAGGCGCCGGCTGCTGACCCTTGATTGAGAAACACAAATGGCCAGAGCCCACGCGGATCCTCGGCAATGACGGCCTCGCGCAGTGCCCACGCGTCAATCGCCCGGCTGAGTTCATCGAGGGTGAGATCCCAGAGGTGGACGACATGGCGATCTGTGTTGATCACGACCTCGTGCACACCGATCTCTGGCGGCATCACCGGGAAGCGGTTAGGGATCGCGCGCACTCGCCAACCGGGTGTATTCGGGGCACTCTGGTCTGGGCGATCCGCCCATACCTCTGGCGGTGTTTCACGCTCATTTGCTGGGCAAAATGGACATGCCCCGGCAGGGAGTATTCCCGGTCCGTGGTGGATATCGTGTGGGCGTGCCGCTCTCCCCGGCGCCCGAAACATGGGTGTCTGGGTCAAGGGATCCCATTGGACCGTGGTGTCGTCGGGCGTCGCGATACCGTGACGCTATCGCACACGCGTGGACTCGGTGCTGGCAAATGTCTGCCGCACGGCGCCGCCTGTACGAGGGTCCGGTAGAATCAGATTCCTCTCGTGAGCCTGCCTGAACCCAAAGATTTGCTTCCCCACAGGGAGCCCTTTCTGCTCGTTGACGAGATACTGGAGTTGGTCCCCGGAATCTCCGCTCGCGCGCGTTGGACACTCCGCGAGGACATGCCCTTTTTTGCAGGACACTTTCCGGGAAATCCCATCACCCCTGGGGTGCTGATTGTCGAATCACTTGCCCAAACAGCGGGTCTCGCGGCGATGAGTTTGCCGGAGAATGCGGGCCGTTTAGCGCTGTTTGCGGGAATTGAGAAGGTGCGCTTTCGGCGCCCGGTGCGGCCCGGTGAGACGCTTGAGTTATCAATGCAGATGACGCGTCAACGTGGCCCGATGGGCTGGGCGGAGGGTGAGGCACGCGTGAATGGTGAGCTTGCATGCTCGGCCAGCCTGTCATTTGCATTTGTCGATGCCGTGCAGGCCCGCGGATGATCGGGGTGCTCGGATCTGCAGGGCGGGCCCATGCCCGCCTCGCGGCACTCGGTTCGTATGTGCCCCCTGCGGTGTTGACAAACGCAGATCTTGAGCGCCAAGTCGACACCACCGATGAATGGATTGTGTCGCGCACAGGAATCCGAGAACGTCATATCGCAGGCCCCGATCAGGCCACGAGCGATCTCGCAATTCTTGCCGCAAAAGACATTCTGAGCACTGCGGGCGTTGATCCGAATGACATCGATGTGCTGATCGTGCCGACCTGTACGCCCGATTATCTGTTTCCATCGGTGTCGGCAATTACCGCGAGCGCGATTGGCGCAGATCGAGCGGCAGCCTTTGACATTCAGGCCGCATGCAGCGGATTTATTTACGGACTTGCACAAGCAGTGGCGCTGGTGGAGTCTGGGCTGGCACAGAAGGTGCTTGTGGTGGGATCCGAGGTCTTCTCGCGGGTCACAAATCCTCAAGATCGCGGCACCTGCATTCTCTTTGGCGATGCGGCAGCGGGTGCCTTGATCGTGGCCGACGAGGATTCTGCTGCGTCACGTGGGTTTGTCGGGTTTGAGCTCGGCGCTGACGGAAGCATGGGTGATCAGCTGCTGATTCCCGTCGGCGGCACGCGTCATCCTGCGGCGGCAGGATTTCATCCTGATGATGCCTATTTGCAGATGAATGGGCGCGAGGTCTTCAAGTTTGCAACCCGCGTGATGGAGGATTCGGTACTCCGACTCTTGGATCGTCTGTCGATGACGATTGACGAGGTCGATCTGTTGATCCCCCATCAGGCCAATCAGCGGATTATCGACCATGCAATTGGTCGTTTGGGGATCGATCCTGCACGTGTGTTTGGAAATCTTGAACGCTATGGCAATACCTCGGCGGCATCGATCCCGTTGGCGCTCGCCGAGGCGCGTGATGCCGGAGTACTTCGGCCTGGAATGTTGGTGATGATGGTGGGATTCGGCGCCGGCCTGACATGGGCGGCATGTCTTGTGAGGTATGAACCGACGTGATTGCACTCATGTTTCCTGGCCAAGGGGCCCAGATTGTCGGCATGGGGCAGGAGCTGGCACAGGCCTTCCCCGTCGCACGCCACACCTTTGAAGAGGCTGATGAGGCGTTGGGCTATGGACTCTCGAGCCTGTGTTTTTCCGGTCCGGCTGAACGGCTGATGCAAACAGATGTCTGTCAGCCTGCGCTTGTGGCCACGAGTATTGCGGCCTGGAGAGTTGCCGAGGAGCATGGCTTGCGTGGTGATGTGGTCATGGGACATTCATTGGGTGAATATGCCGCGTTAGTCGTGGCAGGGGCGATTTCGTATGCGGATGCGCTGCGACTCGTTGCAGAACGTGGTGCGGCAATGCAGGCCGCAGCTGATGCCCAACCGGGTGCAATGGCGGCGATCTTGGGCGCGTCTGATGAGGATGTTGAGGCGCTGTGTGCGGCAATTGGGGATGTCTGGCCCGCGAACTTCAACTGCCCTGGTCAAGTGGTGGTGAGCGGAACGGTTGACGGGATTGAGCGCCTTCTTGCACAGATCGCCACCGATGGCGGAAAGGCAGCGCGATTGCAGGTATCAGGCGCCTTTCATTCGCCGCTGGTCGCCTCCGCGGCGGAGCGTTTGTCGACAGCCTTGGCCGCATGGCAGCCAGATGCGTTGCAGATTCCATTCCTCTCAACGACGACCTGCGTCTACGAGCCTGCAGATCGCTTGCAAGCGCTGCTCGCCGATCAATTGGTCTCACCGGTGCGATTCGGTGCTGCAGTTGGGGTGGCGCTTGAGAAGGGGGTCACCCAATTTGTCGAACTTGGCGTGGGACGTGTGTTGTCGGGACTTGTGAAGCGCGTCAAGCGCGATGCGGCGGTGCTGCAGGTCACGGCACCAGCTGATCTGTTGGCGATGACCGAGGGGATCAGTTAATGCCGGTCGCACTCGTGACGGGGGCGAGCCGCGGCATTGGCGCCGCGATCGCAGAGGGCCTTGCCCGGGATGGATTTGATGTCGCGATTGGCTACGCCTCCGATCGCGCAGGCGCCGATCAGACCGCACAACGCGTGGGTGCATATGGTCAGCGGGCAGTGGTGCTGCAAGCCGATGTCGCAGATGAAGCCCAGGCGGTCGGATTGGTGGAATCTGCCGAAGCAGAACTTGGCCCGCTCGATGCAGTCGTGTTGAACGCGGGGATCACTCGCGACGGATTATTTATGCGGATGTCCACAGAGGATTGGGATGCGGTGATCGCAACCAATCTGAACGGTGCGTTTTATGTCTCGCGGGCAGCAATTCGGGGAATGGTCCGTCGGCGGACAGGGGCCATTGTGGCCGTGTCGTCAATTGTGGGAGTCAATGGCAACGCAGGGCAGGCGAACTACGCCGCCGCGAAAGCGGGTGTGATTGGCATGGTTAAATCACTTGCCAAAGAGGTCGGTGGCCGAGGAATTCGCGTGAATGCCGTTGCCCCCGGGTACATCGCAACGGATATGACTGCGGTGTTAGCCGAAGAACAGCGTGACGGGATTTTGGCGGCGACCCCGCTTGGACGTCTTGGTACCCCTGAGGATGTTGCCGGAGTGGTGCAGTTTCTGTGCTCACCGAGCGCTGCGTTCATCACTGGTACGGTGGTTCGGGTGGACGGAGGTCTCGGAATATGACCGCACAACAGCGTCGAGTTGCAATCACCGGAATTGGTGTCGTTAGCTCGATTGGAATTGGTCGCGAAGATGTCTGGCGCAATGCGATTGCCGGTGTGAGCGGCGCTGGCACGATTTCACGATTCGATCCGTCGCGCCTTGCGACGCAAATCGCCTGCGAGGCTCGCGATTTCGATCCTGAGCAGTTCATGGACCGTCGCGCGGCGCGGCGCATGGATCGATTCGCCCAAATGGCGGTTGCCGCTGCTCGCTTAGGTCTCGACGACGCGCACCTGGATCCGGCGACGATTCCCGATGCAGGGGTCTATGTCGGAAGTGGTATCGGTGGGCTCGCCACCTTTGTGGAGCAAACTCAAATTGGCTTTGAACGCGGTCCAGACCGTCTCTCGCCGCATTTCATTCCAATGATGATCTCGAACATGGGTGCGGCGCAGATTTCCATGCAACTTGGGCTACGTGGCCCAGTGCTCTCAACGGTCAGTGCCTGCGCAACCTCAAATCATGCGATTGGCGAGGCGCTTGATGCGATTCGTCTCGGCCGCGCGAATGTGGTGATCGCGGGCGGAAGCGAATGCGCGGTGGTGGAGATCGGCATCGGAGCATTTAATGCGATGCGGGCACTCTCGACGCGCAACGATTCCCCGACAACGGC
>Ga0164296_1002115_pt1 | contig 20094 bp, 19 predicted proteins | sample GEODES057metaG_FD_113533 | JGI IMG/M metagenome (GOLD analysis project Ga0164296, IMG submission 113533) | Dystrophic lake water microbial communities from Trout Bog Lake, Wisconsin, USA - GEODES057 metaG | ecosystem: Environmental > Aquatic > Freshwater > Lake | place: USA: Trout Bog Lake...
CCCGACCTTTTGGAACTCGCCCGTACAGGTCTGTGCCAGACTCCCATGCTGTATCGAGGAGCACCTCCAAGCTCGCCCCCACCTCCCAGGGATGGATGCCGACCACGCAGCCGCGGATGCCGAATGGCGGTGTGGACAGCGCGCCGCCAGCAGCGAGGCAGACGATGCGATCGCCCAGGGCAAAGTCGCCGCCGGCAAGCACACTCGTGACCTCGCTCTCTTGCAGCGGTGCGAGCAGCAGAGGCGGCGCGACGCGCTCCAGAAGCACAGGCGGCAGACTTGCTGGCGGCACGCTTGTGGCTGCGACGAGCGCGCGAAGAGTCTCTTCGCCTGCAACAACAGCGGATGTTTTAACCAGTGGTCGCCGCCCGACGGGCTGCTTGCGCAGCCAAGCAGCCGCCTCATGCGCTTGACGCGCTGCCTCAGCAGGCGACATGCCCGGCAAGGCGTCTCGGATGTCGATCATGCTCGGCGGGCCACCGCCCTCTCGCTCACCTGCTGCATCCCGATCAGCGAGCGCCTTGAAGAGCCACGGCGCGCGCTGTGCGTACGATGTGATCAGCTGCGCTGCCGCGTCTGTGTACTCCCACCCGCCGTCGTCATCGGGCGCGGGGCGGCAGTAATCAGGGACGCAGAGGCCGTGTTTTGCGGAGCGTAAGTTTAGGCCGCAGTCCACCTTGGCGCCCGCGTCATCGAGACGCACCCACAGCGCGCCCGTGAGTGTGCCCAGCAACCGCGGCGACAGACGAAGCTTGCGTGCCATCGCCCCGGACTTGGTGAACACGGCGGGTTGAGAGGCAAACACACGCGCCGCGATGCCGGTGTCCGGCGCACTGCCCGCCACCGCCACGGAGTAGGTGCCATCAGCCGCGGGTCCGTCTACGATGCGAGCAACGCTTCCGAAGTGACTGCGTCCCAGGAAGACAGCCGGCTCGCCGGATGCCAGCGATGGCGCCTCTTGTGCACCCCGCTCCACGAGGCGGGGGTCCTTCCCACCCGGAGCCTTGTACAGCGTCACTTGCAGCGGGAACGCGAGCTCGGCGCCGCCGAAGCGCTTCTGGAGGGAGCCGTCTGCGTGGCGGACGAGGCCCTGGCAGACGGTGACATGCACCTGGAGCGCCACTCGGCCGAGGTCCACGCCCATGGTGGTGAGGTACCGGCTGCTCGTCTTCGCCGCCTCCGAGCGCCACTGATCCAGCTCCAGCCCTGCCCACTTCTTGACGACCGTGCCGCTCGCGTTCATGCTCACGCGGCAGGTGGCGTCGGTCACAGCCACGATCATGGCCTCCTGCAGGTACGGCCAGGACACGAAGCACTTCTTGCCCAGCATCTGCTCCGCCGCCGCTTCCGCGCTCGGCGCCTGCGCGCCCAGATCCGGGATCTTCAGGATGAGGGACTCCTTCCGCGACGCGCTGCCGAACACATTGCATCCTGCCATAAGCAGCTTCGCGCTGCTCGGGATGGTGTGCAGCGTCGGGAACCCCGGCGGAGACTTCGCGCCCGTGCGCGTGCCTTTCACCAGCACAGGCATGAAGCCGGGCGCGCCAGCAGGCAGCGCTGGGCGCGGGTCGTGAGGCGTCACCACGCATCGGCTGGGGAACAAGCCAGCAAAAGAGCGAGGCAGCGATGACGGGTAGTCCTCTGCAAACGCCGCCTGGTACACGAAGCTGTACTCCTTGCCGAGTGCATTGCGCGCTCGCTCGTGAGGCGCAAGCCGGTCAGCAGGCACGCGGCGCGCGGCTTCGAGTAGGCGGTGCTCATCGATGAACGGCACCTGCACGATGCCCTCCCATTCGTTGCGTTTCCCCTCGAAATCAATCTTGAAATCCAGCGGGTAGAAATCCTTGATGGGGCTGCCGACATCAAGCATGAGCGGGCGCAGCGCGGGTGGGAGCAGCGGCGCGGAGGCTGCAGGGAGGACAGCCAGGAGCTGCTCAAAGGGAGCGAACGGGGCGCCCAGCTGGAAGGACACGGCTGCAGCTGCATCGAGCAGGACTTGGCCGCACACGTCTGATGCCATGGGTGCGTAATGGTGGGGGAAGTACCAGCTCCAGGAGGCGACCCCTCGGTAATAGTACTGCAGCACCCAGGCTAGTCCTTCCATGTAGGAGAACACCAAGTGACGCATGGCGCCGCCTTCTCCAAGCAGCTCGTCCGCAGACTGCGACGGAGAGTAAGCGAGTGAGATTGGGGCACGGGGAACGAGCGAACCTGATTGTGAGAGACACACCTGCAGACCCAACTTCTCGGTGTAATACACCTGCTTCCAACGCGCCAGACCGCCACCGTCATCAGACAAGAAGAACGCGCGCTTATCGGCCCGCATCATGGACGGGTCAGGCGCTGCAGCCGCCTCCTCGCCGTTCTCCTTCGACTCTGGCACAATGTCCATCGATTCAGCCAGCGCCTGCGTCGTTTTCGAAGGAGGGCGTGAGCGCCAGGCCACAACGCGCACGTTGAGGCCACAAATGGCACGCACCGCTTCAAACTGGTCGCTCTCGTCCAACTCTGTGACTCGGCGGGCTTTGGCGCCGCCATTCGCCCTCCGCGAGTCGCGCTCTTTCTGCCTGTTCTTCTTCTCCGCCATCTCCTCCGCGTCTTTAGCGCGCTCCATCAGCACTTGTGCCTCAAGGGCGGCGACTCGCGACAAGATGCGTTCCAGACGAGCGGCGTCAAAGACCCCGGCGTTTGTGAGGTACCCGCCCATGGCCGGCAGCTCCTCCTTGTAGATGGTGAACAGGCTATTCAGCGCGCCTTCTGCAATGTCTAGTGTTGGCAGTGGCGGCAGGAAGTCATTACCAACAAGCATGGACATGAAGACAAGGTCGTCAATAATGCGCTCCAGATCGTAGCCGAACGGAAGCACCGCATCTGCAGGCAGCTTCACGGCTTCACAGGGAGGGGTGCCGGGTGGCACGGGCTTGAACTCGGCGTCGAAGTAGTCGCGCAGCAAGCAGATCTGGAGCAGTTGGAAGCTCTCCTCACTGGGGTTCTCGAGCACCTCTCGGCTCGGCTGCCCCGAGTTTGAGCCGCCGAAGGAGACGACTTCGCGAAGGAGGCAGAAGTGCGGCTCGTGCGTGACAAGGGCAAGCATGATGAGATCTGCGTCCAGGCCGTACATGCAGTGCCGCTGGTTGGGTGCGTACCCCGGCTGCTGGCGTGCCCATCGCAGATGCTCCATGATTTTGTGCTCCCCTTCTCCAGGCACCTCGTGGCCTGACAAAATGACAGTCATGCGCTGCCACGCGGGGTCGTACGTCTGCTGCTTGCGGATGAAAAACTGCAAGTGCATAGACAGGCGTGCCATGAACTCGGTGCCGGGCGTGATGCAGTTGCTGTCGAACGGATCACCCTCCGGCGGAGGCTCACCCCTGCGGAGTGCAGCCTCGCGTGCCTCGATGGCGTCGCGCGCGCTGCGGAAGCGGCGGGAGCGCTGCTGGTTCATCTGCAGCAGCACGAAACGATGGAGACATTGAGTCAGGAGACGAGCAAGCGGGATTCATTCTGTTGGGACACGATTGCGCGCACCTTGGCTCGGGGCGCGACGCCGTCGATGGCCATGTACAGCAACTTGTCAGGCTGCATCATCTGTGCGGCACAGTGTGACGAGTAGCGCCACGCGAGACGTCAGAAATAAAAGTGACTGCTGACACACGATGCTGCTTTCCCTACTCGCTACTCTCCCATCAGCTCGCACTCTGCGCGCACCTGCACGAGGTGATCCAGGTAGTTGAAGATCTTGCTCATCATCTCGTCCTGCAGCGCGCACAGACACGAGCGGGTAGTGTAAGTGACTACAGGCCAACACTGTACTCGATGGGCACACTCCACGCTGCTGGACGCGCGCACCTCCGTCATACGGGTGTTGACGTCCGTGCCGGCGCCGTGTGAACAGTTGTGGATCACTCCGTTCATATCAAGATACTGCGGGAACGCACGGGTGTGAGAAGGATGTGCACAGACGCAGGTCGGTGCATGTGGAAGCGCGAGGTGGAAGCGCGCGGGTGCGAACAGTTGCAGCTGCGGCGAGGGCTGACGCAGCAGAGCGACCAGAGCGTGTGCGTTCCCCCAACACGTTGTAATGCGCTCGCCAGCAAGGCATGAGTGGGCACTATAGCCGCGAGACGGACGAGCGTCTTGGAGAGACGCAGTGCGTGTGCAGGGGCGTCGAGGTGCACACACCAGGTTGTCAATCTGCGGCGCTCCGCGCAGCTTGACGGGCTGGTTCAGCAGCGGGTAGCGCTCGCTGAGCCAGCGGTAGAACTTGGGAACTCCCATGGCTGGCGTGCGGACGACTTGACGAGCTACTGGTCACAAGCGGAGAAAGACCTTCACAGGCGGGTGACGCGTTCCGGCTAGGATGGCGAGACCAAGTGGACCTTCAAAAGATGAGCGCAAAGGCGATGCGATTGTTGCAATGTAATGCAGAGCCTTAGCGGGGTAGCTAGACTCCGTCACGATCGCAAAGTGCCCGATCGGCGCCTGCGGCAGGACCGAATAGTGCGACCGCACCGCAGGCTATCTAACAGCGCCTTGAGAGATTCACGCTTCCCGGGGGATTTTTCTGCCGCAGCTTCCGCCACCTGCAAAGCACCAGCGCTGATGGCCCTCTTATGATTATCGAGATTGTCCTTGATAATGTTCTCGAGCGCATGCAAAGCAGAACCGTCGGAGTTGTCAACGGCAAAAGCGACGAGAGCCTCGACAGCGCCTGCGCTGCCCGCCCTGATTCGGGCTTCCACAGCGTGGGCTCCACAACCAACCTTGGTTTTAGTCAAGGCTGCGAGTAAATCGCAGCAATACGTCCGCAGATCATCGCAGTCGCCTTCCCTCAAGTCGGCAACTGCGATTTCGAGGGCACCGGCGATGACCACCCTCGCCTGGATGTACGAAATATCTTTGGGACAGGTGTCATCAAAATCCCGGTCGCTCAGACTTTGGAGAGCCCAGCATGCATACTGCTTCACTTCATAGCACTGGCTCCTAAAAGCGGCAACGAGAGGCTCGATGGCGCCGGCACTTGCCGCCTTGATCTTGTCCTCGACACTTTCAGTCAGGTACCAAAGGGCACAGCATGCATGCTCTTGGACGCAATCGTTACTGCTGTGTGTGCGCAAAGCTGCGACCACTGCTTCAATGCCACCTGCAACCATATAGTTACCATCGCTAGCGTCATTGGCTTTGCCAAGAAACTGACAGCTGATCGACTGCACTCTGGCGTTAGTGGCGTGCACATTCATTGCAATAACCACAGCCTCCAGACAAGTACCCAAGCAATCGCGCTGAAGAAGCAACTCCGCTCCACTCTGCTGCCCATAAATTTGATCGAGCGTCGAAATCGCCCAATTTTGCACGTCTGCATGATTTGTATATGTGTGCATCGCCCTCACGAGAGCACGAACAACCGCTAGGACTGCATCTTCACGCATGCTTCGTTCCAAATAGCCCATAAGTGCGATGCTGTGTGCGATGCTGTTTGTCATGCTACACAGCGCCCGGCAAGCCCCGACTTGAACTGCTCTACTGCCGAGATGCGCACTCATGGCTGCCGTGATCTCGGCAAAGCAGAAAAGACCATTCCAGTGCCCCCGTCGCTGTGCAGCGGCATCGATATCGAAATACAACGCATAGTTGCCCATGTGTTCTGCCAAGCGCAAGCCAGCAAGGAGGACCTCCTCTTCGACGCATGTGCACAGCAAGTCGCGAATGCGCGCCCACAAGTCTCGCAACAGCGTGTCACTCGGTTTCGGGTCAATGTGACTAATGCATAGTGCGTGCAGTGTTGCCAGCAGTATTCGTCGAGGAGGGTCAGCGGCTTCCAGGAGGAGAGCCGCCAACATCTCAAACCTAGACAACGGCATCACCCCACGCGGATTGATGTAGCTAGACACTTGAAGGTACAGGAGAGCGTTCGTCCTCCTGGTCCAAGAGGGCCCGCGGATATCAAACGTGACCGCGAAGTCAGCCGCACCCGCGTAGTCATGGCCGAACACCTGCGCCACGCGATCCGCGTCCAGTGCATGGAAACCAGATATACGATAGAGCTCAGGCGACTGTTGAACGATCACACTGAGTGTGACTTCGGAAGGCAACCACGGCCGTTGGTCTGGGTGCATGGGTTCTTCTATGACCAGCGACCGCAGGCCGCCTTGCGCGCGGGCAACCAGGTTAAGAAGGCGGTGGTGCGTTGGGTTTCGCGTACAAGTGCCAGTGATCTCAAGCTCTGTCCACAGCTCCTTCGTCTGGCACACGCGTCTCCAAAGGCGGGAAACCTGGCAGCACGAAAGCAAGTCCTCCAAAGCAAGGCGCGACAGGACTTTCAGCAGCGCGTCCTCAGGCAGGTCAACGGAGCGGTGTTCGGCAGGTTCCATGTGTATAGGAGTGAGCGGTGCTGGCCAACAGGGCCTGCGAGGGGCTCCCAAGTGACTGTTTTGGTGGCGATTTCCGTCTTTTTGCGGGCCGTCATACACATGTTGATTTAGTTGATAGTCACACCACGTCATGGTTCGCGTGGGACTGGCGGGCGATTGATGCCGGCCTTGCTCCTTCCTTGATGTCCTCCTCCGCTGCTGCTTGATAGACTCTAGCCGCTCTACATGGACGCTTTCATCGGGCGCACTGAAACTGACACCATCGGTGAGCGCGGCTGCAGAGCCGCAGTCACGCCGTAGCACATGCTCGCCCATTCTGGCTCGGCTTTGGGCCACGTGGGCATGTGCTCTTCTCTCTCCGCGACGTCTGTTCTCGCATCCGCGTCGCTCTCCCCTACTACCATGAATGCCGGCAAAGATGAAGCGCCACTGCAGCTTGATGATGTTATCGGCATCGTGCTATCTCATCTGTGCGCCAATGCAATACCTCTTGCGCCACCAAGCCGCGTCGGGAGGCAGTTCAGAAACGCCGAGCAGCTTGCTCTAAAGCTGAGCATCCTACGTGGTAACGCAGAGCTGGCACGAATGTCTGCACGGCTGCGTGCCGTGTCCAAGAATCTGCGGGCGCTCACAGACCTCGGAAGCGCACTTCCACGAGTCAACGGCGCCTTGCTCTGGGAACAGGCGCGTGCGATAGCACGCATAGCACGCATAGTGGCGATACTGTCTTGGTCAGAGCGCATGTGCAGCAGTCAAGTGGTGGGCGTGCGCCTTGAGGAGCTCTGCACACCAGACACTGGCAACATTCAGTGGCCCGCTTATGAAACGCCCGCTGAGTTAGCTGCTCCAGAGCGCTGGGTCCGACTGAGACAGCACATCGAGAATCTCGTGTTGGCACATCCGCATCGCGAAATTTCTTACGTGAACATCTCAGCCATCCTGGAACACTTGCTGCCACAAGTTGCACGAAGGCATCATCCAGAAGAAGCGGCGCGCGTGGGTCTGGAGAATTGCAGGCTGTCTCACAACATCCAAGAACACCACGAGTAACAATCAGCCGTTGTTTTCACGTCCGCTGTCACGTGTCCCGGCAGTGCTCTGTTTCACGTTGGCCCACACGCCTTTGCGCTGCAGGCCTGGCTGCGGCACGGCTGTCTCCTCACCCCGCAGGACAGGCACGTAGTCACGCCGCTGAGCGCCGCCGCTGCGCTCCGCAAGAGTGGGCCGTCTCTCAGGTGCCAAATAAATGGGATAGATAGCGGTGGCTGTGAACGCAGCCACGACGCCGAGGGCGAGAGCCACCACCTGCGCATCACTTCAGCACCTCTTTTTAGCCGTGGGAACAGCGGCAAAACACACGCACCACTCCGCGCCCACTGCTTCCGGCGGGTGACACAGCCATCACACGTGTGGCACGGTTGAGCGACGCGGTTTCACATACAGCAAGTCCTTGGCGCTGGCTCCTCTCTCTCTTGCAGCGCCTCTGACGTGGCATTCCCACTGTTCTCGTCGCGGGGACGCGCACCCCGTACACGGCCCGGAGCCCCGGAAAGCGGCTAGCGCTTAGCAGGCATGAGCGTCAAGGTCCTCACCAACCCAACTGCGGAGTGCCTCACATGCAGCCGCCCTTGCGCCGCGCTCCGTCATTCCCGCCGCGCACCCGCCCGCGTGCGCGCACCATGCTCAAGGCGTCGCGGCCTGGGCGTCACAGCGGCCGTGGAGGTGGCTTCTGCGCCGCAGGGCACGGCTCCCCTTGAGGCGCTACGGTTCCTGACACCCGCGGACTGCGAGGCTGTGCGCACGCAGTTCGGCACGCCTGCGTACGTGTACGACCTGGCGACACTGAAGCGACAGGTCCGTGCTGGAGCCACGCGCGCCGTCTGCGTGACTCTCACTGCTCTGCTTCTTGTCTTCACAGGCTCAAGCGGCGCTGAGCTTCCCCAACGCGTACGGACTGACCGTCAACTACGCCATGAAGTCTAGTCCCAACGGAGCCATCTTGAAGGTATACAGCGCGTCAAGCTCTGGACTGCACTCTGCTCAGGTTGTTGGCGCCTACACTGTTTTGGTGTCTGACACACCCGCGACGCTGTCCAGCTCTTCGACTCCATGGGCCTGCACTTCGACGCCTCCACGGGCTACGAGGTCAGACGCGCCATCGCAGCAGGCGTGAAGCCCTCCAAGGCACGACTGTCTCCCTTTACAAGCACCTATCCACTGCCGCACGGCGCCTCCATGCGCGACACAGCACCTCACCCACATCGCTCACCTCTACCGCCTTCCCTCAGATCGACTTGGCATCACAGGAGTTTCCGGACTTTTTCCCGGAGCTTGTGCGAGCTGGCGTGCGTGTCAACGCGTGCAGCCTGAACCAGCTGGAGCTGTATGGCGCCGCATTCCCCGGCACCGAGGTGGGTCTCCGCTTCAATCCGGGTTTGGGCAGCGGCGGCACGGGCAAGACGAACGTGGGTGGACCAGACAGCAGCTTTGGCATTTGGCATGAGCAGGTGCCTGAAGTGCAGGCCCTTCTTGCAAAGTACAAGCTCAAGGCTGTGCGCATCCACACGCACATCGGGAGCGGATCCGACCCGGCTGTGTGGCAGCGCGTCAGCGGCATGTCTCTGGACCTGTGCCGCAAGTTCCCTGATGTGCACACCCTCAACCTTGGCGGCGGGTACAAGGTTGCGCGCATGGCGTATGAGAAGGGAACTGACCTTGGCCTTATCGGCGCGCCGGTGGTGGACGGCTTCACAGCTTTCGCCAAGGAGACAGGGCGCAAGGTGTGTCGCGTCACCCCTCTCACTCCTGTGGGGGTAGCCTCCTTACCCTCGTAGCTCACGCGCGTGCACCCATCTCATCTGTGCATCAGCTGCACCTCATGATTGAGCCCGGCACATTCTTGCTGGCCAACTCGTGCTCGCTTGTGACCACCGTGCAGGACATTGCCACGACGCCCACCCGCACATTCCTGAAACTTGACTCCGGTATGACGGAGGTGCTCCGACCATCCCTGTATGGCGCACAGCACCCGTTGGTGGTGGTCAAGCGTGGCGGCGCACCAGCAGGGGGTAAGACGAAGAAGTATGTGGTGGTGGGCCACTGCTGCGAGAGCGGGGATCTCCTCACACCTGCTCCTGGGGAGCCGGAGACCATTGCCGAGCGCGAGCTTGCGGAGACTGCTATCGGGGACATGTGCGTTGTGGAGGGCAGCGGCGCATACTGCTCCGGCATGGCAACCAAGAACTACAACAGCTTCCCGGAGGCGGCGGAGGTGCTGCGAGATGCGCGGGGGCAGCTACATCTCATCCGCGCGCGCCAGGAACTGTGGCAGATCACGCAGAACGAGAAGGCGCTGCCTGCACAGGCTGCGCTGTGATGAACACAACTTAGAGTCTGATTCACTCGCCACGTCAGATGAGCAGTCGACACAACAGGATGCTCGGTGAGTGTGTTTCTGCCGGCGCACTCTCGAGCGCGCCTCGTCTGTGCGGCGCGCGTGTCACCGGGAGGCAAGGCAATAGTCAGAAGCGAGTGCACAACTGCAACCTTCAGTCGCTTCTGCGCGCAAAGTCCGTTGCGCGTCGAGAGCCGCGGGCAGTGACTTCTGCAGCACGAGCCATGGCCTCCACGCCACGCGCGGCGGCTTCTTCCTCTTCCGCAGCCGGCGGTGAGCAGTCCATTGTGTCCGTGGACGAGCTGCGGAGCTCTATCTGGCGCGCCCTTCTAGCTCAGGGCCACTCGCAGACAGACGCAGCCACTCTGCTAGACGTGCGTGCGCCTGGTGCAGTGGCGGTTCAGTGCCTGGGCAGATCATTCTAAGTGTGTGCTTGTGTTGCGTCCCTGCAGGTAATTCTGTACGCCCAACTGCGTGATAACAGCCAGGGCGTGATCAAAATCACAACTGGAGCGTGCGCGAAGGACCCCGGCGCGGGGAGCGTGTCAGTGGAGCACGATACCAAGGTGTCTGCATGCCTGAACGGCCACCAGGTGTCCGGCGCGCTGCTCATGCACCACGCCGCTCGCCTGGCGGCCGATAAAGCCAGTGCGCACGGCTTCGCGGTGGTAGGCACGCACGGCAGCGGGTCAAGCTCCATGGCTCTGGGCTTTTACGCCCACATGCTTGCACGTCGCGGTCTCGTGTCACTCTGCTTAGCTCAATCGCCTGAGTATGTGGCGCCGCATGGGTCTGCGACTGCCATCTACGGCACCAACCCGCTGGCGGTGGGCATCCCGCGCAGAGGCGCGCATCAGGATGAGTTGCCTTCGCTGGTGTTGGACATGGCCACATCGAGCACTACTTGGTGGGCAGTGCATGAGGCTGCCAGCGCGGGGAAGCTCCTACCCCCGGGCGTGGCGCAAGACGCGGCAGGACGAGACACGCAGGAGCCAGCAGCGGTGCTTGCAGGCGGGGCATTGAGATCGTTCGATGGCACCCATAAGGGCTCTGCGCTCGCGCTCATGGTTGAAATCCTGGCGGGGCCACTCGTTGGGGCAGCTGTCCTGGACAAGGCAGCTGCCAAAGACTGGGGCAATCTCATCATCGCGTTGGATCCCGGCTTGCTGGGCAAACCACAGGAGTTCAGTGACAAGGTGGAGCAACTCCTGGCGCGCATCCGGGGTGCTGCCCGTTTGCCTGGTGTGGACGCGCTGCATCTACCCGGGGAACAGAGTGCCGCGCGTGCGGCTGCGCGTCTGAGGGAGGGCCACATGCCTGTTGAGACCAATCTCTGGACACAGCTACAAGCCATCGCAGGCCGTGGACCTGCTGACAGCGCGCCCCCGCCGCATGTGGACGGCATGTGCGTGCCACTGCCTGCATCCTCGCACAGCGGCGCCGCCGCCAGATGGAAGTTCGCAACGCGATTGATCCACTCAGCAGACACGCCCACTGGCGTCACTGACCCCTACGACGCTGCATCGCCGCCGCTGTACCAGACCGCCACATTCGGGCAGCCGAGTGCCACATCGTTCGGGGAATACGATTACACACGCAGCGGCAACCCGACGCGCACACTGCTTGAGAAACAGCTCGCGGAACTAGACGGAGGCGACCGCTCGTTCGCTTTCACCTCCGGCATGGCGGCGCTGACCTGCGTCACTCGCCTGGTTCGTTCCGGCCAGCGGATTGTGGCGGGCGATGACATCTACGGCGGCACGTCTCGTCTGCTGGCCAGTGTGCTGCCGAAGCAAGGCATCCACGTGACCAATGTGGACATGACCGACCTGGATGCAGTCGCGGCAGCCATGGGCCCAGACGTGCGTCTCGTCATGGTGGAGTCACCCACGAATCCGCGCATGCGCATCACCGACATCGCAGCAGTGGCGGCATGCGCCAAGAAGGTTGGGGCGCTGGTGGTGGTGGACAACAGCATCCTCGCGCCGACGTTCCAGCAGCCCCTGGCGCTGGGCGCGGACATTTGCATGACTAGCGCCACCAAGTTCCTGGCTGGCCACTCGGATGTGATGGCGGGCGTGCTCACTGTGCGTGGAGAGGAGCTGGCCAAAGAAATCTACTTCCACCAGAACGCGGAAGGCACTGGCCTCGCGCCCTTCGATTGCTGGCTCACCCTTCGCGGCCTCAAGACGATGGCGCTGCGCATGGACGCGGCGCAGGCGAATGCGCGTGCGCTGGCCGCATTCCTGGTGAGCCACCCTCTGGTCAAGAGGGTGAACTACCCTGGCCTGCCTGGCCATCCCGGGGCGGATGTGCACTCCAGGCAAGCGTCGGGCCCCGGGAGCATTCTGTCGTTCGAGACGGGCAACCTGGCGGTCAGCCGCGCCATTGTGGAGCGCACGAAGTTGTTCAAGATCACAGTCAGCTTTGGCGGGTGTAGCAGCTTGATCAGCTTGCCGTGTTTCATGAGCCATGCCAGCATTCCAGCGGCGGTGCGCGCCGCGAGAGGCCTGCCGGATGACCTGGTGCGCATCTCGGCGGGCGTTGAGGACGCACAAGACCTGGTGGATGACCTTGCGCTCGCCATGGCCTCCGCCGCCGCAGAGTGTGAGAGGCAGTAGGGCACAACACAAAAGCTTTCATAACTACTCTGTCCGGATGACAGGAATGACGTCAGCGTTGAAACCTGAGGGTGGAGCTCTGCCAGGATGCTGTCCTCCTCGCGCCAGGCTCTGCGCCGCGCGGCTGGTCCGCAGGCGCTGGCTGCCGCCACGCGCGGCATCGGCGCGCAGGGGGTGCCTGAGGAGTGGGGACAGCCCCGGACGGGAGGCACCCAGTTCCTGGGCACGCCGGACAACTACATGAAGCTCCTCAAGAAGCGCCCTGTGTCACCAGACCTGTTCGGCGTGGAAGGCACGCAATGCGCAGCTCACACTCGCAGTGGCCCTCAAGAGCGGCGCGGCGCGGCTCGTCCTTTTGTTTTGGAGACACGACCAGGTCTGAGTAACGCTTTGTGCTTCCTCCTCGCCTCTCCTCTCAGGCGGCGCGCACTACAAGTTCCCCCCAGTCGCTCTATCGTCAATCACGAACCGTGTGACGGGTGTCGTCCTGAGCGGAGGTGAGGCATTTATCACCGTGCTCTCCTCCTCCCATTGGGGCCCTAACCACCGCTGACAACGCTGCCCCGTCTGCTTCGCAGTCGTCATCGGCGGCGGAGTCACGCACCTGGTGACAGACCTGCCGGCGCTGGTGGACGCAATCAAGGCGCTGTGCGTTTCCCGCCACAGGCGTAGGCGACGGAAGACACGCCAGAGAGCTGACTCCCCGCCTCTCCTCACGCAGCGGCCCCGCCGTGACGGTGCCTCTCAAGTTCGGCGTCGCCTTCCCTGTGGTGTACCATACCCTAGGCGGCTTCCGCCACTTGGTGCGTCTCCACCACAACCGCCCGCCCCCCTCTTCTTTGTGCACTTCTGACACTGTCTCTGTACTCTATGCTTCACCTCAGATATGGGACTACACACTGCGCGGCATCGACAACGCGTCTGCAGACACAAGCAGCAAGGTGCTGTTCGCAGCTTCATTCGCGGCATCAGCGGCTCTGGCAGCCACGACCTTGTCATAGACACACAAATTCATCTCCGCTCGCTCCTCTCCCGCTCGCTCATGTCCAGCACTGCACCCAGCGCGTCTATATTCGCGATGACGCACGGCCGGTTCCGCGCAAACTTGCGACACAGGGTGTTCTGCGAATGCGGATGTCAGACAGAGCCACGAAGGACATGAGTGCGCCACGCACCCGTGTGCATGCGCCGTAGTGCGCCGGCAAGGCCTCGCACACGCCGTGGGTGCACTTGAACGGCGTGCGCAATCGCTCCGAGATGACCCACACAGGTCGGCTGACGAGACGGTTGTAAATTGGGATGTCCGTGCGATGAGGCATGACCTCAATGACGCTCGCATTCGGCCACGTCGCGAACAAGTTCACCTCGTGTGCACCGTGCGGCGTGATGACGAACTTCCGTGGCGCTGAAAGAGCCGCGAACTGGTCACAGGCTGAAGGGGGCACATCCGCGTATGTGTGTGTCAATCCGCGCGCATCCAGCGCAGCAATCACATCATCTAAATTGCATATGCGCCGGGTGGAGCGGCTGTTGCGGTTGAAAATGAGCACGTCCTGTGTTGACAGCGGGAGTCAGTGAAAGCGCCACTGCACGACTAGTTCACGCACCGCCACTGGCTGCGGCTCCATCTGGCACACCTCCTTCACAGTATCTCTCAGCAAGCCGTCCTGCCCGGACAACAGCGGCCCCGCGTCGTTGGCGTCCAAGTGTGCAAAGATGGAGGAGGCTGCTCCGCCAGGCCTTGCACACCGCCCCGGCGCTGAATGCGCCAGATTAATTTGCAGCCCGTGTCGCACACTCAGCGCTGCCACCATGGTGCGCACCCAGTCGCCAGTGCGCACGCGAGCGTCAAAGAACAGAGTCACCGCTGAAGGCTTCACTGCGGCGTCGCGTAGCGCAGCGTGCAGCGCAAACAGTGCGTAGCCCCAGTGACCCACATTCCCACGTGTCAAGTACTGCGCGTTGGACACCAGAACCAGTGACGGGGGACAGGCAGCGCCCGGCGGAAGGGGTGGAGGGGCCAACGCTCGGCGCACAAGCAGCACGGTCGCGGATGCAGTGAGCACGAGTGCGAGAAGCAGCGCACGCCACTGTCGGCGAAGCAGCGGCCAGGTGTGCTTCAACACGCTGTGGCGCACCATAGCCAGCGTGCTGCGGCTGCCCATTCACAACCAGCCTCAGCTGTCAACACGCATGTCAGCCTGACATCTACTGATGCATGCGCTTCAACCTGCCATTTTCGCGCGCCTTGCAATGGCGCTGCGAGAGCGTGTTCACTCGACTCCGTGCTTATGTCATCGCGCATCGCATGGTCCAAGCAATTCAAGTTCAAGCCAGCCCCTCCCCAGAAGCACAGGCTCGCCCACTCATGTTCCGATGCTTCTGCGGCGGCAGCGATGAGGATGCGCGCCGCGTGTCCTACGGCCATTCCTTCGGCGAGCAGGACCCGGACCTGAATTACTGGCACGACCCAGCGGTGAGGAAGCGCAAATCAGAGTGGAACGGTGCGCTGCCTGCTCACGTCAAGGCTGCTGCTGCTGCTGCCGAAGCAGCAGTGATGGAGAAGTTCAAGGCCAACCAAGCGAGACGAGTAGCAGAGCTTGAGCAGCAAAGCTTCGCGTACAAGCAGCAGCAAGCAGCGCTGGCAGCGTGGAACGCTATTCAGGCTCAACATAAGCACCAGCACCAACAACTAGCACCCGCAGAAGAGCCGCAGGAGCTCTTTCGAAGACGCACTACGTTTGGGAGCAGCGCGCCCGATGTGGGCGTTCCAGCACCGGAGACACCCCGACCACCAGTCCCGACGCTGCAGAGGCTTGGCTCTGGTCCAGCGGTCATGCGTGACGGAGTTACTGCCTGCAGCAGCGAGACCGGGGGCGTCAGCGGTCCGCAGGTTGCCGGTCAAAGCAGTGCACTTCGTGCACCTCCCAGCTTGCCTACGCCTCGTGCAGTCAGCGACGACGACGACGACGACAACGATGACACAGGCTCTGACTACACTGACACGACGAGCAGCGAGGAGGACGCAGGGGCGGGTCCGTCAGCCGCATCAAGTGCTGGACCTCCTCGGATGTCAGCAAGTGCATTAGAGGCAACTCGGCGTGTTGAGCAACAGATCCTGGCAAAGTTCGCAGCGAACAAGGCTGCGAGGGAAGCGGCGGCGGCGGCTGCAGGGCGCAGATGAGACGCACTCTGTAGCGAACCACTCATTCCCGATTCATGATGCTGCGGCTGTTGCCTTCTTGACTAAGAGCGCGCGCCAGCAGTGCCCGCCATTCGCCACCGTCTGCGTCTCCCGCTCCGTGGGCACGCCCATGGGGTTGTGTCGGAGCCAGCCATTGCCTGGCAGAGCTGCCCACCCAGTCGGCTTGTCATCATCATCGCTGTCATCTGCATCGCCCTCGTCCTCATCAGCGTCTCTTCTCTCACCACCTGCTGCTGCTGCTCCCTCCGCATCTCTGCTCTTACTTTCAGGTGGCTGCCCCTCCGCGGCCTCCTCCGCCTTCCGCTTCTTCTTGCGCTTCTGTGCCAGCTTCGCGGCCTGGCGCTGCTGGTTGTCACCCTGGTTGATGTTCGCAGCCTCAGGGGGCGGCCAATCAGCAGAGGCACCGCCCCCAAAGTGCACCGGGTCTAACTCGAGCACATCTGACGCGCAGCTCTGGAAAACAGCCACCATGGCCTCAGACACCGCCTTGATGTCAGACTGCAGGAAGATGTGTCCCCCAGGCGACAGGCGCTCCGCCAGGGCGCGAGCGAGCGCAGGCTGCACAATTCGCCGCTTCTGATGCCTCTTCTTCCAATGCGGGTCCGGATGCAAGAAGCAGGCCACCTCCAAGCGGCCCGGATAGCTGGCCAGCCACCCGGGGATGTTCACATTCGCGTTGGTGCCCAGGTACCGCACGTGGGGAAGTCCCTTCTCCTCAGCCCACTGGTTCGCGCGCTGCGCCAGCGGTTCCCTGATCTCGACGCCCAGGTAATTCCGCCGCCGCTCGGTGTCCTGCTCGCCCAGCGCGAGCAAGAAGCGGCCGGAGCCGCAGCCCAGGTCGAGGACGAGCGGTCTTGTCGGCTCTAGAAACAACTCACTCCAAGTCGGCGGCGGCGCGAGCTCCATGTAGCGCGACGACAACGGGTTCACATGCTGTCTGACACGCACGCCGCCAACCTGCAGGGAGAGGCGCACACGGAGGAGTTGTTGTTAGAGGAATAGCCGTCACTCTGCAGTCCGAGGAGCAGCGGGGTGCACACCTTGTCAGCAATGCTGCGCAGCTGCAGCGACGCGAACGCTTCCTGCTTGTCCACCGAGAAGTTGGTGGGCGTGAAACGAGGCTTCTCAGACGCCATGTCCTCCTGCTCCGAGGCTCCCTGCCCCGAGCTCACCACAGCTGTGCGGCAGTAGCCCCGCGTCCACGTGCGCCTCAATCCGCGACTCGCGCTGCTGAATACCACCTGCTTGGCCGCGTGCATCCGCTGGCGCCCTCGAAGGGCACACAACTGAATGCATGGCACACGTCATCACCGCGTTGTCGTTGCAAGTCCGACTCCGGGGCACGTGATGGACGCGCGCGCCACCGCCAGCGGGGCGGTAGCTAGCGGCGAGGAGGCGCAGCCAGCAGCCAACGGCGCCATCCCTGCAGCCGTGGACCCATGCGCGGTCACTCAGCGCGTCAAAGCGCCTGTCATGACATGGTTGCAGCCTGCGAAGGGGACGCAGACGGTGTGCGAGCAAGGCATCGAGTACACGTTGTGTGTTCGCTGCGAGTCCGACGCTGTGACTGCAGTGACCTTTTCGCTGTGCGACGCAAGCACCTACTCCTCGTGGTGCGTGCACGCCTCCCTGCACATTCGTAGTCAAGGGCCGCCCTGCGTGTTCGCAGCAGCGGGTCTGCCGGGGTGCGCAATCCCTGATCTCCTTGGTCACTGACCCACACCTTCCCATACGCGCCTGCTGCACCCCCTCGTGCGCTGTGCGTCCCGTCTCGACGGCCGCGCTCCAGGTGGAGTGAGACGGTCATCGCGAAGGCGGTGCCCGTGGAGGACGGCGTGTGCCGCACGACCTGGCGCGTCCGCAGAGACCAGACGCTCAGTGACTCCTACGTCCTCGCCGCGCGCTCCGTGCCCGCTGGACTGGCTGAGACACAGGTGCGCGCCACATGCGCGCTCAATGCCGTGTCTCGTTCTGCAATCCACCCGCGTTCCGGCGTGCGTCACTGACCACGTGTGCCCCCTCTGCTGGTGACGCAGCTCACCAACGTCAAAGTCGTCCGCCCACGCTCCCGCCTAGAAGTCGCGCGTGTCGGCCACGCGGAGGTGGAAGTGCGCTGGTCAGTTGGGGCCGTCCCACCTCCACCAGGGGCGCGCACGAGTGGCAGCGCTGCCAGCAGCAGCCCACCAGAGAGCAGTAAAGCCGCCAGCGGCCCCGGCTGGCGCCTGTCTCTGGATGTGGCTCCTGTGCTTGAAGCTGGCGAGACGGACGACGTCATCGGCGATGTGTTCATGGCGGCTGCCAGCGCGGGGCTCTTTGTGCACACCCTGGAAGGCAAGCGAGTCCTCTTCGACGTCTCGCCTGCGGAAGCGGCGCGCAGATGCAAGCGCATCCCGCTCCTCCCGCGACGGACATACCATGTCGCGCTCGTCGGCTTCGCAGAAGGAGATGGACTGGTGGAGGCTGCATGGAGCACCGCACGAGTGGATGCCCGACTCGGTTTCCTCGTGCTCGACATCACCGGCGGTGGATTCGTGGGTGAGCGCCGCATCAAGCTCGGCGACGGTCTGTTCCAGCGCAAAGCACCAGGCAGTTCCGCCGCCGCGCTGGCCGCCGCGCAAGCAGCCGAGGCTGCAGCTCAGGCTGCTGCTGTTGCTCGCCAGGTGTCTCACCCCGCACCTGGAACGGGTGGCCACGGCATTTCAGTGTCCACATCGTCACCGATGGGCGAATTCGACAGACAGCCGCCGCCTCCGGGGTTCGCGCCGCCGTTGTGGGAGTGGGTTGCAGCTGACGCGAGCCTTGCAAGTACTTTCGCTACCACCGCCGCAACAGTGAGTGCTGCGGGTGAGGCAGCCGCAGCGGCTGCGGCGTTGACACCAGGAGCAGCAGCTGCTGCGGTGGCGGCGGCGACGGCTGCGTCCATAGGCCCCGACCGGTGGCCGCACGAACGCGGTCTCAACGTGCTCGCCATCCGGCTAGAGGACCTGAAGGTTGTGTACGACCGCACGTTTGACACGTACGGCTTCAAGCGCAAGTCCAGCACCGAGTGCGCTGCGTTGAGGGCTGCCAGCGGGCCCGATGGGGAGCTGGGGCTCCAGGGGCCGTTGCGATGGCGCTGGCGCGACCATTTGCTCATCGTCACCTCCTCCGGCACGGGCTGGGAGGCCACTCCAGACAGCGACATCACGGCTGCAGCGGAGGCGCTGATGCAGGCTCTAGGCGCGTCGCCGAGTGTGTGCCAGGCCGTGGCCAGGGCTGCCATCATCGGCCCGCTGAACAAGAGTGGCGGCCGGGCGCTGGCAGCACTCGGCTTGTGTGGCCGCGCGCCGCTGGTGCCTCCACCCCGTGGCAGCGCCGCGCGAGAAACTCCGTCGCCGGGACGAGTGCCTGGCGTCACCGCCGTCGCGGCCGTGTCCCCCTCCCTCAAAGACCCAGCCTCTGTTCGGTTAGCTCTCGCCTGCGACGCAGCAGGCTGGTTCCCCACATTCGTGTGCGCGCCTCACGACGGACGGTGGGTGCCCGCATGGAGTGCCTGGGGTGACGAGCCATGGGACCTCGCGCAGGGACTGCCGTCTGCAGAGCGGCAGCGAGTGGAGCGCTACCTGCTGCTTCTCGACGAGCTCGCGCCCATGCTCACCTCGCAGCCGGGCGGACACGGCACTCATACGAGCGGGCAGCAGCATCACGGCTTAGGCCGCGCCAGCTTAGCGCCGCTGCTCGGATGCTTATCCAGCTTTGCGACGAGGCACATGGCGCACAGGGGATGGCCGCTGATGCATCGCGGCAGTAGCAGTAGTAGCGGGCTGAGGCCTCATTCAGCAGAGCAGAGTAGTGGGGCGTCTCAGCATGCTCGGCGGTCGACGACTGGGAAGGAGGCGCCGCAGACGGAGACTCACATTCTGGAGGAGCGTGGTGACCAGCTCGTGGTTGCTTTCGAGCGCCTCCTGGAGCGCCTGCTTCTCTGCGACACCGGCCGCGCCAGTAAAGTGACGTCTGATGCGGCCATGGCGGTGGCGGAGGCGGCGTGCGAGATGGTGGACGCCAGCGTGGTGGAGTACCTCTGCGCTCGCTTGTCCTCAATTGTGCACATCGTCTACCACGGCGCCGCACTAGGCGCATCGGCATTGCCGGCTGGACGAGGCAATCCAGCTGATGATGTTCTAGGCATGCTCACCGGTGGAGTGCTACGCGTCCGAACAACCGCCGCCGATGTGCCCGGAGCAGGCGACGCGGGTCAGAAGCAGACTGGCGGCTTTTCACGCAGCGCAGCCATAAGTGAGGGGCGGCGCATTTGCCGCATCCTGTGTCGTTGCATGACTGCGGACAGCTGCGTGCTGCTTGCTGAGGCGGTGTGCAGAGGGGCACTCCCGTCAGTTCTTTCAGCAGCTGCGACGTGGCTGCCCGCTGCGCCGTACAACCCCCAAGTTCCCAGCACGTGGGCGACGCCGCATCCGGGGGATGTGGAGGAAGTGCTGTACCGCGCCGCGGCGCTGGACATCACTA
>Ga0164296_1002117_pt1 | contig 20090 bp, 17 predicted proteins | sample GEODES057metaG_FD_113533 | JGI IMG/M metagenome (GOLD analysis project Ga0164296, IMG submission 113533) | Dystrophic lake water microbial communities from Trout Bog Lake, Wisconsin, USA - GEODES057 metaG | ecosystem: Environmental > Aquatic > Freshwater > Lake | place: USA: Trout Bog Lake...
CGAACCGTCTGCTGCGTGCGTTGCGTGAATCGCTTCTCGCATGGCATTTTTGGCGGGCGGAAGATCAAAGAGGTAGCCCTCCAAATACGTGATCTTGGTCCGTGAAAGCAACACACCATCGACATCTCCTGGAGCAAAGGTTGTCGCCACACCGAGGTGAGTCGCCATGGTTCGCTCGGCATCTGGCGTGACCATCACGAGGCAACGGCCCGTGCCGCCATCTTCTGCGGCTGAAATTGCTGCTTCAAAATCAACGTCATTGGCGATGATGTCGTGGGTGAACACATCTCCCATGGCGTCTTGAGCGACCTTGCCGATAAAACCCGCTCGACCACCCAGTGCAGCGACACCTGCCACCGTGTTGGCCGCAGAACCACCCGACATTTCAATACTTGGGGGCATTGAGGCATAGAGCGCTTCTGCCTGGTCAAGATCGACCAAGGTCATCGATCCCTTGGTTAAGCCAAGGCGAGCCAAGAGCTCATCATCCACCCGGGCAATGACGTCCACTAAGGGTGAGCCAATGCCAACGACGTCCAAGAGTTCGTCAACGGGCTTGGTACTTAACGACACTGGAGTGGAGTTATCGGTCACTGCTTCAGGCTAGGTGGTCGCGACGGTAGCCTCGAGCCATGGCTGATCTCACCTCGAATCCCTATCGACTTTCCGATGACGTCCTTCCCCGGGCCTATCGACTCATTCTCGAGCCCGATCTCGACGCTGCACGCTTTGCCGGGTCGGTTGAGATCGACGTTGACATCATGGCGCCCAGTACCGAGATCGTTATGAATGCGCTCGATCTCGAGATCAGTGCTGCATACCTCACCACGGCCGATGGATCGACGGTGTCGTGTGGCATCAGTATCGATGCGGCTACCGAGCGCGTCACCCTCTCGCCCGGGATTGAACTGTCTCTCGGAACTGTCACGGTCGAGATGACCTTCACAGGAGTACTCAACGATCTCCTGGTCGGTTTCTATCGATCAACTTTCACCGACCCAGAAGGCGTCACCCGCACCATTGCGACCACACAAATGGAAGCCACTGATGCTCGACGCGCCTTTCCCTGTTTCGACGAGCCGTCGAAGAAGGCCACCTTCGAAATTTCTCTCGTGGTCGATGAGGACTTGGCCGCCTACTCCAACAGCCCCGAAGTCTCCGCTGAATCTCTCGGCAACGGCAAGCGACTCGTTCGCTTCGCCCCCACGATGGTGATGTCGACCTATCTCGTGGCCTTCGTAGTCGGCCCCTTTGAAGCAACTGACCCCATCGACGTCGATGGCGTGCCCCTGCGAGTGGTCTACCCACCCGGCAAGGCACACCTCGCTCCTTTTGCACTCGAAATCGGAGCCTTTAGTTTGCGCTACTTCACCGAGTACTTCGGAATTCCCTACCCGGGCGACAAGGTCGACCTCATTGCCATTCCAGACTTCGCCTTCGGTGCGATGGAAAACCTCGGCTGCATCACTTTCAGAGAAACCGCGCTCCTCGTCGATCCAGAGAGCGCGTCGCGCCTTGAGGTGGAACGAGTGGTTGACGTCGTCGCCCACGAACTCGCCCACATGTGGTTCGGAGACCTCGTCACCATGGGTTGGTGGGAAGGCATTTGGCTGAACGAGGCCTTTGCAACGTTCATGGAGATCAAGTGCACCGATGCGTTCCGGCCGCAGTGGGGTCGCTGGATCACCTTCGGCATTGAGCGCGAAGCGGCAATGGCCGTTGACGCTATGCACTCAACTCGGGCCATCGAATTCGAAGTGATCTCTCCGAACGATGCACGCGGCATGTTCGACGTGTTGACCTATCAAAAAGGCGGCAGCGTCCTTCGCATGCTTGAGCAGTACCTGGGCGAAGAGATCTTCCGAGACGGCATTCGCCGCTATCTCACAAAACACGCCTATGCCAATACAGTGACCGCAGATCTGTGGGCCGCACTCAGTGAGGCGTCGGGCCAAGCGATCGGCGACATCATGAACACCTGGATCCTTCAGGGTGGCCATCCCTTGGTCCGTGTCGCAGATGGCCAGATCTCCCAGAGTCCCTTCAGCTTTGGCCCCGCCAGCGGTGCCTCTTCAATTGGCGAGAGCTGGAAAATACCCTTGCTGACTCGTCCACTCGACGGTGGCGCGACGTCGGCAGCGATTCTTGAAGGCCCGACAAGCATTGCGCCAGGCACCTTGGTCAACGCTGGAGGATGGGGCACCTATCGGACTGCCTATGGCTCCCAAGAGCTCGCTCAGGTCGCAGCCCACTTGCGCTCGCTTGAACCGCTCGAACGCTTCACCTTGATCGCCGACACGTGGGCTGCAGCTCAAGCGGGCCACGTCAGCGTCGCCGACTTCTTCACCCTCGCTGCCGGTCTCGGCGTCGACATTGAACCAGCGGTGTGGATGGTGGTGGCCGGTGCGCTCTCCACGGTCTCACGCATTATCGATGAGGCTGATCGACCTGCGCTGAGCTCACTTGCTCGTCAGCTCGCCACCCCCCTCTTCGACATCCTCGGCTTCGATGCGAAAGCCGGTGAAGACGAAAAGGCCCCCACCCTGCGAGCCACCGTGCTCAGCATGCTCGGTGTAACAGGACGCGACGAGGTCGTACGCAGCGAAGCACTCGCTCGCTTCGAGGCCGACACCATGGCCGGTGACATCGCCCTGGCAGTACTTGGTGTCGTGGGAAGCGTGGGACGGAGCCAGGACTACGACACAATGTTGGCCCGATTGAACGCGGCGACGAATCCCCAAGTCGAAGATCGTTACCAAATCGGCCTGTGCTCGTTCGAAGACCCTGCGTTGAATCTCAGAACCTTTGACTTGTGCCGCACGGAACTTCGCACCCAAGACGCTCCCTATGTGGTGCGTTCACTCCTTGCAAACCGCGTCGCTGGACCCGTTGTGTTCGACGCACTCTGTGCCCATTTCGACGAGGTGCTCGCACGTTTTCCAGAGAACGCGCAAAGCCGCATGCTCTCTGGGGTCAGCACCATGATTGGCTCCCGAGATGTTGCGGAAAAGGTGGCAGACTTTTTGCGAGCGCACCCGATCGAAACAGGGATGCGCAGCGTCGAACAAGATCTCGAACGCCTCTTTGTGGGCGTGGCATTCGGTGAGCGTGAGCGTCCAGGACTTGGTGCTGCATTGCGAGCGTTAACGAACCCGTGAATTTCGGGCTCGCGCTGAGCGTTTTTGCACTGCTCTTCATCGCAGAATTCCCCGACAAAACAATGATCGCCACGGTGATCATGGGAAGTCGCTCGCGACCACTTCCGGTATGGCTCGGTGCATCGTGTGCCTTCATTGTTCACATGGCACTGGCGTGTCTTGCGGGACGCTTTCTTGGCCTCCTGCCTCATCGAGCGGTCGAAGCCTTGATCACAGTCTTGTTCTTAGGTGGTGCTGCGTACTTGTTCTTTGTTCCCGAAAAGAAAGAGATCGAAGAAGGAGAACGAGAAGCCCAGCCCGAGCGGCCGGGAGCATTTGTGAAGGTGGCAGCGACTGCCTTCGGGGTCATTTTCATAGGCGAATTTGGCGATCTCACGCAGATCATCACCGCCAATTTTGTCGCCAAGACCCACGACATTCTCACGGTCTTCCTTGCAGCATCCCTCGCCATGGTTTCAGTCTCTGCACTCGGCACTTTTGGAGGCTCGGCGATGTTGCGCGTCGTGCCACTCGAGAAGATCCGAAAAGGTGGCGCTCTCGTCCTTGCCGGCTTTGGCGTCTATAGCCTCGCTACGCTGCTCTTCTAAATGAGCACCGACCCCGCCACCCAACTCGAACGCCACATCCTTTTTGCCCGGAGTGTGCGTGGCTTTATGCCTGACGACGAAGGACTCGCCCTGACGAATGCGGGCATCGTCGCAGGTGAGCGCTTCGCGAGAAGCACCTTTCTCGAAATCGGCGCCTGGTGCGGGAGGTCAGCGGTCTATCTTGGCGCCGCCGCCGAGGCCACGGGCGGCGTCCTCTTCAGTCTCGATCATCACCATGGCTCCGAAGAAAATCAAGAAGGTTGGGAGCACTTCGAAGAAGACCTCGTCGACCCTCGCGATGGTCGTCTCAACACCTTGCCGCATTGGCAACGCACCGTCGCCGACGCAGCACTTGAAGACGTCGTTATCGGCCTCGTCGGCAAGTCAGTCACTGTCGCCGCCCACTGGGCCCAACCCTTGAGCCTGCTCTTCATTGACGGCGGCCACGGCGAAGAGCCCGCCTGGGCCGATTATCGAGCGTGGACACCGTTCCTGCGACCTGGGGGTCTGTTGGTCATCCACGACGTCTTTGAGGATCCCGCTGATGGCGGCCGCCCGCCCTATGAGCTCTACTGCGAGGCGCTCTCAAGCGGGCAGTTCACAGAACTCGCCGCAACGGGGAGCCTGCGAACACTCGAGCGTGTGGTGCTCGCTTCCTAAAGCCAGCTTCGCTCACACGTCTCGTGCGATGCAGCGGCCAGAAAAACGCTCTTCGCAGCGAGGACCATCGAGATCAATCGTCGAGCCAAGGCTCTCTCCGCGAAACAAGCCAGCCGCAGGTGTCGAGTTGCTTAGTGCGTCGGCCGCCAAAATGATGGCCGCCGCCGTGTAGGACGTTGCTTCTCGATCAGGAAAGGTGACAAATTCGGGATAGGCAATGCCTGTCCAGTAGGAACCGTCGCTTCGCCGATGTCCCTGAGCAATTGAGAACAGCTCCAGGGCCTCGTCGCGCATTCCGACTGCATCAAGTGCCATGACGCATTCGGCAGTTTCTGCCGCAGTCACCCAATCAGACGTCGAGACACAACGCACGCCGAGGCCTGGCATGACGAACTTGTCCCAGTGTTCTTTGATGCGCGCCCTCCCCCGCTCTCCCTCGAGGGCACCCGACAACATTGGGTAATACCAATCCATGGCGAATTCATTTTTTGGAGCGAAGGCTCCAGGGTGAAACGCTACGGCGTGCCCGAGGCGGCCGGCAGCCAATTCCCAATCAAGACGCGCCGAGCCGAGACGTTCTGCCAGAGCAATGGCGCAACGAAGCGAGTGATAGATCGATGACGAGCCCGTCAACAACGCGTAGGACTCTGCGCTGCCGTCGGGGCCGATGGACCAGCGAATCGTTCCGTCGTCGAGTTGCTGGCGCAACACAAAACTCAGTGCTCGCTCGACCATGGGCTGAAAGCGAACAAGAAAGTCCGTGTCGTTGGTGATCAAGAAGTGATGCCAAATACCGGCGGCTACATAGGCGCACACGTTCGTATCGAGCCGAGCATGCTCCACCGAAGCTTCGAGATAGTAGTTAAACCAACTCCCGTCGCCGAGTTGCGTCGCAGCCAACCAGTCGTAGGCCGCCTCCGCTTCTGCGACACGCCCACAGACCGAGAGAGCCATTGCTGCTTCGACGTGGTTCCACGGATCGCAATGGCCGCCAGGAAACCATGGGATCATGCCCGACGAGGTCTGCAGGCCGGCAAGAGAGTCGGCCGTGCGAGCGATCTCATCGGCAGACAAGATCCCCGGAACCTCTGGAATCAGTGACGTTGCCGGATGAGTCATGCGTGCTCTCCAGCCACCAACGAAGCCCGCGGCGCTTTGGTGAGATAGACAATGAAACTTTTTCCCATGAGGGGATTGAGAATCTTCTCCGCGTAACGAGTGGTCTTGGGTTTTTTCATGATGTCCCAGACCAGGAGACGGTGGTAGGCCCTGACGAGTGCATGGTCGTCGTTCTTCGTTCCCACGGCGCACTTCAACCACCAATAGGGACTGTGCAGGCCATGGGCATGGTGAGAGTCGTAGGGACGCAAACCCGCTGCCTCAAGGCGCTCGAGGAGTGTCCCGCGCCGGTACATGCGCACGTGGCCACCGGGCGTGTTGTAGTACTCCTCTGAGAGCGCCCAATTGATGAATTCAGGACCAAAACGCGGCACCGTGATTGCCATGGTGCCGTCATCTTTGAGCACGCGAGCTAACTCGGCCATCGCTGCTTCGTCGTTGGGAATGTGTTCGAGAACTTCAGAACAAATCACTCGGTCAAAGGTTCCCGATGCAAAGGGAAGGTGCAGGGCATCACCGCGAACGATGCCGACCTTTGTCGTGTCGAGATCAATCTCGCCGGCGTCTGCCATGGCTCCAAACGTTGCTCGAACTTGTCGCACCTCGTCGGCACCGGCGTCTAGGGCCACGATGGAGGCGCCTCGGCGAGCGAATTCATAGGCATGGCGCCCAAACCCGCAACCAAGATCAAGAACGAGGTCACCGGGCTGGACCTGCAATAGATCGAAATTTGCTGTCAACATCAGTCGAACGCCACCGCGCTCGGCAGTGCGTCTCCCGCCAAGATCGCCTCGTAACACGCAGCCGTTCCCTTGGCCGTCACCTGCCAGGTAAAGCGCGAAATCACCCTCTCTCGACCCGCCGATCCAAGCGTGCGGCGAAGTTCGGGGTCGTCAAGAAGTCGACGAAGCGCACCGACCAATGCGTCAGGGTCATTCGGTGTCACCAACAAGCCCGTTTCTCCATCACGGCCGACGACTTCGGGCAACGCGCCTCCCGTGGTCGCAACCACAGGCACGGCGCAACTCATCGCTTCAATCGCCGGGAGCGAGAATCCCTCATAGAGCGATGGCACCACCGCCACCTCCGCTTCGCCATAGAGGCGAGCGAGTTCTTCGTCGCTCACGCCAGAAACGGTGCGCACAATGTCGCTGAGTCCGAGACGCTCGAGCGTTTTCGCCACGCGCCCTCCAGGTTGTGGGCGGCCAATCACCACGAGTTCGATCTCTCGCTCTGTCCGCAATTTGGCAATCGCCTCAAGCAGTGGCACGAGTCCCTTCATTGGAACGTCCGACGACGACGTGACCATGATGCGACCGGGCACCTTCACGACGTCCTCATAGGGCCGAAACACCTCAGGGTCGACGCCCACTGGGACGACGGTCATGCGCTCAAGGGGAACGCCCATTTGTGCATTGATGTCGACCGCCGAGTTGCGTGACACCGTGAGGATGTAGGGCAACTGGCGCGCCACACGCACTTGCATGCGCAAAAATCCGAACCATCGCTTTGTCGTGAAACGGCGCCAGGCATTTGTCGCGTGATCGAGCGCGATCGAGCGGTCCACGGTGATGGGATGATGCAGCGTTTCAAGCAGGGGCCACCCGTCTTCGACGAGACCGAGAATGCCGTTCCCGAGACACTGATTGTCATGAATGAGGTCGAAATCACCTCGTCGCTTATTTAACAGGGGACGGATGCGGGTGGCGAAGGCCAGGGGCTCACCAAAACCTGCGGTCAGCATGGTGCCAAATTCTTCTCGAGCAGCCCGAGTGCGCAATTCGCTCGGATGGGGAATGCGGAAGGGGTCTGGGTCCCGATAGAGGTCAAGGCCGGGCACCGGTGTAAAACCGACGCCTTCATCAAGCTCTGGCCAAGGTGGCCCGGAGAAGACTTCGACGCTGTGGCCTAAGGCCACGAGTTCTCGGGTGAGGTGGCGTGTGTAGACACCTTGGCCCCCACATCGCGGGTTGCCTCGATAGACGAGAAAGGCGATGCGAAGCCCACCTGGCTCTGGGGGCCGCGGCTCGAGACGTCGAGGAATCTGCATGGCACGAGTGCGAGCCCAAGATTCCTTGGTTTCGCGATAGAGCTTCTGGGGGGATTTGGGCACTACAGACTCCTCATCAAGGCACTCGGCCGACAACCATCGTCCCCCGATGGAGCCGAAAGCGCAAGAGGAACCCGAGAAGGTGCGCACTCGCTACGCTCGAGTCTATGGATCTGACCTACCCCGACGAAGCAGAAGCTTTCCGACTCGAAATACGCCAGTGGCTCACCGAAAATCTCCCCGACGGCTGGTTTGACGAGGGATTTTCAATGACGACCGAAGAGCGCGCCGCCTTCAATGAAGAGTGGGTGACCAAGCTCTATGGCGGCGGATGGATCTGTGCGAGTTGGCCCACGGAATATGGCGGCAAAGGCCTCAGCCTGTTGCAGCAAGTTGTGCTGAACGAAGAATTTGCCAATGCAGGCGCTCCTCTTCGCGCTGACTTTTTTGGCGACACCTTGGTGGGCCCCACCATTTTGCAATGGGGCACCGAAGAGCAAAAGCACGAATTCATCCCTGGGATTTTGAAAGGCGAGATCGCTTGGTGTCAGGGATTCTCGGAGCCCAACGCGGGAAGTGACTTGGCTGCGCTCGCGACTCGCGCAGAACTCGATGGCGACGAATGGGTCATCAACGGACAAAAAGTCTGGACAACCCAGGCCCAGCATGCCGACTACGTCTTTCTCCTCGCCCGTACTGACCAAGACGCGCCGCAACACGCAGGCATTAGTTATCTGCTGGTGCCGATGAAGCAAGAGGGCATTGAGGTCCGCCCCATCCAGCAAGTCGATGGAACCGCCGAATTCAACGAGGTCTTTTTCACCAACGCGCGGTGCCCAAAGAACAACGTCATTGGCGGCGTCAACAATGGCTGGAAAGTGGCCATGACGACCTTGGGCTTTGAACGAGGGTCTTCAGCGACTACTGGCTTTCGACGATTCTTAAAAGAGTGGGAAAAAATCGTGGCGTCAGCTCAGGCCAATGGCCGCAATCAAGATCCACTCATTCGTCAAGACCTGGTCCGTTCATGGGCCGATATCAAGATCATGCAGATCAACGGCTATCGCTCGTTGACTGATTCGCTGCATGGCACGCATCACACCGCAAAACTCGGTGCTTGTCACAAGATGTTTTGGTCAGAGACGCACCGGCGAACCATGAACTTGGCCATCGACATTCTCGGCGCCGAGGGCCAGATCCTGACTGGTTCTGAAAACGGCGGCGAAGGCATGTTTGCTGGACATCGACGCGGTCGAGAGGACTATCCGGTCTCAGACCTACAGGCTTCCTTCTTTTTCTCTCGCTCAGAAACCATTTGGGGTGGCGCAGCCGAGATCCAACGCAACATTGTCGCCGAACGAGCACTTGGTCTGCCCAAAGAGCCCAAGGTCAACCGCAGCGCGCCCTAACACTGGCCCAGCAGCCCAACTTTGGAACTGCAGTTCAGTTCTCGACCGGTAGTTCGTGCTCGTCGATGTTCTTCGTGCGCGCTGCACGGCCAAGGACTAGCGCGCCAACGAAGGCTGCCGCCGCGCCAATTGCCAGGGCAATACGGGGATTCCAGATGGCACAGGCGACACCCATCAGTGGCGCTCCAATCGGCGTCGAGCCAAGAAAACAAATTGAGTACAAGGCCATCACCCGGCCGCGCATTTCTTCGGCGGAGAGGAGTTGCAACGCCGCATTCGCCGTCGCAATGAACGCAATTGACGCAGCGCCCGTGGGGATGAGCGCAAGAGCCACGAGACGCTGGCCTGGCGCAAGTGCAACCAACAGCACCGTCACCCCAAAAAGGAAACAGATCGCTGTCAACAAAACAGCGGATGGCCGAGATCGATGCGCGACGAAGAGACCCCCAAAGATGGCGCCGACACCCATCATGGCCGTGAAGAATCCATACTCGGCTGCTCCTGCATGGAAGGTTTGTCGAACAAGAAGCGGCAAGGTCAGGGGGAAATTGAACGTGAACACCCCAACGACGCCTACGGCAATGAGGATGTTTCGAATCTCTTTGTGCGCAAAGGCGTAGCGAAGACCAGCTCGCACCTGCCCTTTCTCCCGACCGACGCGCCTGATGGGATGAAGGTCGGCTCCTCGCATCAAAACAAGTGCAAGGAGCACCGCAACAAAGGATCCCGCATTGACGAAGAAACATGCGGAAATCCCCAGCGTGGCGATCAAGATGCCGCCAAGTGCCGGTCCGGCAATTCGACCAGCGTTCACCAAGACGCTGTTCAAACTCACGGCATTTGCCATGAGGTCTCGGCCCACCATTTCTTGGACGAATGCTTGACGCGCCGGGAGATCGAAGAGGTTGACGATGCCGAGCAAAAAGGCGAGGACATAGATATCCCAGACGGTGGGATGATCAAACGCCGTTAAGAGTCCCAGCGCCAAGGCGAGCAAACCAGCCGCGCTTTGCGTGACGTACAAAATGTTGCGCTTGGGAAATCGGTCAACAATGAGGCCACCAAAGGACCCTGCCACCAGCATGGGCACGAAGGCCAAGGCTGCGACAATGCCAAGATCAATCCCGCTGTTGGTCAGTTTGAGGACTAACCAGGCCTGGGCGACACTCTGCATCCAGGTGCCAGAGATCGAGATGAATTGGCCGATGAAGTACAGGCGAAAATTTCTGACCTGCAGTGCCGAAAAGGTGCGCCGGGCCGCCGCTCCGACGCTCCTCATGTCACGTACTGGCTCACTCGTACCGCCGACCTCAAAGGTCGGCTCGCGGGACCCAGCCGCCAACGCCGACTGGCGCACTTTCTGGATCAACCTCATCAACGCCACCAATCACTTCGGTGACCCAATCGAGGCGACCTTTCAAAATTCGCTCCACTCCACCTTGCAGTGTGCTCGAACTCACCGCACAACTCGAGCAGGCGCCTTGGAGTTGCACTTCGACGACACCCGAGACCACGTCAGCATTGAGGAGCACCAAATCACCTCCATCGGCTTGGACGGCAGGTCGCATTAACTCAATGATGGATTGCAAGGCTTGCAAGCGCTCGGCGCGAGCAGCATCATCCAAAGTGCTCGGTGTTGCTTCGTCGCTTGGGGTCACAACATTCTCCTCTGAGATCACGATTCCCCTCTAGTTTGCCGTGAGGCCAGCATCCTTCGTGCACTTTGCCCGTCAAGACCTTCCCCCTTTCAAGTGTGCTCGGTAAGGTGAGTGCATGCACGACGCCTTGAGACCTTGCTGCAGCAAGCACTCGGGTCGAGATTCATCTTCTTCGAAGCTGGTGGTGACGGCGCCGGTTGTTGATCTGCATCAGGAAGTCGGGCGCTTGTGACCTTTCCTCCGAGATGGCTCAAGCGGATCCTCGATCGCATCGACGCACTACAGCAACGTTTCAAACTTCCCGCCTTCGTCGTTGCGGTCCAAAAACGTTACGGCGACGATCGATGCGGCATGTACTCAGCCCTCATCACCTTTTATGGCGTCCTGTCCGTTTTCCCACTGCTGCTGCTCTTCATCACGGCTGCGTCACGCATCTTGGGGCCGAATTCGACGGCTGCCAAAAATCTGATCAATTCAGCACTCAGCCAATTTCCAGTCATCGGTCCCCAATTAGCGTCCAACATTCATGCGCTCTCTCAGGGAAATACGGTGGCGACCATCGCGTCGGCGCTCTTTTTGTTGTGGGGTGCGCTCGGACTCACATCAGCGCTTCAGCAAGCAAGCCATGACGCGTGGCAACGGCCCCGCCACCAGGAGCCAAATCTGCTCATTCGCACCTGGCGCGGCCTGCGACTTCTTGGCGTGATCGCTGTTTCTGTGGTTCTGACCACTATCTCCGCGAGCGTTGTCGCCTCGGGCTATCTGTCGCAATTCTCACGGCTGCTTGGACCGGGCTTGATTGCCCTCGGGGTCCTCATCAACATCGGCGCCTATCTCGTAGCGCTGCACATCTTGGCGCCCAAGCCCATTTTGTGGCGAACACTGCTTCCTGGCGCTCTCATTGGCGGCATTGGCTGGTCGATACTCCAGCAAATCGGCGGCTATTTGATCAGTCACCAACTCCATCGCACCACGCAAATCTATGGTTTCTTTGCCATTGTCCTTGGGTTGGTGTTTTGGCTCAACCTCGGTGCTCGACTGTTTCTGTACGCCAGTGAAATCAACATTGTCGCCGCGCAACACTCGTGGCCCAGAGGCCTCTTTGAGCCATCGGCCGCAGCCAAGGCTGCCATTGCTGCGGAGCAGTCAGCTCATGACGCAGAAGAGAACTGATCAAACGCTTCCAGGGCCCGCGGGCCCCAGACTGTCGCTGGGCCGCCGTTCATAGCAATAGTCACGCCGATCATTTCGGCTACTTCTTCTCGTGTGGCACCACGTCGAACTGCTCCTCGAGCATGAGCAGCAAGACACCCATCGCATTCTCGGGTAATTGCTATCGCCAGAGCAATCAGTTCCTTGTGGCGAGCGTCAAGCGCTCCATCCGCCATGGCAGTTCTCGACAAGGTTGCAAACGCACCCATGACTTCAGGAATTGCGGCGCGCAATTCTGCGGCAGGTCCTCGCAGCTCCTCTTGCGTGTGCTGATAATCCATACTTCAGCCCTCCTCGGCCTCGTCAAGGTGTTGTTCTAACCATGCCCCCAAAATCTGGGACGAGGCGCGCACCCCCGAAACCCAACTCTTCGCCGCCTCGCTATCGGCACGATCTGAGACGTGTTTGATGAGCGTCGCCTTTATTCCCAACTGTTGTGCCGCAGCCACCACCGCATAGCCCTCCATGTCGCAGATGTCAGCGTGTTCAGCCAAGGCTCGACGTTGCTCGTCACTGCTCACAAAGGTGTCGCCGGTTGCCAGTGTGACACCATCTCCAAGGTGCAGAACGGGCGAGGGGTCACTGCCTGTCAAGGCAGCAATGGCAGGACCGTTGAGATCGTGTTGGCGCACCACTCCAACGCGATGGACGCCCTCGACGTGGTCACGCAGTGCTCCTGCAGTTCCCACGTTCCAGATGGCGCGTGGTCGCTTCTCAGGGGCGAGGGGACCCAACAGGCCAAGAAGGCTCGTGGCGGCGGCGAGTTTGCCGACCCCCGTAATCAGAACTGGTCGAGCATCTCCCAAGTGAAGGGCTTCGTCATGGACGGCAACCACGATCAGCGCCCGATTGGGGTCAAGAGTGCCGCGTACTTCCACAAAAAGTAACCCTACTGACCGGTCACCGAATGTCTGACGCCATGACGTTCGCTATCGTCGAAGTTCATGGACCCCATAAGCGAACTCCTGCAACACAACGTTGACTATGGCGCTCGTCATGGCGTGAGCCATCTGCCCACGGAGCCGGGACAACGCCTCGCCATTCTCACCTGCATGGACTCGCGCCTCGACCTCTTTGGAGCCCTCGGCCTCTCCCTCGGTGAAGCACACATCATTCGCAATGCAGGCGGCATCGCCACCGATGATGTCGTGCGCTCGTTGATCTTGTCGCAGCGAAAAATGGGCACAGAGCGCATCATGTTGATCCACCACACCCACTGCGGACTGCATGGACTCGATGAAGGTCAATTGCGAGAAGAAATTACGGCCGACACAGGCGTGGATGCAGAGATGACATTTGGTTCATTTCGCGATCCCGCAGAAAACATTCGGCAGACCGCGGCTCGCTTGGCCAGTGAACCGGCTTTGCGGCAAGTTGAAATCCGAGGATTTCTCTTTGACGTCGACACAGGATTCCTCGAAGAAATCGACTTACCCTAACAACCCTTTCCTCACCACATCGCACTGACAACCCCTGACGACATCGAGTCTCGCCTCAGTGAGAGACGCCACTGAGGTTCAGTCGTCGTCAGAGGCATGTTGGGCCATAAGGCCGTCAATCATTCCCACTACGGCTGGATCGGTCAAGGTTGTGACGTCTCCGAGCGTTCGTTGTTCGGCCACGTCTCGCAACAGTCGCCGCATGATTTTCCCCGAGCGCGTCTTGGGCAAATCAGGAGTGAAAATAATTTGGCGAGGCTTGGCAATTGGACTGATGACGTCTGCAATGTGCTCGCGCAATTCTTTGATGAGAGCTTGTGCGTCATCGCCTTGCACTTCACGCGCCGCCTTCAAGGTCACGAAGGCCACGATGGCTTGACCCGTCGTGTCATCAGAGGCACCCACCACTGCGGCTTCGGCGACGGCCGGGTGCCCAACCAACGCGTGTTCCACTTCTGCAGTCGAAAGTCGGTGACCTGAGATGTTCATGACGTCATCAACACGACCTAGGAGCCAGAGGTCACCGTCTTCGTCGCGCTTGGCACCGTCTCCCGCAAAATAACGGCCCTCAAAACGAGACCAATAGGTTTCGACGTAGCGATCGGGATCTCCCCAGATGCCTCGCAACATTCCTGGCCACGGACGCGTGATCACGAGCAAGCCGCCTTCGCCATTGCCGACGCTGTTGCCATCGTGATCGACCACATCAACGGAGACACCCGGGAATGCTTGCATTGCAGCGCCCGGCTTCGTCGTCGTCAAGCCCGGGAGCGGCGTGATCATGATCCCGCCAGTTTCGGTCTGCCACCAGGTATCGACGACCGGACAACGGCCACCGCCAATATGGCGGGCATACCAAATCCACGCTTCGGGATTAATCGGTTCGCCAACGGATCCAAGAAGGCGGAGCGAAGAAAGATCATGTGCCGCCGGCAAATGGTCGCCCCACTTCATGAACGTGCGAATCGCAGTGGGCGCGCAGTAGAGAATGCTCACTTTGAACTCTTCGATGATGCGCCACCAGCGATCTTGGCCACCCGCATCAGGGGTTCCTTCGTAAAGCACTTGGGTGACACCATTAGCCAAGGGCCCATAGACGATGTAGCTATGGCCCGTCACCCAGCCAATGTCTGCAGCCGTCCAACAAATGTCGGTGTCCGGCTTGACGTCAAAGACATAGCGGTGGGTAGTCGACGCATGCGTGAGATACCCACCCGTGGTGTGAAAGATGCCCTTGGGCTTTGCTGTCGTGCCCGAGGTGTACATGATGTAGAGCGGATGCTCCGCGGGAAACGCTTGTGGTTCATGTGACGTCGGCTGCGATGCGACGAGTTCATGCCACCAGTGGTCTCGACCATCGGTCCAGGCAACCTCTTGGCCGGTTCTCTTCACGACGAGGACGTTTTGCACGTGAGGACACTGCGCGAGTGCGTCATCGATGTGCACCTTCAAACCAGAAGCTGCACCACGTCGAAAACCTCCATCGGCAGTAATCACCGTTCGAGCATCAGCGTCTTGAATCCGTTCGGCCAACGCGTCGGCGGAGAACCCACCGAAGATCACGGAGTGGATCGCTCCGATTCGCGCACAGGCCAACATGGCCACGACGGCTTCAGGAATCATCGGCATGTAAATTGCGACCCGATCGCCCGCCTGGACTCCAAGGGACTCCAAGGCGTGTGCCGCTTGTGAGACGCGCACCAACAGTTGTGCATAGGTGATGTCGAGACGATCTTCCTCGGGTTCTCCCACCCAGTGGAACGCCACTTTGTCGCCTCGGCCTGCGGCCACGTGACGATCTACGCAGTTCACTGAAGCATTGAGCGTGCCGTCGCCAAACCAAGTCGCAAAGGGTGCATCCCATTCCAAGACAGACTCAAACGGTGTCGCCCACTCAAGCGTGCGCGCTTGCTCAGCCCACCAGGCTTCAGGATTCTCCCGTGCCGCATCGACGACCTCTTGCGTTGCCACCGCGTGCGCTGCAAATTCTGGCGGCGGAGGAAAACGTCGCTGTTCATTCAGAAATGCTTCAACGTCTGCGTACTCACTCATTTCGTCCCCCGATCCGACCTGCGTGCAACTTTATTCCGGTACGTCGTTATTCCGGTACGTCTCGTTGTATGAAATGAACAGCACGCCTCAGGACCGGTCGAGGCGAGAGCCGCGGCAAAAACGCACCAATTTTGTTCGTCACCCCCGGCACGGCTACCACTGCACCGGACTGCATGGCTGACCAAGCTGCTGCCGCCATCGCTGCAGACGTTGGTAGTTTGCGGCCCTTGAAGAGTCGAGTCGTTTGCGCGTGCGCGGTCTCAGCAAATCCTGATGAAAAGGCACCAGGGCAAAACGCCGTGACTCGAACGCCTCTTCCTCGCACTTCTTCTGCGATGGCTTCGCTAAAGGACAGGACGTAGGCCTTGGTGGCGTAGTACACCGCCATCTCTGGCCCGGGCTGAAAGGCGGCAGTTGACGCGACATTCAGGATGTGACCCGCTCCTCGTTCCAACATTCCCGGTAAGTAGCGTCCCGTCAGCGCCGTCACCGCCACGCAATTGACCTCGATCATGTCCCTTGCTCGATCTTGGTTGGCCTTCGCAAAAGGGCCACATTCGCCAAACCCGGCATTATTGATCAACAGGTCAGTTGACGGTACCTCTCGAAACAGCGCCTCGGGTGCGTCGTGTTGGGAGAGATCAAGCGGCACTATTCGAGCCGAGCGTAAGGTTCCAGCCAACTGTTCAAGTGCTGCAGCAGAGCGTGCCACTAAGACCACGTCGTAGCCTTGGGCATCGAGCAAGGTGGCCATTTCAAATCCAAAGCCGCTTGAGGCTCCCGTCACGATTGCAGTTTGCGCCATCACTCCCCCGTCCAGTTTTTTTAAGACTCTTATGGCAGTCTTATCATCACCTCACCTCCCGTTTACACGCCAGGCGTTGAATGAAAGAGGAGTTTTCGTTTCTATTGGAGGAGGAGACAATGGACGAAATAGAGAACACACACGACGCAGGCGACACAGGCGCACAACCGAGTGAGCCGAATTGGCAGTTTGGACCTCGACCTGAATTGACCTCGGGGGCAGAACCTCTCTCCGCTCCTCGAGAAGCGTTCAATTCAGACGTCTTTGATGACGAGGCCTATGAAGCCCAACAGGCGGCGCATCGTCAGCATCGCAACAAGACCATCAAAGTCGGTCTCGCCTTTGCCGCCGCCGCCGCCCTCATAGGAGCTGGCATCGGTCACTTCGCATGGTCCAGCGACCACGATGGGAGCGGATCAAACGACTCAACCAATTCGTCCTCTCCCTTCAGCGGCACCTCCGGCCAGGACAATGACGGCCAAAACGGCACGGAAGGGACCTCAGCGTCCGCTGCGACACAGGCCATTGCCTCCAAGGTCACGAGCTCGCTCGTCGATATCAATACGAATTTGGGCTACCAGGACGAGCAGGCAGCAGGCACCGGCATTGTGTTGTCAAGTACCGGCCTCATCTTGACGAACAACCACGTCATTGCCGGTTCGACGTCGATCTCCGCCACTGATCTTGGGAACAACAAGACCTACACAGCCGTCGTCGTTGGTTACGACAAGTCCCAGGACATTGCAGTACTGCAATTGCAAGATGCCTCCGGCCTCACGGTGGCATCGTTTGGAAACTCAAACACGGTGGCGGTCGGTCAAGCCATTGTGGGTGTGGGTAATGCAGGGGGCAAGGGCGGTACTCCGAGTGCAGCGGCAGGAACAGTCGTTGCGATCAACCAATCGATTACTGCCTCCGACGAATCATCATCAGAGTCAGAACAACTCTCTGGGCTGATCCAGACGAACGCCGACATCCAGCCGGGTGACTCTGGTGGTCCGCTGGTGAACATGAACGGCAAGATCATTGGCATGGATACTGCTGCCTCGTCTTCCTACAGTTTTTCAACCCAAGGGACCGAGGGTTTTTCGATTCCAATCAACCAGGCGCTCTCTCTTGCCCACCAGATCACCTCTGGGAAAGCGTCCAGCACAGTGCACATTGGTGAGACAGGCTTCCTTGGCGTGAAAGTCATCGCTACGGGCCAACAGGGTTTTGGTTTTGGCTCTGGCGCAACAGGGAACTCGGGAACCGCTTCGTCTGGAGCTGAAGTTTCCGGAGTGGTCTCTGGTTCTCCTGCGGCAACTGCAGGCCTTGGAGCAGGCGCGGTCATCACTTCACTCAATGGCAGTGCCGTGACGACTCCCGACAGCCTCACGCAGTTGCTCGCTGGATTTCATCCGGGCGACACGGTGAGTTTGGGTTGGACTGACGCCAATGGCGTCGCTCGAACCTCGCAAATCGCGCTGGAGAAGGGCCCCGCCGCCTAATTCTCCTTACGCAGCTGAGTACCGCACGGGCGCCGGCTACTGCCGGCGCCCGTGGCGCGTTCCGGGGCGCGAAAAACAAGCAATAGAAGTATGGCTATAATCTTGACAGTATTAGTCACCTTTTAACCGAACCGGAGGAACCCCATGCCATTGCATCGCCGACTTTCACTGCTCACCTCGCTTGGAGCACTTGCTCTCGTCGCTGCAGCGTGCTCGTCGGGGGGCTCAGGATCAGCAACGTCAACCACCGCTGCTCCCAATGGCCTCGGAGGGACTCCCAACACCGTCACGCCAGCAGCCAGTCTGAGTGGCGCAGGCGCCAGTTCTGCCCAGCCCTTTTTGAGCCGCTCCTTCTATGACTACTCAGCCTTGAACTCAAAGGTGACGGTCAACTACAACCCTGCCGGGAGCTCTGTTGGTGTCGCCAGCATTGAAGCCAACACGGTCGATTTTGGCCAATCAGAAATTCCCATGAGCGCCACTGACGTCGAGAAGGCAAGTGGTGGTCCAGTGCTCCAAATCCCAATTGACCTTGGCGGCGTGGCCGTGGCCTACAACGTACCAGGAGCTCCAAAGAATTTGCACTTGAATGGCGATCAACTTGCCGGAATTTTTCTCGGCTCCTTGACGGACTGGCACCAAATTGATGCGTCTATCCCCTCGGGCACTGCCATCGTGGCCGTCCACCGAGCCGACTCGTCTGGTCCCGGCTATGACCTCGATCAATACCTCCTCGACACCTCGACCAAGTGGGCGACCGCAGTGGGGTCAACCAAGGCATCAAAGACGTGGCCGATCACCAATGTCGGTGTCGGCGAGCAACTGAACTCTGGAGTTGCCAAATACATCCAACAGACTCCTGGCGCTGTTGGCTTTATTGAATATGCCTACGCGGTACAAAACAAGTTCACGACGGCAGCACTCTTGAACCGTGCCGGCCTCTACGTTGCACCATCAATTACTTCGATCGCTGCTGCAGGCGCCAATGCAAACAACCTCAGTGCGACCAACTTCAACATCGTGAATGGCCCAGGTGCGGCAACGTATCCTTTGGCCAACTTCAGTTGGACCATCATCTACCAGAAGCAAACGTCAAGCGACAAGGGCATTGCGCTTGGCAAATTGTTTGACTGGATCGCCACGAGCGGGCAAAGCACCGCAGCCTCATTGGGCTACGCACCCTTGCCTGCAAATGCACGAGCGCTCACACACTCGACACTCCTTACCCTCGAAGACTCGACCGGAAAGCCGCTTTTTAGCAAGTGAGTACCTCGCTCGGCACTTCCGAGCACCACGAAACGCAACATGGCTTGAACATTCGAGTGCTGTTAGCTGAGCGTCGACCCTCGAGGGGGGGTCGACTCTACGCGTGTCTTCGCTGGGGTGGCGCCGCCATATTCGCAGCGGTCTTTCTTGGTCTCGTAGGGACCCTGATCAACCAATCGTCAAGTGCATTTGCCCATATGGGCCCCTCTATTCTGTGGCGTTCTTGGAATCCCGCCCACAACATGTTTGGGGCGGGTCCTTTTATCGTTGGCACGTTAGAGACGACCCTGCTCGCACTCCTCATTGCCGTCCCGATTGGCCTCGGTACTGCATTGTGGCTCTCTGAATTGGCGCCGCGCCGACTCGCCGGGTTCCTCGGCGGTGCCGTGGAATTCTTAGCGGCGATCCCAAGCATCGTCGTTGGCTTGTGGGGACTCATTGTCTTGACGCCCCTCTTCACCTCTGATGTTGAACCATTCTTCAAATCAATCCCTGTCGTCAATGTCCTCTTCCACGGCCAAGCGCTTGGCGTGTCGGTCCTTCTTGCCGGCGTCGTCCTTGCCATCATGGTGCTGCCCACCATTGTGGCCCTGAGTCGTGTTGCTCTACGCGGGGTCAGTGACATCGACCGAGATGCTGGTCGAGCCCTGGGGGCGACGAGGTGGCAAGTGGCTCGCCAGGTTGCGTTTGCGGGGTCGAAACGAGGCATCCGAGCCTCGATCACACTGGCCATGGGGCGTGCGCTCGGTGAAGCCATCGCCGTTGCCTTGGTGATTGGCAATCGTGTCGCCGTGCCTCATTCGCTTCTCGACCCTGCCTCAACCCTGGGATCGGCCATCGTGAACTTCTTCTCTGAAGCCGATCCGGGCAGTCTGGAGAAGAGTGGAGTCGTCGCTCTGGTCGTGGTGCTCCTTGTCATCTCGATCGCCGTGAATGCAGGTGGCCAACTCCTGTTACGTCGGCGAGTGGCCAGCCGAGATGCGACAGCATTTCCCACCACTGACGAGCGCATTGTCCTCGATGCGACCCCATGGGGAGATCAGGCACCGGAGCGACGCGAGCACATCCGCTCCGCAGCCGCCACGAGTCTGCGACGACGGAAGCGCTCTGGCTCGCTTTTGAGTGCACTGTGTGCGTTGGCCCTTGCAATAGCGCTCATCCCCTTGATTGCCCTCGTCGGCTACA
>Ga0164296_1002118_pt1 | contig 20084 bp, 16 predicted proteins | sample GEODES057metaG_FD_113533 | JGI IMG/M metagenome (GOLD analysis project Ga0164296, IMG submission 113533) | Dystrophic lake water microbial communities from Trout Bog Lake, Wisconsin, USA - GEODES057 metaG | ecosystem: Environmental > Aquatic > Freshwater > Lake | place: USA: Trout Bog Lake...
AATTGGCCGCTTAAGCATCTGCGTCGGATCATTGATCCAAACCCACGCTCGGCCTAAGGTGCATCGCGTCATCGGCACGAGGGTGGGTTTAAATGTCTGAAGCTTATATTTATGATCACGCTCGTACGCCGCGCGGGCGTGGCAAGCCCGATGGTGCGTTACATGAAGTAACGGCACTCGCTTTGGCAGCAGCGCCCTTGCGCGCTTTGAAGCAGCGCAACCATCTTGATCCCGCCCTCGTCGACGATGTCGTGCTCGGTTGTGTCGATCCCGTTGGGGAAGCCGGCGGCAATATCGGACGAGCAGCAGCCCTTGTCGCGGGCTTTGGCATCGGCGTGCCGGGTCTCCAAATCAATCGCTTCTGTGCTTCGGGGCTAGACGCCATCAATTTTGCAGCCGCCCAGATCATGGCTGGCCAACAACAGATGGCACTCGCCGGCGGCGCCGAATCAATGAGCCGGATCGGGTTAGGGGCCTCGGGCGGCGCATGGGCCAGCGACCCTTCCATCGCGATCCCCGCCTATTTCATGCCGCAAGGCATCTCGGCCGATCTCATTGCGACCAAATACGGGTTTTCGCGTGCGGCGGTGGACGCCTATGCCGTCGAAAGCCAAAAGCGCGCGGCAAAAGCATGGTCCAACGGATATTTCAAATCGTCGGTTGAGCCCGTCAAAGACATTAATGGCCTGACCATTCTGGCCCATGACGAACATATGCGGCCGGAAACAAGCGTCGAATCCCTTAGTGGTCTAAAGCCCTCCTTCGCGGTGATGGCCGACCATGGCGGGTTTGGTGCGGTTGCCCTTCAAGCCCATCCGGAAATTGAGGCCATCCATCATGTCCATCACGCGGGTAATTCATCCGGCATTGTCGATGGCGCGGCGGCCGTCCTGTTAGGCTCTAAAGCAGCAGGCCAATCCGCTAGCCTTAAACCAAGGGCCCGCATCAGAGCGTTTGCGAATATCGGATCGGATCCGGCCTTAATGTTAACAGGCCCCGTGGACGTCACCAAAAAGCTTCTTAAAAATGCAGGCATGACCATTAAAGATATCGATCTGTTTGAGGTCAATGAAGCCTTTGCTGCCGTTGTCTTAAGGTTCATTCAAGCCTTCGATGTTGATCCAGCGCTGGTTAACCCGAATGGCGGAGCTATTGCGATGGGTCATCCCCTTGGCGCTACAGGCGCGATGATCTTAGGCACGGCCTTGGATGAGCTTGAGCGGACCAATAAGAACATTGCCCTTATAACGCTATGCATTGGTGCTGGCATGGGCACTGCAACGATCATTGAGCGGGTGTGAGGAATTAAACAAATGACCAGCACTCTGTCTGATTTTACCTTCACAACCGATAGCGATGGCGTTGCAACGCTGACATGGGACGCGTCGGGCAAATCGATGAACGTGTTCACTGATCAAACGATGGCAGAGCTCGATCAGGCGATCGATACCATCGTCGCTGATCCATCGATCAAAGGCTGCATCATCGTTTCGGGGAAACCTGATAGTTTCTCAGGTGGCGCGGATATCCGTATGCTCGCCGGCCTTGTCGAGCGCTCGAAAGAAAATGAGAAAAAACTCGGCGCTGATGAGGCAACCCGTATTTTCTTTGAGGAATCGAGAAAGCTCTCGCAGCTTTTCCGGAAGCTTGAGACATGCGGTAAACCCTTTGTCGCTGCCATTAATGGCATTTGTCTAGGCGGCGCGTTCGAACTTGCTTTGGCATGCCACTATCGTGTCGTATCAGATGATGCGAAAACACGATTAGGTTTGCCTGAGATTAAAATCGGAATTTTCCCCGGCGCTGGTGGCACACAGCGCGTCGCCCGCTTAGCCCATACGGCTGATGCCCTCATTTTTATGATGAAGGGCGAGGCGCTTAAACCAAATGCTGCTCTGAAGTTGAATCTTGTCCATGCCGTTGCGCCAAAAGAAGAGCTTGTGGCGCGCGCGAAAGAATGGATTCTGTCGGTCGGTAACGCCGTTCAGCCTTGGGATGCTGAAGGGTTCAAGCTCCCTTCAGGACCCGTCTATTCAAAAGCGGGCATGATGGTATGGCCGCCCGCCAGCGCGCTTATGCGCAAGGATACGAATGATAATTATCCCGCCGCTAAAGCCTTGCTACAATCGGTCTATGAGGGGCTCCAATTACCCATGGATGCTGCCTTACGGGTGGAGAGTCGATATTTTGCACATATCCTCAAAGGCCAAGTCGCCCATGCGATGATACGGACGTTGTTCGTCTCCATGCAGGCGCTCAACAAAGGTGCACGGCGACCACCAAACGAGCCTGGAACCACCATCAAACGGATCGGCGTTATCGGCGCTGGTTTTATGGGCTCCGGCATTGCAACCGTTGCAGCGCTTGCCGGTATCGAAGTGGTCCTGATCGATCGTGATCAATCCTCGGCCGATCGAGGCAAAGCGAATGCCGATAAAGTGATGAGCAATAATGTTGCAAAAGGCCGCGCGACCGAAAGCGAACGCGAAGCATTTCTTGCACGCATTACGCCGACCGAAGATTTCGGACTTCTGAAAGATATCGATCTTGTGGTCGAGGCTGTTTTTGAAGATCCGTCCGTCAAAGCCGAGACCATCCAAAAGGCCGAAGCGGCGATGCCGTCGTCTGTGGTCTTTGCATCCAACACGTCGACTTTACCTATTTCAGAATTGGCGCATCATTTCTCGCGTCCGGTTGATTTTATCGGCATCCATTTCTTCTCCCCTGTTGATCGGATGCAATTGGTAGAGATCATTGTCGGCAAACAAACGGGATCAAAAGCACTTGCTATGGCTTTCGACTTTGTTCGTAAAATTGGCAAGACACCCATTGTCGTTAATGATGCCCGCGGCTTTTTCGCCAATCGTTGTGTTTTAAATTATCTTCTTGAAGGCCATTTGATGCTTCACGAAGGTGTGCCTCCGGCCATGATTGAAAACGCGGCCCGTATGGCTGGCATGCCGGTTGGTCCATTAGCTCTATCCGATGAAATCGCCATTGATTTGATCTATAAGATTCTCAAAGCAACCAAGGCTGCCTTGGGTCCTCACGCCGTTAATCAGATTCAAGAGTCGATTTTAAACAGTATGGTTGAAAACCATCACCGATTCGGACGTAAAAGCGGCGGCGGATTTTACGATTATCCGAAAGATGCCCCTAAACGTCTATGGTCAGGCCTAATCGAGTTTCAATCGAAGCAACTTGATCCGGAAACAATCAGTGTTAGCGATTTGAAACATCGGCTTCTTGTCACTCAAGCGCTTGAAGCTGCGCGCTCGATCGAAGAAGGCATTGTTACCGACCCTCGCGAAGCGGATGTAGGTGCTATTTTAGGCTTTGGCTTTGCGCCCTATACCGGAGGCCCCATCTCCATGATTGATGGGATCGGCCCTAACCGCTTTGTTGCCTTATGCGAAGCGCTGGCCAATCAATATGGTGATCGGTTCTTGCCCAATGTCTTACTCAAAAAAATGGCAGCAGCGGGCGAGCATTTCTACTCATAAACGAGCAGCCCGCCACTGCGCCAGCAAGGCACGAAGCGCCGCTGGCTTTAATGGCTTATGCAGAACAATAACATTATTAGCTTCGGCACTCTCTCGAACAGCCTGCGTACGATCAGCCGTGATAAGAATTGCTGGTAGTTCAGAGCGAATTTGATCGCGTAATTTTTTAATCGCATCCAACCCAGTGCCAAGATCGAGGTGATAATCGGCAATGACGGCGTCCAACGGCAATTGAAGGCCATCCAATTCAGAGAGGCTAGAAACGGCATTTACCCGGCACCCCCAGCCCTCCAACAAGATCCGCATACCGTTAACGATGGCAGGCTCATTATCGATAACCAATATTTCCATCCCAGAAAGCAGCGTGATGGCTGTTGGAGCATCTGGTGCTTTGGAGCGCTTGTCCGGTGCATGTTCTGTTAGCGGAAGTTCGACAGAAAAGAGCGAACCTTTTCCGGGCTGCGATGATAATTTTAGAGGGTGACGAAGCAACCGAGCAATTCTTTCGACGATGGACAATCCGAGGCCGAGGCCACGCGCAATTCTTGCGCCTTCATCGAGCCGTTTAAACTCACGGAAAATCGTTTTTTGCTGCGATAGCGGAATACCTAATCCCGTATCATGAACCTCGACACGTACTTTTCCTTTTTTACGCCGACATCCGACGATAACGCGCCCTTCCTGCGTATATTTAATCGCGTTCGATACAAGGTTCTGCAACAGGCGCCTGATCAACCGTCGATCCGTTTTTACCGTTAACGATGTTTTGATGAAGGATAGAGTGATCCCCTTTTCAAACGCTAAGGGTTCAAGCTCGATCTTTAATTGCTGAAATAAATCGTCGAGCGAAACCGTCGATAATTCAGGCTTTAAAGCACCTGCATCAAGACGTGAAATATCGAGCAAGGTCGTCAGAATATCTTCGACGGCCTCAAGCGAGGTAGCTACGTTTTCTGCAAGATGAACATCACCCTGATGGCGATCCCGTTCGAGCAAAGCCGTTGAGTAAAGACGCGCCGCATTTAGCGGTTGCAAAATATCATGGCTGGCAGCCGCCAGAAAACGTGTCTTTGACACATTCGCATCTTCCGCCTCGGCTTTGGCACGTGCCAATTCACTATTCAACCTTAATAGTTCTTCGGTTCGTTCGCGTACTCTTGCTTCAAGCGATTCATTAGCTGTTGCGAGTGCATCTTCGGCAAGAACCGTATCGGTTACATCTGTATAGGTTGTAACCATGCCGCCATCTGGCAAAGGGGCAGAACGAAATTCGATTGTCTTGCCTTCTGGGTAGAGCCGAAGGCGGGATTGGTTTGTGTCACTGACAAAGCTTTGCAACCGTGCCGCTACAAGACGATCCCTTCGACCCGGTCCATATAGGCCTTTCTTCGCGTTCAGAGTAACAATATCTTCGAGGCTGGTTCCCGTTCGTAACATCGTATCGGGTAAGTCGAATAATTCTTGAAATTCACGGTTCCAGCACGTTAATTTTAATTCACTATCGAAAACAGTAATACCTTGACGTGCATGATCTAATGCATGTTGCAACAGATCGCGGTTATATTGTAGTGCCGCCGATGCATCATCCAGCAGACGAAGAGCATCGGATCGACTAACATTATTACCGCTCAACAGCATCGATAAAACGCGCCGTGATGAGGCTGCACCGATTGCAGAAGCCAATTGATTTTCTGCAAACCGAAGCATTTCGATATCGGCGGAATGATCGTCGCCTTTTGTGCCTCGTAAACTACCGATCATGCCAGCAAAAACACGATCTGTTTGTTCAACCCCTAGATAGCGGCCGACAACCCGCTTTAATTCTCCAATGGTGACCGAGCTTCGCCAAAGCCTGAAATTAAAGGAGCGTCCGACGCGATCCGGTGTAACGAATAGATTGGCTTGAAACCGCTCAACAGGTGTTGGCAATCTTAGCAACGAAAAGGCAACATAGAAAATAATATTGAGGCTAATGCTCGTTAAAGAACCATGGGCAATAAAGGGCAGATCGAGTTCGAAAAGATGGGTTGGTCTTAGCCAATGAATGCCAAAGGGACCCAATTCAATAAATTGATTTATAAACATTCGGGAAGGATCGGCGAGGCTCGGTACCGCAAGCGTATAGGCCCAGATGATAAAGCCGACGATCATGCCTGCTCCCGCCCCTAATGCGGTTCCATTGCGCCAGAACAAACCACCAAAAAAGGCAGGAGCGATCTGCGCAATAGCGGTGAAGGAGATTAATCCGATAGACACCAGAGCCGCATCACTTGATGTTCTGAAATAGAAATAACCCGCCAATAAAACTAGAACGATAGCTAAACGTCGAATGGTTAGAAGTTGGCCGCCCAAATCACCGGAGACGGGTCTTGCCAATTTAGCACCACGCCTGAGCAGGAGTGGCATGACGAGATCATTCGAAACCATCGTACCGAGCGCCACGCACTCGACGATCACCATAGCGGTTGATGCAGAAAAGCCACCAAGGAAAACGACCAGAGCGACTATGCCGTTTCCTGCGTGAAGCGGTAATTGGAGGACCGCCATATCGCGATCGATCATACCTGTCGGAAAAACAAGATCGGATGCAAGAGCAATTGGAACGACAAAGAGATTGATCAAAATAAGATAGAGTGGAAAGAGCCAAGAGGCTTGTTTTGTATGCGATGGATTTTGATTTTCAATCACCGTCATATGAAATTGACGCGGTAACAATAAAACCATGGCCGATGATAGAAGCATCATCGCGAGGATGGTCGATAACCCGCTACTACGTCCTAAGATCGGCAGAATATCGGGCCGATTTTCCAGCGCATCGATCAAATGGGCAGGGCCATTGAATACACCCCAGACGACAAAAATGCCCGCGATCAAAAACGCAGCCAGTTTAACCACGGACTCTAAGGCGACTGCTAAGGTTAGACCCGAATGATGTTCACGGGAGTCAATGTGCCGTGTGCCGAACACCGTCGTAAAGGCCGCCAGAACGAGCGTAACGATGAGTGAGAGGCTCCCCGATGCCGGCGTAGAAAATCCCTGTGCGCCGCCGGGAACCGCATCCAACATCGTCGCCAGCGACACCGAGATCGCCTTAAGCTGTAATGCGATGTAGGGAACCGAGCCAATTACCGCGATGACGGCAACGATGGCGGCAATATTGGCATTTTTCCCGTAGCGAGCGGCGACAAAATCGGCGACCGATAAAATATTCTGCGCTTTAGCGAGGGTAACGATCCGCTCGACGAATTTTCGTCCAAACCCGATCACCAAGATCGGTCCGATATAGATCGCTAAAAAATCGAGCCCCGTTACGGCCGCTAATCCCACTGAGCCAAAAAAGGTCCAGGAAGTACAATAAACCGCTAGGGCTAGAGCATAGAAAGTTGGCCCAGCTCGGCCAGATAAGAGCTTTTGGCCATAAATATCCCCGAAATGCGCGACCGCAAAAAGGGCCGACAGGTAAACAAGGGCAGCTAGAATAATGACCCAGCCTGCAATCATTATGTTCGCTTTCCCCCTCAAATCCGCCGTTTGCTAGACTTTCAGCTCACGCGACGTCTGGCAAGCTCGGCGTGTTTGTGAAAGAAGTATCAGAGTAAATACCCAGCCCGTCGAGGAATACTATGTTTTCTAATCAATCAACCTCAAATCTGACCCTGAAGATCGGCCCGGAGGCGCTTGGAGCGCCACCAAGCGGCATTGTTGAGGTTTTTACCTACGGCTGGGGACGTCCGGGCCTGATCCCGCTTTGGGCGGGCGAAGGGGATATGTCGACGCCGAGCTTTATCACCGAAGCGACAACCCGCTCGCTTGCGGCGGGCGAGACGTTTTATACGCCTAACCGTGGCATTCCCGATTTCCGCGCCGCTGTTGCGCGCTATATGTCGCGGCTTTACGGGCAAGAATTTAGCCCCGACCGCTTCTTATGCACCATTGGCGGCATGCACGCCCTACAAGTCGCGATGCGCATGATCCTATCTGCGGGTGACGAGTTTATCGTGCCCTCCCCCGCTTGGCCGAATTTTATCGGCTGCGGCAAGGTCATCGGAGCGGTCCCGGTCGATGTGCCCATGGGTTTGACCAATGAGGGCCCGAATGGCCGATGGTTCCTCGATGTCGATCGGATTGCCAGTGCGATTGGGCCAAAGACCCGCGCCATCGTCATCAATTCGCCCTCAAATCCCACCGGCTGGACGGCAACCCGCGCGGAATTGGAAGCGGTGCTCGCCCTTGCCCGCAAACATGGGCTGTGGATCATTGCCGACGAAATTTATGGCCAATTTGTCTTTGATGGCTCGGCAAGGGCGCCTTCATTCCACGATGTCATGAATGAAGACGATCAGATCATCTTCGTCCAAACCTTTTCGAAAAACTGGGCCATGACGGGCTGGCGGATTGGCTGGATCGAATGCCACCCATCGCTCGCTCAAACGACTGAAAATCTCATTCAATATTCGTCTTCGGGCGTCGCGACCTTTCTCCAGCGGGGCGCCATCGCCGCTCTTGATCACGGCGACAGTTTCCTCCGCCATCAAGTCGAACGCGCCAAGAAGGGCTGCGAAATTGTATGTGAAGGGCTCTCAAAAACAGGGCGCGTTCGCTTTGCGCGGCCGGAAGGAGCCTTCTATCTTTATTTCAAAGTCGATGGCGCAAAAGACCCGATGGGCATCGCCAAACGCTTGGTCGATGAAGCAAATGTCGGCTTGGCACCGGGCTCTGCTTTTGCCAGTGGCGAGGATGCTTGGTTGCGGCTTTGCTTTGCCAGAAAAGCAGAAGACTTAACCGAGGCCACGGCACGGCTCGTCAAAGCGCTAAGCTAGAGCTTCAATAAAACGACTTAAAGGCTACTTTCAAATTAGGTTTTATTTATCAATAAGATATTCTTTATTTTATTGATAAATAGAGCCCGCCTGACGTTATGCGCAAAAGAGCGCAAGACAAACTACGCAACCAAATGAACCTTCGCACGTTCTTACCATAACCGCTGACGAATACTGACGGGTCAAATCCGATCAATCGAAAGCGCAACAATGAGTGGGTACGATGTAATTATCGCGCGTTTTTTGTCGTTCAAAAAGACGCATCAGGAGGTTTGTAATGGTTGAGACACGTTTACCTGAAAGAGATGTCTATATTGCAGATGCCGATCTTGCTTTTCGGAGCGCCGTTGCATCAAGTCTTGAGACACAGGGCTATCACGTTACTCTCTTTTCGGATGGGCCTTCTCTCTTAGCCGCCACGCGGCACCATGTGCCGGGCTGCATTTTGTTGGATGCCGATGTGAGCAGTTCAACGGGAAATGATCTGCTTGGCGAACTCGGCCATCGCGTTACAGCACCAATCGTCATTATGGCCGATGATGCCAATGTCGAGATGGCCGTTTCGGCCATGAAAAAGGGCGCCAAAGACTTTATGGCAAAGCCTTTGATTGCTGATGCTGTTGCTGGTCGTGTACGTGAAGCACTTGCAGAAAAACGTGCCGGAAATGGTACCGTTCCTAACGTTGTATCCGTACCAGGGGGCGATCGCTTAACACCGCGCGAAAGAGAAGTTTTGCAAAAAATTTCAGCGGGTGCCTCCAATAAAGAAGCTGGCCGGCAATTGGGTATCAGCCCGCGCACGGTAGAAGTTCACCGCGCTCGAATCATGGAAAAAATTGGTGCTCGCAATACGGCAGATCTCGTCCGTATTGTTTATTCGGCTTCGTTTTAATCAAGCCCATTTTCCCGTCGGGTTCTCCTTTTCATCTCGGCAGGTGGCATCATGTCCTATTTAAATGAGTCGGCCGTTGGGAGCAGTCCATCATCGGCTCGGTCGGTCGACTTTCCTCCCCGTGTAACCATCATCGACGAAGGTGAGCCCGCACGCGCAATCTATCAAATTGTGTCGGGCAATGTGATGATTTCCAAATTATTGCCTGACGGGCGCCGGCAGATCTTTGAGCTGCTGGGCCCGGGCGGAATATTTGGTGTAACGCCCAATGGCCATCACGATAGCGTCGCCGAATCGCTCACCGAAGTACGCCTAACCGCATTCGATAAAGGACCCGCCGAAAACTCGTCGAGTTTTAATTCCTTCATGGCGGAACTGCTAAAAATTCAAATTTGTGCCTTACACGAACATGCGGTTTTATTGGGCAGAAAATCAGCGGTTGAACGCGTTGCATCCTATATTCTTGAATTAATCGAAACCCCTTCCAATCACGCCAAGATAAACAATGAAATGGTAACAGTTCGTGTCATCATGACCCGATCTGAAATTGCTGATTATCTGGGTTTAACGCTCGAAACGGTAAGCCGGGCTTTTTCACAATTGAAACGCACCGGCATCATTGCCTATACGCGCCATGATGGGCTTATGCAGGTTCATATCAAACGGTTACGTCCCCTCACAGGCACCTATTAGCGCTCTGTTGTTCGGGGCAGCTGACCCAACAGGCCATATGATGCTCGGTCAAATGGGTGTCCGGCACCGCTCCCCCGAGACATTGCCGGACACCCAACCACCGGGATTGTTTACATCCAGACGGTCTAAGCTGAACGGGCAAATTACCCTTCAGAAATTGTAATTTGACATCCGCTCCCTTGAGATTCATTGATCATTCGCAATCGCAACGATCAATTGTCACGGATAGTCATTGCAACGTAGAGACCGCTTTACAAACCCATATTGGATCGGCCTCATCGATCCTAAACAATATCTTATGCTTCTAGCTGCGGGCTTGGGCGGTGCTGCTGGCTGGTGGCTCAATATTCCGGCACCGTGGTTGTGCGGCGCTATGGCAGCCACGATTTTAATCGCGACTACCGGAAAGGGAGCGCCGCTTGTGCGCCCCATCAATGACCTCGCTATGCTAAGCTCAGGATTAACACTCGGCTCGGCTGTTACACCGGAAACACTACGAACCTTTGTGACAGTTCCCATTAGTATTCTGGGATTGTTTTTGACGAGCTTGATTGTGATGATCGTCACATCAAGCGTGCTCATTCGCTACTCAGGCTGGGAGAGACGCGATGCTGTTCTTGCAGCAACGCCAGGTGCACTATCTTCCGTGATGGCGGTCGCGGTTGAAGAAGGCGCAAATATCCCACGCATCGCAATTGTTCAGCTCTTTCGCCTTGTCATGCTGGTTGCCGTCCTGCCCTCGGTGATGGTGCTTGCAGGCATGTCGATGACGCTTCCAACAGCCACGCAGGCGCCGATCGCCCTTTTTAATTTAATCGTCATTCTTGTAATTGGCCTAGGCAGCGGCATGGCGCTCAAGGCCTTAAAAATGTCAGCGCCGTTTATTTTGGGGCCGATGTTATCCATAGGCCTCTTACGCGGCATGGAGATTTTTCCGGGGCAATATCCAATCGAATTATCAACCGCTGGTTTTGTGTTGATCGGCGCTCTCATCGGCGCACGCTTTCAAGGCATGCGGATGAGGGAAATCATTGCTATTGGACCTGCAGCCCTTCTATCGTTTTTCGTCGCAACAAGCCTTGGATTTTTGGGCGCTATCGTGATTTCTAAACTTGTCGGGCTTCCGCTGCCATCGGCCTTGATGGCCTTTGCCCCGGGCGGATTGGAAGCCATGACAGCCTTAGCTTTCGCGCTAAGAATTGATCCCGTCATGGTTGGCGTTCATCATATTGCGCGTTTCACTCTCATCGGCATCGGCCTGCCGCTCGCTTTAAAAATCCGCCCGTCCCTCATTCGAGGCCCCTCCCCATAAATCCGATTATTTAGCGGGCACCAATTGATAGCCTTTGCTAAACAGGCAGGCTTCAACGGCTTGATTGCGGGCTGGTTCATTCATATCTCGCGTCGAATAGGTAGGTGGGACATAGATTGGCGGACGCGAATAGCACATGCCAAACCCGTCAAACCGACGATGGCAATGGTGGAAATCATCGTAAATATAGCCGCCACCCTCCACCGTCGTAACAGGCGCGAGCGGATACATCCGTGAGGCACGCTCTTCGCACGCCAATTTATCATGCCCGAACTGTTCCAATGATTTCGTTGGATGTACCCATTCATAGCGTTGGCACGCCGTCAGTACCGTCAAAGCCAATAAAATTCCGCCGACCGGAATTTTGAAAATCTCTGAAATTCGATTACCCATAGAACGACTCATTTTACGATTGGCAGTTTGGGTTTCATTTTAATACAGCGCCTTTACCAAGCCATCTACGGGATGAATAGGTAGTGAATAGACCGGATAAAACGATGAACACCATTGGCGTGATGAGTGGTACTTCGATGGATGGCATCGATGTAGCCATGCTTCACACCGATGGTGAAAATTTCATTCGCCAGGAAGCCACTGGCGTCGGTGCCTATTCCATTGCGTTACAAAAACAACTTCTGGAGCTTATTCAAGATCCTGAACGCGCAGCCCAAGGTGATGTTTCGGAGATCACACAAGCGATAACAGACGCCCATTGCGCTGCGGTTGAAGCCTTTCTCGACCATCATCACATCAACCCTAATTCAATTGGCATCATTGGATTCCACGGGCAAACAGTTTTTCATGCGCCCGAGCGCGGTATCACCCGGCAATTATTCGATGGGGCGCGAGCCGCACAGCGGCTTGGGATCGATAATGTGTGTCAATTCCGATTGGCCGATGTTGCAGCAGGCGGCCAAGGCGCTCCGCTTGCACCCCTCTATCATCAAGCGCTTGCTCGTTCATCGGGTTTAGAATTGCCTCTCATGGTCTTAAATTTGGGAGGCGTGGCGAATGTGACCTATATCGACCATGATAAAATCATGGCCTTTGATACAGGCCCTGCCTCAGCGCTGCTTGATGATTTTGTGCGCGAACGAATTGGCACTTCATTTGATAAAGATGGCCAACTTGCCCAATCGGGCCATATAAACCATTCGATTGTCGATCAATTCTTAGCGTCGGGCTATTTTAATCGCACGCCACCAAAATCGCTGGATCGAAATGCGTTTTATGCGTGGATGGATCTAGTGAAACCACTTTCAAACGGCGACGGCGCCGCGACACTTGCGGCCTTCACCATCCAATCGATCGCTGCTTCTCTGCGGCACCTTCCTGAGCCTCCGAAAAAATGGCTTGTAGGTGGCGGTGGTCGGCATAATCTATTTTTGATGCAAAGCCTTGAAAGCCATCTCGGAGTGCCGGTTGAACCTGTTGAAGCGGTGGGTTGGAACGGTGATATGCTCGAAGCGGAGTGCTTCGCTTGGCTAGCCGTACGAACGCTTAAGGGCCTGCCATTAAGTCTGCCTTCAACAACAGGGGTCCCTTATCCCTTAACGGGCGGTGAGATTTCTCGGGCTTAGTTGGATATTCAATGACACAGCTTCATCAACATCTGCACGAAATTTTTTCACCCGCAAAGCGGGCTATCGAAGAAGGCCGCATACCGGGTGCTGCACTCGGCCTCATCACCAAAGACGGAACACGAGAAGTTGCTGTTTTTGGAAAGGCTCAAATTGAACCTCATGCGATAAAGCTTGAACGTGACATGTGGTTTGATCTGGCATCGCTCACCAAGGTCATTTTTACAACGCATCGTCTTATTGAACTTGTCCGAGATGGCCTTGTTGGTCTTGATGATACCTTGGCCCAACATATGCCTGATCTGAGGCAATATGATTTAAGCGCACCTGAACGCGCGCTTACTGTTCGACACGTATTATCGCACCAAACACATCTCCCTGCGGTCGAACCGCTTTATACGCTCGGGCAAGATCCCGACACGCTGCGCGCCTATGTTTTACAAAGAGCATGGAAAAGCGGACCGCCTGTCTATTCCGATATCAATTACATCCTCCTTGGCATTTTGATCGAGCGTTTGACCGGACAATCCCTAGCCGATCAACCGCTTCGAAATGGGCTCTCCTTTTCACCACCCCAAGAAGCGAGCGTAGCAACCGAACGCTGCGCATGGCGCGGTCGCGTCATCAAGGGCGAGGTGCATGACGAGAATGCCTTCGCCCTTGGCGGCGCAGCGGGTCATGCCGGGCTTTTCGGTACCGTCGATGGTGTCCTCAACCACGCGCTACACCTATTGAACGGCGGCCAATTTTCGACAGAACTCATGGCCGAAATGACGACGCCTATATCGGGAAACCGTGCACTCGGATGGGAAGTGCAACAATCAGGCTGGCATGGCGGCGAGGGCCATTCACCCCGAACCATCGGCCATCTCGGTTTCACCGGCACCGGCCTATGGATCGATCTTGATCGCGGTATTGGCTGGACGCTGCTCACCAACCGCGTTCATCCATCGCGCCATACGGACACGGGGATTATGGCACTGAGACGGGAAACCGGTAGTTTGGTTGGTCGACTGATCACCCAAGGGTAAGCGTTGCTTCCCCTTTATGGAGCGCATCGGCCAACGGGGTGAATGTTCCATCCGGCTCATGCAGGATCAAACCAGGCAAAAGCGTCAAAGGCGCTCGGCTGCCTTTGGTGCCCTCGACCAAGAGACGTGTCGCTGGTCTTGTCGCATGCGCGTGAACGGGTAGGATTCGAATATCGCCAAATCTTCCGGAGAGCGCTGCTAAAATCTCTTGCAGCGCATCCACACGGTGAATGAGGGTAAGCTTACCACGGGGCTTCAAGAGGGCATGGCAGGCCACAATCCAGCGATCAAGCCCGTCTTCCGGCATAGTATGCGCGCGCTGTCGGGCCTGGTCAGGCGAGGCGCGCGTCTTTCCCTCGGCGAGAAAGGGTGGGTTGGTCAGCACCCAATCAGCATCTCCCCTCGTAATACCCATGCTTTCACGCTGTTTAAACTCAGCCATCAAATCGGCCTCGATCACGCTTGCCCGATCCTGAAACCCATTCGCGAGAATATTGGCCCGCGCCAAATTGGCTTCATCCGGATCAATTTCAATGCAAATCATCCGTGAACCAAGTACGCGCGCGGCGACCGAAAGGCCGACCGCGCCGCTCGCGGAGCCTGCGTCAATGATCGTTCCAGTAAACGAAGAGGGGACGGTAGCAGCCAATAACACCGCGTCCGTACCGGAACGATGTCCGGTTCCTGCTTGTTGAAGGCGAATCTTGCCGCCCAAAAAATTAAAATCTGTCATCGGAAGGGGATTATGGGAGGTCGCGATCATTTGGCAAGTTGCGAAGCTGCGCCTCGCGTGCCATTTTGCGCCCGCTTTGGTCAGGGTCTGTAAAGCCTCGAAAGGAAGATGACGTGGGTGTTGTTGTATCGCTGGATGGCAAATCCTCGCCGGGCCCAAGCCTTGATGCGCTTCTGTCCCTCACCAAGGGCGGAATGGAAGGCGTGAACCGCATGATCCTTTCCCGCGTCGGCTCTGATGTGGAGATGATTCCGGAAATCGCCAAGCACCTCATCGAATCCGGCGGCAAACGTCTGCGGCCGATGCTGACCCTCGCAACCGCAGAGCTCTGCGGCTACAAAGGTGAAGGTGATGTCAAACTGGCCGCCGCCGTCGAATTCATGCACACCGCAACCCTGCTCCATGACGATGTCGTCGATGACAGCGAAATGCGCCGTGGCAAACTCGCCGCCCGCATGCTCTGGGGCAATGAAGCCAGCGTCCTCGTCGGCGATTTTCTCTTGGGCCAAGCCTTCAAGATGATGGTCGAAGTAGGCTCCCTCCACGCGCTTGATGTGCTCTCAACGGCTGCAACCGTCATTGCCGAAGGCGAAGTGTTCCAATTGGCGGTTGCCAAAAATACCGCGACGACCGAGGATGAATATCTCTCCGTCGTGCGCGGCAAAACCGCAGCTTTGTTTGCCGCCGCATGCGAAGTAGGCCCCATCATCGCCGGATTTGGCAAAGCCGAGCAGGCCGCCTGCCGCTCTTACGGCGCCAATCTTGGTATTGCCTTCCAGCTGATCGACGACGCGCTTGATTACGGCGGCATCTCCTCGAAACTCGGGAAAAACCTCGGCGACGATTTCCGCGAAGGAAAAATCACGCTCCCCGTCGTCCTCTCTTTCCGCCGCGGCACCGAGAGCGAACGCGCTTTCTGGAAACGCGCATTAGAGGAAGGCCAAACAGGTGATGCCGAGCTCACCGAGGCCATGGCGATCATGAAAAAACACCGCGCCATCGAAGACACAATCGAACGCGCGCGGCATTATGGTGCCATGGCCCGCGATGCGCTCGCGCTCTTTGCTGATACGCCCATGAAATCCGCTATGCTTGAAGCCGTGGATTTTTGCATTTCACGGGCGCATTAAAAACTCAGCCGCGTGGCGAGCCATGATGCTGCGCGATCCGCCAATTGCCGTCTTGCTTCACCAGCATCCAGGTGAGGCGATAGGGCATCGGCGTATCACCATCCGCAAAATCCACATGGGTAGCCGTTGCCGCGACATCATCGCGTAACATAACAACCCGCGGAAACGGATATTTCGCCACGTGAACCTTCGGGCCACGCCCGCCGAAATAAGTCTTGATGGCTTCCCGCCCGATGACGAGTTCGGGAATAGCGCCGAACATCATCGCGTCTTCGGTATAAAGCGCGACATGCGCATCAAGATCATGACTGTTAAAGACTTCAATCCAGCGCTTATGCAGCGCCTCTATGGTTGGCGTATCGGCCATGTCGTCCTCCCTTATTGAATATTGAGAGGAAGATAGGCCGGACTGACGTCAACTGTCCATCTTGAGTGCAGCGATAAAGGCTTCTTGCGGAATTTCGACTTTGCCGAATTGCCGCATCCGCTTTTTACCTTCCTTCTGCTTGTCGAGCAATTTGCGCTTTCGCGAAATATCACCGCCATAGCATTTCGCTGTCACGTCTTTGCGCAAGGCGGAAATCGTTTCGCGCGCGATGATCTTGCCGCCAATCGCCGCCTGAATTGGGATCTGGAACAAATGCTGCGGTATCAGCTCTTTCAGCTTCTCGCACATCGCGCGACCCCGCATTTCAGCCCGCGTCTTATGGACGAGCATTGAAAGCGCATCGACAGGCTCAGCATTCACAAGGATCGACATTTTCACCAAGTCGCCCGCACGATAATCCGTGATCGCGTAATCGAAGCTCGCATAGCCTTTCGAGATCGATTTCAACCGATCATAAAAATCGAACACGACTTCGTTCAACGGTAGATCATAAACCACCATCGCGCGCTTGCCGACATAGTTGAGATCAATCTGCGTCCCGCGACGGTCCTGGCATAATTTCAACACAGAGCCGAGATATTCATCCGGCGTCAAAATGGTCGCCCGAATCCATGGTTCCTGAATTTCTTCAATCTTCATCACGTCCGGCATATCAGCCGGATTATGAAGCTCAATTTCTTCGCCGTCCTTAAGCGCAAGCTTGTAAATTACGCTTGGAGCCGTCGCGATCAAATCGAGATTGAATTCGCGCTCCAACCGCTCTTGAATAATTTCAAGATGCAACAGCCCTAAGAACCCGCAGCGGAAACCAAAGCCGAGCGCTGCAGACGATTCCATCTCGAACGAGAAGCTCGCATCGTTCAAACGCAACTTGCCCATCGCTGCGCGCAAATCTTCAAACTGCGCCGCATCAACTGGAAACAATCCGCAGAACACAACCGGTTGCGCGGGCTTAAAGCCCGGCATCGCGGAAGCGCATTGACGCTTCGTTTCCGTAATCGTATCACCGACGCGTGTATCAGCCACCTGCTTGATTTGCGCGGTAATAAAACCGATTTCGCCCGGGCCTAAGGTCGCAACATCATTCATCTTTGGCGTAAACACGCCGATCTTATCGACCGAATAACGGGCATTGGTGCCCATCATCGTGATGTCCATGCCCTTTTTGAGCACACCATCCATAACGCGAACCAACACGACAACGCCGAGATAGGGGTCGTACCAGCTATCGACCAGCATGGCCTTTAAAGGCGCTGTTTCATCGCCCTTCGGTGGCGGTAATTTAATAACAATGGCTTCGAGAACGCCTTCAATGTTCAAACCCGTTTTGGCCGAAATCGGAACCGCATCGGACGCATCAAGCCCGATGACTTCTTCGATCTGTTCCTTGATCCGATCAGGCTCGGCAGCAGGCAAATCAACCTTATTCAAAACCGGAACAATTTCATGTCCGGCATCTAAGGCCTGATACACATTGGCGAGCGTTTGTGCTTCCACGCCTTGCGAGGCGTCGACCACGAGCAAAGAGCCTTCGCAGGCCGCCAGCGAGCGGGACACCTCATAGGCAAAATCGACATGCCCGGGCGTGTCCATCAAATTCAGAATATAGGTCTTGCCGTCTTTCGCCGTGTAGGACAGGCGGACAGTCTGGGCCTTAATCGTAATCCCGCGTTCGCGTTCGATATCCATCGAATCGAGCACTTGCTCCACCATGTCGCGCGCCGCAACGGCGCCCGTGTGCTGGATCAGGCGGTCGGCCAAGGTGGATTTGCCGTGGTCGATATGCGCGACGATGGAAAAATTACGGATATTGTCAAAGCTGTGCGTTGTCATGGTGCCGCAATAGCAGCAAGAGCCTCATTTTCCAAGCGCCGCCATCGACGCATGGCCGCCATGCGACACAAAAACCCGTTCGCTATTCGCAGCAACTCGCGCTAGACCTCGCGTGATAGCTATTTCTCGATCAAGTTGAGCCGAATTGGACCTCCTTCCTTTCCTGTCAGCGCTGTTAAGTGCGATTACCCATGCTGGCTGGAATGCCGCAGCGCGGTCCCGTTCCGATTCGAGCGCAGCCGTTACCGCGACCGTCTTTATGGCGGGTGTCATCTCGGTTCCGGCCGTTTTTGTGATCGGCTTGCCGCCACTCGAGGCGTGGACCTGGCTGGTGCTCGGCATTGCCTTCAACACGACAACGCTCCGCATCCTCGTTGCGATCTATCGGTTGATGCCTTTCGCCATGGCCTATCCCCTCTTGCGTGGCACTATTCCGCTGGCCGTTACAGGATTTAATCTGGCGCTCCTGCCGCACGCGACGCCGGGCATTGTGAGTATTGCCGGGATCGTAATGGTGTCAGCCGGCGTTATTTTAATGGGCTTTTCCGGTCGCCGGCAGGAAAAAATTGGCTGGAAACCGATTGCTTTGGCTGTTTTAGGCGGAATTACAGCGGCCGCCTATGTGATTACCGACGTTAAAGGCATTGCCGCAACGGGCGATCCGCTCGTCTATGGCGTCTCTGCCGCCATCATCAATGCGATTGCCATGCCCGTCTTTTTGCGGATCGAAGGAACGCCCTTTTCACGAATGATGAAGGGCCAGCTCGCTTTCGGCTTTTTCGCGTCGCTGTTTTCGATGGGATCCTATCTCCTTTTCTTGATTGCACTCACCCATGGCCCAATCGGTGCCGCCTCGGCCATTCGGGAAACAAGCGTGCTCTTTGCACTCGGCATTTCGATCATCATGCTCAAAGAAAAAGTAGGTTATCTTCGTATCATCGCCTGCCTTTTGGCTTTCGCGGGTGCTGCCACGCTTCGGCTGGGTTAATCACTACCGACCGGGCTCAATCAGCTTGGAAATAACCTTCGCTGTATAATCAACCATGGGAATAACGCGGGCATAATTCAGGCGGGTTGGTCCAATGACGCCCAAAACACCAACGATTTTCTGGTTTTGATCGCGGAACGGCGCGGCAATCAAAGACGAACCGGACAATGAAAATAATTTATTCTCAGAGCCGATATAGATCCGAACGCCTTCGCTCGTCTCGGCCCGCGATAACAGATCCATAACGTCTTTTTTCGTTTCCAGATCGTCAAATAAGAGCCGAATGCGCTCAATATCTTCCATCGCCTTCAAATCATCGAGAAGGTTCGATTGCCCGCGTACAATTAATTGACGGCTTTCAGGCTCCCCCGCCCAGCTCGCAAGGCCTGAGCCAACAAGTCCCGCCGTTAAAGCGTCGAGCTCGTGCTCGGCATCCCGCCGCGCACTTTCGATCTCATGTTTCAAATCCGAGATCGTCTTGCCTCGGATCCTGTCGGAGAGATAATTCGACGCTTCGACAAGCGCGGAAGAGGGTAGGCCCGGCGGCAAATCGACGATGCGGTTTTCAATGCTGCCATCTTCCGAAACAAGGACCGCAAGCGCCCTTGTCTTCTCAATGCGTACAAATTCGATGTGTTTTAAGGTGGACGTAGCTTTCGTCGTCACGACCACACCCGCGCCCCGCGACAGGCCCGAAAGCATGGAGGACGCTTCTGTCAAAAGGCTCTCTGTCGTCTTTTGTTGCCCCGAAGCGCGAACTTGGGCCTCAATCCTACCGCGGTCTTCGGTCGAGAGGTCGCCAACTTCCATCAATGCATCGACGAAAAAACGCAGTCCGCTTTCGGTTGGTAACCGCCCCGCGCTCGTATGCGGTGCGTAAATGAGCCCTGCACTCTCCAAATCGGCCATCACATTGCGAACCGAGGCGGGCGATAGGGCAATTGGAATAATACGGGACAAATTGCGCGATCCCACAGGCTCGCCCGTCTCAAGATAGGATTCGACAATCCGCCGAAAAATCTCGCGCGAACGCTGGTTTAGGTCGATCAATCCGCTGCCTTGAGAGGCAAATTTATCTTCGCGCATAAACGATCTCTATCCCATTAGGGAGTGTAACAATAGTCTTGCGCTAATGTGAGGCTTCCGACCCGACCGATCAAGATAGAGTTTACCTTGCCGTA
>Ga0164296_1002122_pt1 | contig 20072 bp, 19 predicted proteins | sample GEODES057metaG_FD_113533 | JGI IMG/M metagenome (GOLD analysis project Ga0164296, IMG submission 113533) | Dystrophic lake water microbial communities from Trout Bog Lake, Wisconsin, USA - GEODES057 metaG | ecosystem: Environmental > Aquatic > Freshwater > Lake | place: USA: Trout Bog Lake...
AACATGGCGGTGCTTGGCGGGGAGTAACCCGCCCGCACGGCCCCGGCTGCGGGCGAGGCCCGCGGCGGCCGGTCCAGTCGCGCCAGTTCATTGAGGGCGGATCATTTTGAGCGGTCCCTTATGGGCCGTTCATTATGGGCCGTTGATTGAGGGCGGTTCATCGTGGTCGGCCCATTGAGGGCGGTTAATTGAGGCCCGTCCATCGCGGCCCGTCCATCGCGGCCCGTCCATCGTCGCCGGCCCGTTTGGCATGGCCAATCCGACCATCGTCCGATGCCGAACGATTGACCCAACGGCCACGTCCGGCGACAAATGCGGCCAACAAAATATACCGGAGCCGTCCACCCATGATACTGCGCCGTCGTAGCCTGCTTGCAGGCGCTGCCGCCCTCTCCATGCCCGCCATCCACACCGCCCGCGCTGCGGGAGGCACCATCAAAATCGGTATGCTCGATGACATGTCGGGCCAGTATTCCGAGGCATCGGGCCCCGGCGACGCGCTGGCTGGCCTGATGGCGGCGGAAGATTTCATGAAGACCCACCCGGACATCAAGGTGGAGGTCGTGAACGGCGATATGCTGATGAAGCCCGATGTCGGCGCCACCATCGCTCGGCAATGGTTCGATCAGCAGGGGGTGGATGCGATCTTCGGCATTCCCCATTCCGCCGTGGCCCTGGCGGTTAGCGCCATCGCCACCGAAAAGGACAAGGTCCTGGTCCTGACCGCAGCCGGCGTGCCGGATCTGACCGGTAAATACTGCTCCAAGAACCATATCCAATGGACCTATGATTTGTGGAGCAACGCCTCGGCCATCGTGAACGGCCTGATCGATGCGGGCGGCGATAGCTGGTTCTTCATCAAGCCCGACTATATCTCGGGCCACGTGATGGTGAAGGATGCGGCGACGATCGCGGAAAAGCGCGGTGCCAAGGTGAACGGCATGGCGACCTATCCGTTCCCGGGCACGACGGATTTTTCATCCTATATTCTGCAAGCGCAGACTTCCAAAGCGAAGGTTCTGTGCCTGGCGAATGCCGGCGATGACACGGCGAACTGCATCAAGCAGGCGCATGAGTTCGGCCTGCCGCAATCGGGCGTGAAGATCGCTTGCATCGTCTATCAGGACTATATCGCGCGCTCGGTGGGCCTGGAATCAGCCGCCGGGATCGTTGGCTCCATGCCGTTCTATTGGGACATGAACGACGGCACGCGCGCCTTCGCGGCGCGTTTTGCGCCACGCTATCACAATGCCTATCCGAACTATTTCCACGCCGGCACCTACTCGGCCGTGACGCACTATCTGAAAGCCTGTGCCGCCATGGGGCCGGATGCGGCCAAGGCGAGCGGCCGAGCGGCGGTTGCGCAGATGAAGGCGATTCCGGTGAACGATCCGCTGTATGGTGAGGGGTATGTGCGCGCCGACGGCAAGCACATTCACCCCAACCGCGTCTGGCAGACCAAATCGAAGGCCGAGTCGAAAGGGGAGTGGGATCAGTTTACGCTGATGACGACCATCCCGGCCGAACAGGCGTTCCAGCCGATGTCGGAACTGGGCTGCGCGTTCGTCAAGAGCTGACCAGGTGCTCCGCCGCCCGCAGCCGTAAGGGGCTGCGGGTGCGGCCGCACACCGGCACCGCCCTCCCCGCCGCGGTTCATGGTTGCGGACACGCGTCGCGATAAACGCGCCGAGTGGCGGCGGACGTCATCAGTTATCGGCTGGCGCATGATCCAGCGTCGCCTTGGCCGGCACTTGCGTGGCGGGCGGCGTCGACAGGGGCTGGTTGCCGTCAGGGGCGACGCCTTGCACCCCCGGGAAGCGCGCATAGGCCGGCCGCGGTCGCAGCGGGTCGCTGTTGGCGGGATGATGGTGCGCTGCCTTCTGCTGGGCGCGCCACGCGCGAACGTCATTCTCGGTCACGTAGCCTTTGCCCGTGGTGTCGATATCGCTGAAATGATGCGCGATGGTTTTATACCCGGCCTTTGCTTGCTCCAGCGTCAGATGCCCGTCATGGGTGGTGTTGGCTGCGGCGAAGCGCTGCTCCCACGTTTTGTGCGGCTGTTTTGCCGGCGTGGTATTGGCGTGCGCCAGGACCGGCAGCAGCAGGAGTGCGACGGCCGCCATACCGACCGCGCGCATACCCCGGGATGCCAATCTGGCGCCGGCCGCGCGACGGTCAGAGCCTGAGCGGGCCGAGAACCGGCTGGAAGCTGGCTGGGTGAATGCCGGCGGCGCGGTGGCGGCGCAGGCGGTTGGCGGGTCGGCAGGTGATCGCTGAGCGCAGAGCGTGAAAAGGCGCATGGCTACCTCGGGCTGTTCGGACCGCACGAAGTCTCTGCGGAAGTGGCTAATAAACCGTGAAGGAGCCGGCGGCATCACGCCTGGGTCGCGGTGGTTCTGCCACGGGGGGTTCTGGCCCAGGGGGTCTGGCCCGGGGGGGCTGGACCGGGAATTCTGGGCTAAGGATCCTGGGCCAGGGCATCCTGGCTCGTGACGGCTCAGGCCGCGGCCACGACGTGGCGTATGGCCTGAACGCCAAGCTCGATACCCGCCCGATCGACATCCAGATGCGTGCAAACACGCACGCGATGGCGGCCGACGACGGAGACCATGACGCCTTCCATCCGCACCCTGTCAGCCAGTTCGTCAGCGGTCAGACCGGTGGCGCTCGTGTCGAAGAACACCAGGTTGGTCTCGGGGTCCTCGACCGCCAGCCCCTGAATCTGCGCCAGGCCGCGTGCCAACACGCGGGCATTGGCATGATCCTCGGCCAGGCGATCGACATTGTGATCCAGCGCATACAGGCACGCCGCGGCGCAGATGCCGGCCTGACGGAGTGATCCGCCGAGGCGTTGTTTCCAGCGCCATGCGGCGTCGATGAAATCGGCCGGTCCGCACAGCACGGCACCCAGCGGCGCGCCCAGCCCCTTGGTGAAGTCCAGCCAGACGGAATCGACCTGGGCGGCCATCTCATGCGCCGGCACGCCCGCCGCAACCACCGCGTTCATCAGGCGGGCGCCGTCCATATGGGTTTTCATGCCGCGCGCATGGGCCGCGCTCATGACTTGGTTCAGCAGATCCAGCGGCCACACCGAGCCACCGCCGGCGTTCGCCGTTTGCTCCACCTCCACCAGCGTTTGCGGCGGCGCGTTGCGACGCGGTTCCAGCAGGGCGGCCTGCAGGGTCGGCACGTCGAACATGCCGCGTGCGCCGGGCAGGCCACGGATCGAAACGCCTGCCAGAGCGCCGGGGCCACCGCCTTCGTTGATGAAAATATGGCTGCTGTCGTGGGCCAGAATTTCATCGCCCGGACGGCAATGGGTCAGGATCGCGATCTGGTTGCACATCGTGCCGGACGGCAGGAACATCGCGGCTTCCTTGCCGGTCAGTGCCGCCATGCGGTCGCACAGCGCGTCGATCGTCGGATCATCGCCGTGTTGCTCATCGCCGACCTCGGCGCGCATCATCGCCTCTTTCATCGCCGCCGAGGGGCGGGTTTGCGTATCGGAGTACAGATTGACACGCACCGGCGGCAACGCGCGGTCCTGGCGGGCTGGGGCGAAAACCATGCGGCGGCAACTCCTGTAAGGCGGCCTTACGCAGGCCCCGATGACGCGATGTCGGCCTCGATCGGGTGGCCGATCGGCGCACCATAGACGTCGCGGGCACGCTTGCGGAAGGCGTTGACCATGCGGCGCACGGCCTCATTGAACACAACGCCGATCGCGGCCCGCAAGATGCGGCTGCGGAACTCGAAATCGACGAAGAAGGCAACCTCGGTGCCGTCCGGATGAACGGCGAAGTCCCACTGGTTATTCAGGTAACGAAACGGGCCATTTTCGTAGCGCACCATGACCTGCCGCGGCCGATCCAGCGCGACGCGGGAGGTGAAGCTTTCACGAAACGGGCCGAAGCCGATCGTCAGGTCGGCGATCAACTGAGTCTCGGTGCGGTTGCGCACGCGCGCGCCGACGCACCAGGGTAGGAACAGCGGATATTTGCCGCAGTCGGCGACCAGATCGAACAACTGCTCCGGCGCATAGGGGATGATCTGCCGTTCGGCGTGGGTTGGCATCAGAGAGGCCGAGCGTTGGCGGCGGCGGATGCGCGGGCGGCGCGGAGGGCGGCGAAATCGTCATCGGCATGATAGGAACTGCGGGTCAGCGGCGTGGCCGAAACCAGCAGAAACCCCTTGGCGCGGGCGATGGCGGCGTAGTCGGCGAATTCCTCGGGCGTGACGAAACGCTCCACCGCGGCGTGTTTCACCGTCGGTTGCAGGTATTGGCCGATGGTCAGGAAATCGACGTCGGCGATGCGCAGATCGTCCATCACCTGCATGATTTCGGTGCGGGATTCGCCAAGCCCGACCATCAGGCCGGATTTGGTGAAAACCGTCGGGTCGATCTGCTTGACGCGATCGAGCAGGCGCAGCGACTGGTAGTAGCGCGCACCGGGGCGGATGGTGGGATACAGCCGCGGCACGGTTTCCAGATTATGGTTGAACACGTCCGGCTGCGCCGCGGCCAGAACCTCGGCCCCGGCGGGTTTGCGGAGGAAGTCGGGGGTCAGCACCTCGATCGTGGTGCCGGGCGCGGTGGCGCGGATGGCGGCGATCACGCGGGCGAAGTGATCGGCGCCGCCATCGGCCAGATCATCGCGATCGACCGAGGTGATCACGACGTGGCGCAGGCCAAGCTTGGCGACGGCATCGGCGACGCGGGCGGGTTCGTCGGCGGAAAGCGGGTCTGGCTGACCGGTGCGGACATTGCAGAAGCTGCACGCGCGGGTGCAGGTATCGCCCATGATCATCATCGTGGCGTGGCGTTGCGACCAGCATTCGCCGATATTCGGGCAGGCCGCTTCCTCACACACCGTCACCAGGCCGTGATCGCGCATCAGATGGCGGGTTTCGTGATAGATCGGGTGGGTGGGGGCCTTGACCCGGATCCAGCTTGGCTTGCGCTGGATCGGGTTGTCCGGCCGGTTGGCCTTTTCCGGATGGCGCGCCGCGGCTGCGCGCGCGGGCGGGATATCAGCCGGCACCGGCACCACGGATGGGTCGCCGGCGCGATGATCGATCGTGACACGGATCTTCGACATGGCCCAGAGATGTGATGCGCCCGCCACCCGCCGTCAAGCACACCCTGGCTCAACCGGCGATGATCAGCATAGATGCAATACTGGACTGGTTTATTCTTGCGCCGGCTGCGCAATTTCGCCTAGGGATAAAAGCTTGCCGTTGCTGCGACGCACGGCCAACGAAGCAAAACGCACGTCCAAGGCACCATCGAACCCCGTAAAGCGACCGTCCATCCAATGCCCATCGCCCGTGACCTGACGATCACGTTCTCTGCAAACGGCAATAGTCGTCGCTTTCTGGGCGGCGGCTGGGCCATGGCGGAGGCTGACTTTGCATGGAGCATCGGGGCGGAAAGCCACATCGTGATCCCCTGCGCCAAGCTGGTGGGCGACAGCATCCTCACCCTCGATGTCGTGCCGTTCCTGCATCCGCCGGCATTGACGCGGCAACGCCTGACCGTGTCGGTCAACGGCACCGTCGTGGGGGACGCCACCGTTACCCGGCCATCACTTCTGGCCTATCGCGTTCCCGCCGGCTTGGCCGACGCCTCCGACCGTTTGCTCATCACCCTCCATCATCCCGATGCCGCTCGGCCATCGGTTGTGGGCGACAGCGCCGATGATCGGGATCTGGCCTTGGCCGTGTCGGAAGTCACGTTGCGGCCCGCGACCGATACCCTGCGCTCGGGCCACATACGCCTGCCCGCGGGGCTGACCCTGGCCATGCCGCGCGACGGACGTGATGCCGATCTGGCGGCCTGGGCCACGCGGCAAACCGGCCTGACCGTCCCGCAGATTGCCATGCAGTTCGAATCGGTGGGGGAAAACTGCGAATTCGGCCTTTGGCAGCGCCGGTGTGAGGCAGAACCGCTAGGCCTGCTGCGCTTTTCGAGCACCTTTATGCGCAATCTGATCCGCGGCATCGACAACGGGTTCGAGGGGTTGGGCGACATCGCCTCGATCCAGCCGATCTTGGAAGGGCAAGCGCGTAAGGAATACATGATCCACGAGAGCACGTATGGCCTCGTGTATCATACCTTCGTCTACGAAGGGGAACGCGCCATCTGGCTGCTGAAAGAGCAAGAGTCGGCGCGCCTGACGTTCCTGCGCCGCAAGTTCATGGAAGAGCTGGACGGCACAGAGAAGATATTCGTCTACAAATTCTTCTCGATGGTCAACGAAGCCGAGATCTTTGCACTCTATTTGGCGTTGAACCGGCGCAGCCCGGCAACCCTGCTTTGGACGGTGGTGGCGGAGCCGGATCGTCCGGCCGGCACGGTCGAGGTGCTGATGCCGGGATTGCTGAAAGGCTACATCGACCGCTTTGCGCCTAGCGACAACGCGCATGACCTATCGTTTGACGGCTGGCTGCGGGTCTGCACCAATGCCCTGGTGCTGGCGCGCTTGGCGACTCCAGCAGCGATTCCCATCCCGCCAGACTCGGACTGATCATGACCTCTATCACCCGCCCGCGTGTCCTGCTGTATGACTGGGACAATACGCTGGTGGATGGATGGGCCGGCATCACCGCCGCGCTGAACGCGGTCTTCAGCGAATTCGCCATGCCGCATTGGACGCGCCAGGACACGGTCAATCGCGTGCGCGTGTCGTTGCGCGAATCCTTTCCGGTGATGTTCGGCGATCGCTGGGAACATGCGCGCGACGTGTTCTATGGCAGCCTGGCCCGCATGCATCTGGATCACGTCGCCCCCATGCCGGGCGCAGGGGATTTGCTGGCGGCTGGAACGGCGTGGCCGCAGGGTGTCGTTTCCAACAAATCCGGTGACTTTCTCAGGCGCGAGGTTGCGCATCTGGGATGGTCGGAATTTTTTGGCCCGGTCATCGGCGCCGGTGACGCCGCGGCCGACAAGCCCGATCCGGCGCCGCTGTTGCTGGCGCTATCACACCTGAAACAGGCCGCCGGGGCTGATGTCTGGTATGCCGGCGATACGGCGCTGGACATGCAAGCAGCGCGTGCGGCCGGGCTGACGGCGGTGCTGGTCGGCGATGCGGCGCATGATCAGGGTGTTGAACACGCGCGCCCTGATCTCCATTTCCCCTCGACGGCAGCGCTTGCGGCGCGGCTGCGTGAACTTGCGTGAGATTATCGCGCTGATAAACTGGGGTTGCCGGCGGACGTGCCACGAACCGCCGGATTATGTGTGTCTCAAGCTTCTCCGCGGCCTTGCGCCTTGGAGCAATAACAGAAGGATGTTTGGCCGTGGCCAACGAGAAATCGCAGAACGTTCAGGATGTCTTCCTGAACCATGTGCGCAAAAGTAAAACACCGGTGACGGTTTTCCTGGTGAACGGCGTCAAGCTGCAGGGAATCATCACCTGGTTCGATAATTTCTCCGTTCTGCTGCGCCGGGACGGTCATACGCAACTTGTCTACAAACATGCCATCAGCACCGTGATGCCCGGCGCGCCGATCATGTTGTTCGACGCCACCAAGGTGGAAGGTGCCGCGGCCGCGCCGGCGCGCGACATGTCCACCGTGACCGGGGATTGACCACGCGCCCGCCGCACTCTGGGCCGACCAATGTGGTCGATCTGGCCAGCCGAACGGATCGGCGCCTGAGAGACGGGGAAAGCTCTTTGTCCGGCTCGGCTCCCAAGGCCGGTCCGGATGCGGGGCCAACCCGTGCGGCCGTGATCCTGCCTTGGGAAAAATTTGGCCGCGAGGTTGGGGCCGATCAATCCCGTGCGTCCGAAGCGCGTCTGTCCGAGGCCATCGGCCTGACCGCCTCGATCGGCCTGGTGGTGGTGCATACCGCCATCCTGCCGCTGCGGATGCGCCGTCCCGCCACTTTGATGGGCGAAGGCCAAGTCGAGGCGCAACGCCTCGCGCTGGAGGAGCAAGGTGTCGCGGTGGTGATCGTCGATGCCGCGCTGACCCCGGTGCAGCAACGCAACCTGGAACGCGCCTGGCACTGCAAGGTCATCGACCGCACCGGCCTGATCCTGGATATTTTCGGAGAGCGCGCAGCGACCCGTGAGGGCACGTTGCAGGTCGAACTGGCGCATCTGGAATATCAACGCTCCCGCCTGGTGCGATCCTGGACCCACTTGGAACGCCAGCGCGGCGGTTTCGGCTTCCTCGGCGGACCCGGTGAAACGCAGATCGAAGCGGACCGGCGCTTGATCAGTGAACGTCTGGTGCGGCTGAAAAAAGAGCTGGAGCAGGTGCGCCGCACCCGCGGCCTGCACCGGTCGGCGCGCAAGCGGGTGCCATTCCCGGTAATCGCCCTGGTCGGCTATACCAATGCCGGCAAATCCACCTTGTTCAATGCCATGACCGGCGCCGAGGTGATGGCGAAGGACCAGCTATTCGCCACGCTGGACCCGACGATGCGGGGGCTGCGCCTGCCGTCCGGGCGGCGCGTGATCCTGTCCGACACGGTGGGGTTCATTTCCGAACTGCCGCACGAATTGGTGGAAGCCTTCCGTGCGACACTGGAAGAAGTGGCCGAGGCCGATATCATCCTGCATGTCCGCGACATCGCCCACCCGGAAAGCGCGGCCCAGCGCGCCGACGTGGTGAAGGTGCTGGAGGATATGGTCGCCGACGGCACGCTGGACAGCGACTGGTCGGATCGCACGGTCGAAGTGCTGAACAAAGCCGACCTGATGGGCGGCATCAGCGAAGTGCCCGAACGCGGCGGCTGTGTTGCGGTGTCGGCCATCACCGGCGAAGGGTTGGAGGCGCTGAAAACCGCCATCGACCAGCGCATCGCCGCCGGGATGGAGGTGCTGCACTACGATATCCCACCATCCGACGGCGCCAGGCTGGCATGGCTTTATGAGCACGGCGAGGTGATCGCGCGCCAGGACGACGAGACGATGGTCCACGTCACGGTGCGGTTGTTGCCGGCCGATAAATCCCGCTTCGAACGGGGCTGATCCAGCATGACAATCAAAGCGTTCGTCTTCGACGCCTACGGCACGCTCTACGACACGCATGCCATCGCCGCAGCGACCGAGGCGGCGTTTCCCGGCCATGGCGATTGGATCACACCGATCTGGCGGCAGAAGCAGCTTGAATATTCCTGGCTGCGCACGGCGATGAACCGCTGGCAGGATTTCCGCGCCGCGACGATCGATTCGCTTCAGTATACACTCGCCACGCTGGGCCTGACGGCAGAGGAGCCGGTGCTGCAGAGCCTTCTGGCGGCGTATGATCACTTGACGCCGTTTCCGGATGCCGAAGCGGCGCTGCGGGCGTTGCAGCCTCAATACCGTCTGGCCATCCTGTCGAACGGCAGCCAAGCGATGCTGGATGCGCTGGTGCGCAATTCCGGTCTGGACAACCTGCTGGAAGCGGTGATCAGCGTCGATCCCAAGCGGGTGAACAAGCCGCATCCCGATGCCTACGCCCTGATCGGCGAACGCCTGGGCGTGTCACCGCACGAGGTCGTGTTCGTCTCCGCCAACGGCTTCGATATCGCCGGCGCGGGGGCTTACGGGCTGCGCGTGGCCCGCATCGAGCGCGTGCCCGCCGCGGCACTGCGCGCGGAATTGGCCAGCCAACTGGCAACGGGCGGGGCGGGCGTGGACGCCGTCTACAAGGCTCTGCGCACCCAGATGGAATGGCTTGGCTATCCGCCCGCCGTGATCGTGCGGTCTTTGACCGAACTGGTGGACGTTCCGAAGCTGCTCAGCGCCTAGCACGCCTGTTCGGCGCCCTGGCGCAGCCATCGCGCCTTTGGCAGGGCGGCACCGAAAACCGCGTCGATCCTTGCCGTGACCGGCACCTTTGTCATGGGCCGACGCCCCTCGATCACGCCACGGCGCGGCGGCGCGGTGTCGCGGCTCGGATCGAACGGCGGGCGATGATCGCCGAACCGACCGCGAGGCTGACAACCAGAACCCAGTGGGCCGGCCTCAACCCATGGGCGATGCTTTCATTCGCCAGCAGCACACGGACCGGATCGACCTTGGTGGCCAGCCCATACCAGGCGAATTCCACCAACCCGGTCAGCACCGTCGCGCCAAGTGCCAAGCCGGCATAGAGCATGGCATTGAACCCCAGACCTTGGCGGCGGCGCCATGCCTCGGGCTGGAGGCGCCAGAGCATCAGCCACAGAAACACCCCCGACAGAAACACCGGCTGCGAGACGTTCAGCTTGGCTTGCAGAAAGAAATGCAACAGCGCCACCGCGCCCACCGGATATGCCAACCGATGCAACCGCTTCCACGTTTGGCCCATGCGCTTCATCCACGCATCGGTGGAGGTCCAGGCCAGGGCAAGCATCACCAGCAGCGCGCCGAAGCCGATCGTTAAGTAAAAGCGCAGGGCGATTTCCGACGCCACCGTCAACAGGCGGAAATTCTGATCGACGATGTAAAGAGCGAGATGCAGCACCGCATAACAGGCCGCGGCAACGCCGACATTGCGCCGCACCAGCAGCAACCCGTTCCAGTCCAAGGCGCGGGCGAAGGGGGTGATCGCCAACGAGATCAACAACAGCCGGATCGCCCACAGGCCTGATCCATGCACCAGTTGCATCACCGGCCGGCCTGTCAACTGATCCGCGCCCAGCCAATAGGCATAGAGAATGGCCGGCACGAACAGGGCAGCCAGAACGGCGGCCTTGAACGGCAGGAACCGGCCGCGCCGATCGCGCCAGGGAGGGGTCATCACCGTGCTCGTTGCTATAACGCCGCCGATTTAGCCGTTTCATCCGGAAAAGCCAGCTAAAACCCCTGTCATATCCCATGACGGAGAAGGCGCAGGATACCGGCCGAACCTTGCATGCGGGGCGGAACCGGATCACGATCCAAGGGTCTGCGCGAGCGCGCCTCGTGCATCAACCGCTCTGTCGACATAGAAAGATAAGGAACGCCAGAATGTCAGCCGCGCTGAAAGTCTCTTCCGGGATGTCCGACGCCGAATGGCACGCACGCTGTGAGCTCGCCGCCGTTTACCATGTCTGCAACGATCTCGGTTGGACCGACCTGATCAACACACACATGTCCGCGCGCGTGCCCGGGGAGCCGGACTACTTCCTGATCAACAATTATGGCGAGATGTTCGATGAGATCACCGCGTCATCGCTGTGCAAGGTCCATCTGGACGGCACCATCGTCACGCCGAACGGCAAGTTCAACAACGCCGGGTACATCATCCATTCGGGCGTCTACAAGGCGCGGCCGGATGCCAACTGCGTGTTGCATACCCACACCCGCGCTGGTGGCGGCGTCTCGTTGATCCGCAACGGTCTGCGCCCCATCAGCCAGGACGCGCTGCATGTGATCGATGACGTGGTCTACCACGACTATGGCGTGCCCGCGACGGTGGAAGAATGTGAGGCTCTGGGCAAAACCTGCGCCACCGGCAGTTGCGTGGTGCTGATGAACCATGGCTTGCTGACGCTGGGCGAAACCATCCACGGCGCGATGATGCGGCTTTACATGCTGGAACGCGCCTGCGAACTGGAACTTCTGTCCCGCCAGTTGGGCGAGCCGCCTGTCATCATCGACGCATACGTGCAGCAAAAGGCCGCCGAACGCATGAAGAAGCGGCGCGCGACGCACGAATATGGCCTGGCCGAATGGCAAGGGCTGGTGCGCTCGGTCGAACGCAAAGGTGCCGATTTCCGCCGCTGAGCGCATCAGGGCCACACCGCCAGATATGTCAGGCCGGCCCCACGCCCGATGGCCGGCCCCGCCCGATCAGTGATTGGGTTGGGTGCCGTCCTGGGTTGGGTGCCGTCCTGGGTGTGGGGATGTCCCGATGTGGGGACGCTGGCGTTTGGGCTATCCGGGCTGGCGACGTCCGGGATGGGGCGGTTCGGGATAGGGCGGTTCGGGATAGGGCTGCCCACCCCAGCAGCCTTAGACCCGGAGCCTTTTTGCGGGAACATCGCCCGGCTTTTTCCGGCCAAGCGGTGCGTCGCATCGACAGGCAGAGCACCTATCGCAGGCAGCACCGCGGATCGCGCGGCATGCCACCCGTCTCAGGTGGCGCGGTAGCGATCGATGCCCTGGTTATCCGGCTCCGGCCGCAGCGTGCCGAGGCTCAGCATATGATTCACATGCGCCAGAACCTCGCCAAATGCGAAGCCGGTCTGATGCGCGTCGAGCGGCCGGGTAAAAACATGCGGCACGATGTCGGCCACGGTCAGCGCGCGATCCCGGCAGGCAACGGCGATGTCGCCGCACCGCGCCTGGTGATGGTCGATCAGTTCCGCGACCCGGTCGTGCAGGCCATAAAACGGCAAACCATGACCCGGCAGGACCAGCACGTCGTTTGACACGACGCCGGCCAGCGCGCGCAGGGAGGACAGATAAATCCCCAACGCGTCCAGATCAGGCTCCATCGGGTGGACGCTGACGTTGGGAGAAATCTTCGCGATCACCTGATCCGCCGCAAGAAAGATCTTTTCGTCCGGCAGATGCAGCATGGCCTGTTCCAGCGAATGGCCGCCGCCCGTCAGCACCTGGAAGGTCCGCTCCCCGACCGGCAGCGCATCGCCATGCTTGATGCGCAGATAGGACGGCGGCACGCCGGTGGTGCGGCGCAGGTATTCATGGCCGCGCGAGAGGACGATCTCGGTGACCTCCTGCGACAGGCCATGGCGTTGGTAAAAAGCCCGAAAGACGCCTTCGGCATAGCTCGGCGGCGTGTGCTGCATCATCGCGCTGTGCAGATATTCCGGCCGCGGCATCGCCATTTTCAGCCCGTATCGTTCACACAGCCAACCCGCGAGCCCGACATGATCGGGATGGAAGTGGGAGACGATCAGCGATTGCAGGTCTTGTCCAGCCAGCGGACCGGCCAGCACTGCCTGCCATGCGCCTCGGCAATCATCGGTGCCCAGCCCGGTATCCAGCGCCGTCCAGCCATGGCCGTTGCGCAACAGGTAGACGTTCACATGATCCAGCCGATAGGGCAGCGGCAGCCGCAGCCAGAGAATGTTCGGCGCCACCTCGATCACCTGATGCGGGGCGGGCGGTTCGGGGAATGGGTAGGTCAGGCGGGAGGCGTGCTGCATCTGCCCTACCTACCGCATTTCGGCGCGCATGCTAGCCCGCTGGCCGCATAGCCGCCCAACCGATACCGCCATTGGCACCGCCCTCTGGCACCACCCTCTGGCACCGCCCTCTGGCACCGCCTTCTGGCACCGGCCGGCCGAGCGCTTGGGGCGCGCTGCAGGGCTGCGGCATACGGGGGGCGTCGCCTGTGCGCCCTATCGAGCGTTCCCTCCCAGGGCGTGCGCCCCCTCTGCACGCGCCTCTGCGGCCCCCCTGGAGGCTCCCCTGGAGGCTCCCCTGGAGGCTCCCCTGGGCGCCCGGTCCCGCGCACGTTCCATCGTCGTGTCCCGGCTAGGTCCTGGACGGTTCCGAGAGCCCTAGCAGGTTCGCCGTCAGGCGGTGCCATCTCGACAAGCGCCTTTCCAATAAAACCCGTCCCATCTGGCGCACGCGCCGTTGAACCGCCATAGTCGGCGCAAACACGGGAGATATTTCCATGACAACGCCCAGCAAACTCGCGCATCGCACCCTCGGTGGCAGCACACTCAGCGTCTCAGCGATCGGCTTGGGCTGCATGTCACTCTCGGGCGTGTATGGCGCCGCGGATGACGCGGTTTCGGAAGATCTGATCCGTCACGCCATCGACCAGGGCGTCGATCATTTCGACTCCTCGGACATGTATGGCTGGGGCCACAACGAAACCGTGCTGGGACGAGCATTGCAGGGCCGGCGCGATCGGGTGGTGCTGGCGACGAAGTTCGGCCAAACCCAGCGACCCGGTCAGCCGAACGGCGTGAACGGCCGGCCAGACTACGTGAAACAAGCCTGCGACGCCAGTTTGCAGCGCCTGGGGGTGGAGGTGATCGACCTCTATTACCAGCACCGCGTGGATCCTGATGTGCCGGTGGAAGACACCGTCGGCGCCATGGCCGACCTGGTGAAAGCCGGCAAAGTGCGCTTCCTGGGGATGTCGGAAGCAGCGCCAGACCGCATCCGACGCGCCCACGCGGTGCATCCGATCGCGGCGGTGCAGACCGAATACTCGCTGCTATACCGGCAAGAGGCCGAGGCGACCCGCGCGGTCACGACCGAACTAGGTATCTCGTTCGTTGCCTACTCCCCGCTGGGCCGCGGCTTCCTGACCGGCGCGATCAAAAGCCTCGCCGATGTCGACGGCCGGCGTGCGGCGCATCCACGCTTCCAGCAAGAGAATTTCGACAGCAACCGCGCCCTGGTGGCCAAGATCGAGGCGATCGCCGCCGAAAAAGGCTGCACCCCGTCGCAGGTGACGCTGGCCTGGCTGCTGGCCCAAGGGCCCGACGTGGTGGCGATCCCCGGCACCCGCTACGCGGCGCGCCTGGACGAGAATATCGGCGCGCTGGGTGTTTCGCTGACCGCCGAGGAGGTTGCCCGGATGTCCGACGCGGTGCCCGCCGGCGCCGCGGCCGGCACCCGCTATCCCGCAGGGGGCATGGCAGGGGTGTTCATCTAGCCAAAAAGGGCTGGACACCGCCCTAGCGCGATGGCGAAGACCGCCATGATGGCACCCAGGACGGCATCATGACACATCATTGCCACGCGACAATCTACGGCTTGTCGTTGACCAGGGGGCGTGCCGGTCCTATCTGACCGGACGCCCAGATAGATTTTGCACGCGTCCGCGGACGCCGTGCGCCCGGAAGGTTCTGATGTTCGGCTCCATCGCTCGCGCCATTTTCGGTTCTGCCAACGACCGTGCCCTGCGAGGGTATCAGCGGCGTGTGGCATCCATCAATGCGCTGGAAGAGGGCATGAAAGCCCTGTCGGATGAGGCGCTGGCCGCCAAGACGCAGGAATTCCGTCAGCGCCTGGCCGGGGGCGCAACCCTGGACGATCTGCTGCCCGAAGCCTTCGCCACCGTGCGCGAAGCCGCCCGCCGCGTCCTGGGCCAACGGCATTTCGACGTGCAGTTGATCGGCGGCATGGTCCTGCATGACGGCAAGATCAGCGAGATGAAGACGGGCGAAGGCAAGACCCTGGTCGCCACCCTGCCCGTCTACCTGAACGCGCTCGCCGGCAAGGGCGTGCATGTCGTTACCGTGAACGACTACCTGGCCACCCGCGATGGGGAGTGGATGGGCCGAGTCTACCAGTTCCTGGGCATGACCACCGGCATCATCGTTCACGGCCAAGGCGAGGACACCAAGCGCGCGCAATATGCCGCAGACATCACCTATGGCACGAACAACGAATTCGGCTTCGATTATCTGCGCGATAATATGAAATTCCGCCTGGAGGATATGGTCCAGCGCGAATTCTTCTTCGCCATCGTCGATGAAGTCGACTCGATCCTGATCGATGAGGCGCGCACGCCGCTGATCATCTCCGGCCCGGCAGAAGACAGCTCGGATCTTTACCGCCATGTCGACGCGGTGGTGAAGGAATTGGTCAAGGACCCGACGACCTATGAAAAGGATGAAAAGCACCGCACGGTCTTCCTGACCGAACCAGGCAGCGAAACGGTGGAACAGATGCTGCGCGATGCCGGGGTGCTAACCGAAGGTAACATGTACGACATCTTCAACGTGTCGGTCGTACATCACGTGCATCAGTCGCTGCGCGCGCACACGCTATATGCGCGGGACGTCGATTATATCGTCCGCGACGATCAGGTGATCCTGATCGACGAATTCACCGGCCGTATGATGCAAGGCCGCCGCTTCTCCGAAGGGCTGCACCAGGCTTTGGAAGCCAAGGAACACGTAACCGTACAGCCGGAAAATCAGACGCTGGCATCCATCACCTTCCAGAACTATTTTCGTCTGTACCCGAAACTTGCTGGGATGACCGGAACGGCGCTGACGGAAGCCGATGAGTTCGCGGAAATCTACAAGCTGGAAGTATTGGAAATTCCGACCAACGTGCCCGTATCGCGGAAGGATGAGGACGACGAAGTCTACCGCACCGCCGCCGAGAAATACGAAGCCGTCGCCAAACTTATCGCCGAAGCTCGGCAGACCGGGCAACCGGTTCTGGTTGGAACGACGTCGATCGAAAAATCTGAAACGATTAGTGCGTTATTGAAACAGAAGAAAGTTCCGCATGCGGTGCTGAACGCGCGCTTTCATGAACAGGAAGCTGAAATCGTTGCACAGGCGGGCGCACCTGGCGCCGTGACCATCGCGACCAATATGGCCGGCCGCGGCACGGATATCAAACTGGGCGGCAACCTGGAAATGCGGTTGCGCAAGGAACTCGCCAATATCGAAGATGCGGCGAGGCGAGAGCAACGGGAAGCGGAAATTCGCGCTGAAATCGCCGAAGCGCAGAAGAAAGTGATGGAAGCCGGCGGACTTTTCGTGATCGGCACCGAGCGCCATGAAAGCCGCCGCATCGACAACCAGTTGCGCGGCCGCTCCGGCCGTCAGGGCGATCCAGGGCGGTCACGCTTCTTCCTGTCTTTGGAAGATGACCTGATGCGCATCTTCGGATCTGACCGGATGGGCGGGATGCTGCAACGCCTGGGCCTGGAGGAAGGCGAGGCTATCGTTCATCCTTGGATCAACAAAGCACTGGAAAAGGCACAGAAGAAAGTCGAAGCCCGCAACTTCGATATGCGTAAGAACGTCCTGAAATACGACGACGTGATGAATGCGCAGCGCAAGGAAGTCTACGCGCAGCGTAAGGAATACATGCACACACCAGATGTTTCGGAAACGATCGCCGAAATGCGGGCGGAACTTCTGGAACAGACCGTCGCAAGGCGCGTGCCGGAAAAAGCATTCGCCGAAAGCTGGGAATTGAAGGAACTGGATGAGGACGTGCGGCGCCTGTTCAACCTCGCACTGCCGATCGAAGAATGGGGCCGCGAAGAGGGCATCGACGAGGTGCATCTTCGTGAACGCATCAGCCGAGCGGTGGACGAGATGATGGCTGCGAAGGCAGCCAATATGGGCCCCGATCTGATGCGCTTCATCGAGAAGAGCCTGCTGATCCAGACACTGGATGCGGTGTGGAAAGAACACCTCTACGATCTGGACCATATGCGCCAAGGCATCGGCCTGCGCGCCTATGGCCAGCGCGACCCGCTGAATGAGTATAAAGCGGAAGCGTTCGCGTTGTTCACGACGTTGCTGGAGACGCTGAAAGAACGCGTCATCGGCTTGCTGGCGCGGGTGGAACTGGCGCCGGAGGCGCCGCCGATGCCGCAGACGACAGAAATCCACGCCGAACCCGTATCGGTTTTGGCATCGGACATGGGCGAAGTGGAAGCACCGCGCCCCGCCGACGCGCCATCCGCCACACCGATCCGCACCGCGGCGGTGGATACGGCAGATGAAACGACCTGGGCCGCAACGCCGCGCAATGCGCCCTGCCCCTGCGGGTCGGGCAGGAAATACAAGCATTGTCATGGTAAGCTAGCTTAGCGTTGATTTCACACTGAAAATCCGGCGGAAAGGCTGGATTTTTCATCTCTTTTACCCAACAAATTCCGGCTGATTTCCAGGCAAATTCCGTGCATGTTACGGCATTGAAGATGCTCTGTGCCTGGAAGATGGAAAGCTGGGCTGTTCAGGCGCAGCGGGCTCTGGCAAGCACGTATCCGCCGATAGCTGCTGAACCCGTTCGACAGTACGGCATCGTCTTCAAAAATCGTTATCGCTGTGTTGGTGGCCGCAATTCTTTCCCGCCGGTGGATGTAAGAAAGTGCGCAGACCAGAGTCCCGTTCCCATAGGATCCAGCAACGACGGATATAATACAGTTTAGATATCAATCAATCTCATCGAAATACTGTGCAATTATTATAATATCCGTGTGCTCTGCTAGTATCACGATTTTCAATCAAATCAGGCAGGTCCTCCCGGTCGATACGACTTGTTCCTCCTTTGGGGCTCAGTATTCCCCTTTAAGGCGCTGGTGGTCTTGATCCAAGGCCGCTACGTTGGGGCCGTTGCGGCCTGTGTGGATGGCAGTAGCCCGTGAAGGCACGATTGTCGCGTCGTATCTTAGCTTGGGCGCTTTCCGCATTGATGTGCGATTATCATTGGAGATAGCGAGCTTTTGGGCCCGCAGCGGCGTGGTTGCATGAGCTTTTAATCGATTTTTAAAAACCGTAACGCCAGGGGCCGCCACAACTGGCCGAGTTCATTGAAAGCATTTACCGACAAAATCGGCGTCGATTCAAAATCTGATAAATAGTATCTATGTAAAGATGAGACCATAGCATCCAGGCTCTGCGTCGTTGTTACGTTAAAGCGATGACCGTCATCGGCGTCGTGATTGTTCGTAAACGGGATGACTTCATGAAACTCAAAGGTCATCGCGATGCAAACGCCATGAAAATCCGCCTCAATCGCCTCAAAGATCCCTTTTTGCTCGGATGGCTTTGCATGTTCTAAGACTGACAAGCAACTGATATGCGTCGGATTGTAGGCTTTGATGACCTCCGACAATTTGGATCGGTCTGCAACACCGTGGATCATATTGATATTGTCCGGCAGCCCGCTCGCGCCGGCGAAATGGGTATCGAGCACACCCACAGTCAGTTCAGGGAAAGAAGCAACCAACTGCGGGAAGAAGCTGACGCCTGTCTCGGGGGAGCCTCCGCCAATGTCTAAAAGACGATCGCCCGGCGATAAAGAAAGATACTCGATAGACTTAAAATACTCCCAAAAGCGCTGGCTTATTTTGCCGCCACCGTAGACGTGTCCATCCCACTCGGCCGGGTGCTCAAGCGTGCCAAATCTTTGCCAGAGCCTTGCCTTCATTGCGGCGACAAGTGATACCATCAGATCAAATTCTCTATGGAGCGTGTTCGAGGGAGGTCGAATTTCAAAAAGGCAGCAATAGTTCGAAAAATCGGCGCGTGTGGGCACGCCCCATGGATCAGAACGATCGACAAAAACGCTGCTTCAGAGCGTTGCAGCCTCTTTGCCGACTGCTCGGCAAGACATCTTGGCACCTGCAACGAGCGGCCTCCATACAAAATCGCGTCGAACAGCTAGATTACGATTACAACCGATATGACACGATACGCCCATCATCAAGCCCGACGGAAGGCGTGTCGCCGATCGGACTAAGGCCTACCAATATCGCGGCCCGTTTGCGATCTATGCTCGCTTGTGGGCTCGGAGTTTCTCCGCGGTGCTCCGCCTATGAGGCTGCGTATGCGCTGGCCATTGCCCGCAACCACCCGTCCATGGACGGCAACAAGCGCTCGGCTTTCGTAGCGCTTGAAACCGTCCTGGTGCTCAACGGGCATGAACTGGTGGCGGGCGATGTGGAAGCGACGGTGATGATGCTCGATATGGCTGCGGGAACGCCGGCCACCGGCGCCTCGGATGCCGGCTTGCATAGCATCCAGCGCCTGAACTTGGCCCAACAGACCTAGCCGGCACGATCGCTCCCCCATCAGAGGGGCGATCGTACCTCGCCAGAGATGGTCGGCTATTCGCCGACCGCGCGGGTAACCTGCTTGTTGGCATCCCAATAAAGACTGATTGAATCGAAATCGCAGAGGTTCACATCGCCCCACTCAGCCATAGAGCCATCGTCATGATACTTGACCTTTATATCGAAATGGCAGGCTTCGCTTCCATGCGGGAACACGATCTTGACGTTTTCGCCGTCGCCGAGCGCCCCGGTTCCCATGACATCCGGACCCCAGTTTTTGCTGGAATGCTTGCTGACATAGACTTCATCGATCTGGTAGCCGGTGCGATTCTTAAGGACAAAATCAGCATCGCTCGCAATACTCACGCTCGGGCTGGCTACCGAGAGTGCCATAAAGAAAACAGACAGAGAAAAAATCTTTCGAACTGACAGCATGGGAACTCCTTTAAGTCGACCGATAGACTAGGCCAGGTCGAAAATCCCCAAATCCCGATGCCTGTCAATCCGGTTTCTGAGAAATGATTGGGCACCTCCAACAACCCCCATGTTGACGCTGTGATGATCCGGTTTCTCCTGTTTGCGCTTCCGACGCATCGGACTTGACGACGATCTTGGGGTCTTGGCTGCGGTTTGGTTGGCGTTAG
>Ga0164296_1002126_pt1 | contig 20056 bp, 22 predicted proteins | sample GEODES057metaG_FD_113533 | JGI IMG/M metagenome (GOLD analysis project Ga0164296, IMG submission 113533) | Dystrophic lake water microbial communities from Trout Bog Lake, Wisconsin, USA - GEODES057 metaG | ecosystem: Environmental > Aquatic > Freshwater > Lake | place: USA: Trout Bog Lake...
GCGCAATGCCGGGGGTGTTTCGTAGATAATTTTTTTTGCGAGTTGTGCCAACCGTGCCACGTGTAACGGGCGTTGGCACAATTTTCTGTGCCAAAATTTTCCAGTGTGCCTTTGTCTGGAAAATTGGTTCTTCAAAAACTGTTGATTTTATTGATTTCTCTGCGGTTTTATCGGTTGGCATTCCACAAGCTAAATGGGAGTTGTCCGACAACTTTAACCATTAACCGAAAGGAAAATTAAATATGAAACTGATACAATATTCGCGTCCCGTGGCTTGGCCGACCTTCGGCCGGCTGTCCAACTTGCAGGATGAAATCGACCGGCTGTTTGAAGCCCCGCTGACCGCCTGGGCGCCCGCGCTCGACGTGCATGAAGACAAAGATAGTTTCAGCGTGCGCGTGGAGTTGCCCGGCATGAAGCGCGAAGACATCGAAGTCTCGTTGCACGACGGCGCGCTGGTCATCTCTGGCGAACGTAAAACGGAGGCGGTTCATGAAGACACGGAAGTTCATCGGCAGGAGCGTTATTATGGGAAATTTTCCCGTGCGCTCACGTTGCCGGCGGCGGTTTCGGGCGAAAAAGTGAAAGCGCAATACAAGGACGGAATCCTTACCGTCACGTTGCCCAAGGCGGAAGAAGCCAAACCGAAAGCCATCACCGTCAGCGAATAATCCGTTGCAGAAAAATCATAAGGCCGGAACTGATGTTTCAGTTCCGGCCTTATTTTACAATGCGTTTTAGACGTAAAGGTAAACGTAAACCGAGAACGACACCGCCGCGAGGCCAGCCGCGGCCGCGAGCGACCAGAGAAAACTCTTCTGGCGTGCCGCGATGGAGAACGTGGCAATGATCACCGCCAATTGCGCCGCGAGCATGCCGTAGAAAAATTTTGCGCTGCGTTTGTGATGTTTCTCGGCGGTGTAATTACTCTGGCGCACCTGCAACTCATAGATGTTCGCCACCGCTTGATTTAATTTTGCCTCGGCGTCGTAGCGCGCTGCCGTGTAGCGCAGTCGCGCGGCGGAAAAACTGCGGAACACATTTTTGTCGCCGGTCATCAGCGAGTCATCCAACTTGTCCACGGTCTTGTTGACCGGCTTCGTCGCATTGTCAAACGCATCGGCGGCCGCCTTCGCGGCGGTCAAAGAATCCGCCAGCGCCGCCGGTTTGATTTTCACCAACGCGGCGGTGGTTTCCGCTTCCGGCGCAGAATTCGCGACATCCGTGATGGCTTTATTGACCGCGTCATCGAATTTCGCAGGCGTAGCCGGCGGCAAGTCGGTTTTCACCAGCGCCGTCACCGTTGCCTCGTCAACCTTGGGCAAAACTTCCGCCGTCAGCGGCGTGATATCCACCGTCGCCGCCAGCAGATCAAGCGAATTGCGCGCCGAAGCGCTGCGCAATTTCTTGGCCTGATAAAAACTCCACTGGTCGCCCGCCTTGGACTGGAGTTGCGCCGCCGCTGAACGGTCATATTGCGCTTTGGTCATCTCGCTCGACGCGAGACCGGCGAGCATCGTCGCAATGACCGTCATCACAATGGGCGTTGCGCCGAGGATTTTGCCCCACTTATTTTGCGGCAATTCCTGTTTCAGTTCGTTGGGAATTTCAATTTTTGCAGCCATAAAATTTTTACGATTTCGCGCGCAATTTACCTGAAACAAAATTGCTCCGCCAGCCTGCAAAACACATTGCCGCGCGCGCCGGAAAAATTCACCATCAGCATGTGAACGAAATCTGGCAAAGCGAATCCGTCAGCGCCCAAACGCAAACCATTGCGCGCAGCCTGAAACATCTCACCGGACGCGATTTGCTGTCGGGAAATTTCCCCGCCGCCGAACTTGCAGAAAAAGTTTTTCATGCGCCGTTCGTTTTAGTTTCGCACGGCACGGAAGCCGACCCGGTTTTGAATTACGGAAACCAGTCTGCACTCGCGCTTTGGGAAATGTCGTGGGCCGAACTCACGCGCACGCCCTCGCGCCTGACCGCCGAAGCGCCCAACCGCGAGGAGCGTGCGCGCCTGCTAGAAACGGTAAAAACGCGCGGATTCATTGATGATTATTCCGGCATTCGTATTTCAAATATGGGTCGTCGTTTCAAGATTTCCCGCGCCACCGTGTGGAATTTGATTTCCGAAAACGGCCAGCCGTGCGGTCAGGCCGCGATGTTTTCGCAATGGGAATTTCTTTGAACTGCACGCGCCGCCGTTTAACTTTCCGCCTGTCCGTGAACGAAACCGCCGCCCAACCTGACGCGAACGAGCGCAAAATAATTTTGCTGCTGTGCCTGCTCGCCGCCGCGCACGTTTTTATTTTTTCTGCCGCGCTCCCGTTTTTCAGCAATGTGGATGAGCAGATGCACTTCGATCTCGCCGTGAATTATTCGCAGGGAAAAATTCCACGCGTGCTCTCGCCGCCTAATGCCGAGGCGCTGCCATTCATGGTGATTTACGGTTCGCCAGAATTTTTACAAACCAGCGGCGGAATTGCTTCGCCGCCGTGGAAACTTCCGCTGGCGGATGTGCGCGAAAATCTTCTCAACAAATCTGCCGCCTACCAAAACCATTTTCAAAACCACGAGGCCGCGTCGCCGCCGCTTTACTACGCCGTCGCGGGCGCGTGGTGGCGGCTCGGAAAAATTCTCGGACTCGATGGCGGCCATTTGCTTTACTGGCTGCGCTTTTTGAACGTTCCGCTGGTTGCCGCGCTCGTGTGGCTCGGTTGGCTGGCGGCAAAAAAAGTTTTCCCCGAGAATAATTTTATCCGCCTCGCCGTGCCCGCGCTCATCGCGTTTTTACCGCAAACAACATTTTACGCAATAAACAACGATGTTTTCTCGCCGCTCACTTTTGGCGCGGCGTTCATTTTGCTGCTTTATTTTTGGGAAGCAGAAATTCCATCAACCCGTCTTGCCGCCGCGACCGGCCTCGCCTTGGCTGCAACTTTTCTGACGAAAATTTCAAACCTGCCGCTGCTCGTCGTCGCCGGAATTTTTCTCGCGCTGAAATGTTTCCGGCTGGCGCGCGCGGCAAAAATGCAGCCCGCCGCTCCGTCGTTGTATTTTTTACTGCTGTGCGCCGGATTGCCAGTAATCGGCTGGCTGGCGTGGTGCAAATCGAACTTCGGCGACCTAACCGGCTCGGCGGCCAAAATTCATTTTCTCAACTGGACGAGTCAGCCGTTCGCCGAATGGTTTCACCACCCAATCTTTACGCCATCCGGCCTCTGGTTTTTTCTGAAAGGAAATCTCGCGACGTTCTGGCAGGGCGAATTATTATGGCATCGTCAGCCGCTGGCATTGCCCATCTTGGATTTGCTTTACGTTTTGCTGACGCTCGTATTACTGCTGTTCGCACTGAACATTTTATTGCGTCGGCCAAATACATTTTCCGCTTCCCAACGAACCGCGCTGCGGTTGGCGTTCGCCAGTTTTGTGGCGCTGCTGATGTTTTTTGCGTGGTTGTCAGTGAAATACGATTTCAATGATTGCTTTTATCCATCGCGCGAACATCCGTTTTTCGTGTCCGGACGACTGTTGCTCGGCGCGCTGATTCCGCTCTTGATTTTGTTTGCAGTTGGCCTTGATCAACTGCTCAAGAAATTCCCCGACCGCGTAAAGTTTTTTGCACTAGCTGTGTTGCTATTATTAATGCTCACATCGGAAATCGCCATTGATTGGTGCATTTTTCCGTCGGCCTACAACTGGTTTCATCTGTGAGTGGTCGTCTGTTTTGCTGCTTGGTTTCGCCACCGATTTTATGGTTTAATGTCCGTCGCCATTTTTATGGAAGACACGAATTCACTCATCGAACAGCGCAAGGCCAAGCTCAAATCGCTTGAAGCCAAGGGCATTTTTCCGTTCCAAAATAAATTCACGCCGGACTCCGAATGCAACGCCGCCCGCAGCGGATTCGATTCCGGCGCGCTCGCTGAAGGCACGAAGGTTTCCGTCGCCGGGCGCATCACCGCGCACCGCGACATGGGCAAATCCATGTTCATTGACGTGCGCGACCAGAGCGGACGCATCCAAGTTTACGCGCAGAAAAATACTTTGGGCGACGAGCAGTTCAACATTTTTACGCATCTTGACCTCGGCGATTTTGTCGGCGTCACGGGAACTTTATTTCGCACGAAAACTGGCGAGCCGAGCGTCAAGCTGGAAGCTTTCACCATTCTTGCAAAATCACTTCGCCCGCCACCCGCGAAATGGCACGGACTTGAAGATACGGAAATTCGCTATCGTCAGCGTTACCTTGATTTGATTGCGAATCCTGACGTAAAAAATGTTTTTCTCCAGCGCAGTGAAATCGTTCACGAGATCCGAAATTTTTTCCACACGCGCGGTTATGTTGAAGTTGAAACGCCCGTGATGCAGCCGATTCCCGGCGGCGCGGCGGCGCAGCCTTTCGTCACCAAACACAACGCGCTCGGCTGCGAATTTTATCTCCGCATCGCGTTGGAACTTTACCACAAGCGACTGCTCGTCGGCGGCATTGACAAGCTGTTTGAGATCGGGAAAAACTTCCGCAACGAAGGTCTCTCGCGCCGGCACAATCCCGAATTCACGATGCTCGAAGCTTATTGCGCGTTCGGCGATTACGCGACGATGATGGAAACGGTCGAGTCGCTCATCAAACAAGTCGCGCAAAAAGTTTTGGGCACGCTCGTCATTGAAACCAAAGATGCTGAAGGCAAAGTCACTAAGACAATTGACCTCACGAATTGGCGGCGCGCGAAATATAACGACCTCGTCAAAGAAAAAGCCGGTTCGGATTGGTTTGAAGTTACGCCCGAAGCCCGTCGTCAACGTGCACACGACATGGGTGCGGAAATCGGCAAGGAGTTTGAAGATTTTGAAGTCACGAACGCCGTGTTCTCCAAATTCATCGAGCCGACTTTGATTCAGCCCACGCTCGTCACGCATCTGCCCAAAGAACTCGTGCCGCTCGCCAAGCTTTCGCCCGAGGACCCGACGACCGTCGAGGTTTTTGAATGCTGTATTAACGGTCAGGAAATCTCACCGGGTTACACCGAGCAAAACGACCCGATTGCCCAGCGCACAACGCTGGAGCATCAAGCCGGTGGCGAGCAACAAAAACTAGATGAAGACTTTTTGGTGGCATTGGAACACGGAATGCCTCCGGCTGGCGGTATTGGAATCGGAATTGACAGACTCTGCATGATGCTGTTAGGACAAGAGAGTATTCGAGATGTAATTTTGTTTCCGCAACTGAAACCAAAATAAATCGGCATTGTCTGTCCATTCAAACAAATGAAAACCTTTATGGAAAAACTGAATCGGTTCTGGGTTGGGTTCCTTGTTGGTGTCGTGTTGTGTGCGTTGTTCCTTTACGAGCACATTCAGAAATATGAATTCCACACAGGGTCGGACGGGCAGGTTATGTGGCAATGCAACCGAAGAACTGGCGAGACAAAAATCCTAACATCTTATACTAGCAGTTTTGAAATGTGGCACGGTATCGGGAATGATTTTATTTTTAACAAGCAAACCGGCCAAATCTATCGTTATTATAAAAATGATACGAACAGCGTCCCGGATGAAGGTTTTTGCCCTTTGGATTATGGAAATCCCACAAGGCGTTAAAAAATTGTTCGTCACGCATCTGCCCAAGGAACTCGTGCCGCTCGCCAAGCTTTCGCCCGACGACCCGACGACCGTCGAGGGTTTCGAGTGCTGCATCAACGGTCAGGAAATTTCGCCCGGTTACACCGAGCAGAATGATCCGATTCAGCAGCGCGCCACGCTGGAACATCAGGCCGGCGGCGAACAGCAGAAGCTGGACGAGGATTTTCTCGTCGCGCTCGAACACGGCATGCCGCCCGCCGGCGGCATCGGCATTGACCGCCTGTGCATGATGCTCCTCGGCCAGGAAAGCATTCGCGACGTGATTTTGTTCCCGCAGTTGAAACCGAAATAACAAAGCAAAGTAGGGGCGAGCTGCCGCTTGTCCGATTATTTTGGGCCGCGCCGCCGCGCGGCCCTACCATTTTATAAATTTTACATGTTAACCGTAGCCGGACTTTCTAAATCATTTGGTGGACGCGAATTGTTTGACGACGTTTCGTTCAACATCATGTCGGGCGACCGCATCGCCATCACCGGGCCGAATGGCGCGGGCAAATCCACGCTCATCAAAATCATTCTCGGCAAAGAGGAACCGGATGGCGGCACGGTGTCGTTCATTCGCGGCACGCGCGTCGGGAATTTGCCGCAGGAAAGCGAGCCCGCCGGCAACGAAACGGTGATGGAAGTCGCCGTGCCACACGAGCATGAGCACGATGGTCAGTTTATCGCGAAGGTGAAACAGATTCTCGCGAGTCTCGGTTTCAAGCAGACGGATCACGACCGTCCGGCGCGGGAAATGTCCGGTGGCTGGATCATGCGCGCGCACCTCGCGCGGCTGCTTGCGGAAGAACCGGACTTGCTGATGCTCGACGAGCCGACCAACCATCTCGATCTCGAAACGCTCATCTGGTTTCAGGATTATCTGAAATATTATCCGGGCGCGATTCTGATGATTTCGCACGATCGCGAATTTCTGAACAATCTGTGCACGCACATCGCGGAATTGCGCGCGGCGAAAATCATGCGCTACACCGGCAACTACGATGAGTATTTGGTGCAGCGCGCGGCGATGGAGGCGACGTTGATTGCGACAGCCAAAGCGCAACAACGCGACATTGACCGGCTGCAACTCTTCGCCGACCGCTTTGGCGCGAAAGCCAGTAAAGCTTCGCAGGCGCAGAGCAAACGCAAACAGATTGAGCGCATCAAGGAAGACATGGTGCAGATTCCCGACGGCCCGGAATCCACGATGGGTTTTCGTTTTCCGCAACCGCAGCGCAGCGGTCAGCGCGTCATCACGCTCGAGAAAATCAAGTTCGGCTACGGCGAAAAACTGATTTACGACGGCATTGATTTTGAAGTCGAACGCGACCAGCGGATTGTTTTGGTCGGACCGAACGGCGCGGGCAAATCCACGTTGTTGAAACTTTTGGCGCAAGTGCTCACGCCGCAATCAGGCGAACACAAGCTCGGTCACAACGCGAAGTTTGGCTACTTCGCGCAGCATCGCGCGGCGATGTTGAATCCGAAAAACACCGTTTTCCAGGAAGCGCTGGACACGCCGCAACGCATCACGGAGCAGGCGATTCGCACGGTGCTTGGGAGTTTTCTATTTCGCGGCGACGACATTTACAAACCGGTCAGCGTGTTGAGCGGCGGTGAAAAAAGCCGGCTCGCGCTGGTGAAATTGCTGCTCGATCCGCCGAATCTGTTGTTGATGGACGAGCCGACGACGCATCTGGATTTGGCGAGCGTTGATGCGCTCATTGAAGCGTTGAAGCAATATCAAGGCACGCTGGTTTTCATCAGCCACGATGTGCATTTCATCCGCGCGCTGTCCACGCACGTCGTCCGCGTCGAGGCGGGCACGCTGAAACATTTTGGCGGCGGTTACCAATATTATTTGGACAAGACGGCGCAATCGGCACGCGCGGCGCTGACGAGTTCGAGCTTCGGTAGCGTGGTCAGCCGACCGGTCGTCGCGCAAGTGGATCGCAAAGAACAGAAGCGTTTGGAAGCCGCCCAACGGCAAGCGCGTTCGAATAAAAAATCGGAAATCCAGAAGCGTATCGCGGTTTTGGAAAAAGAAATCGCCGACCTCGAAGCGAAGGAGCGCGATTACGCGGCGGAGTTGGAAAAACCGGAGACGTATCATTCCGGCGGTCGCGCGACGCAGATCAATCGCGAGCTGGCGCAGGTGACGGATCGTTTGGAAGCGGCGAATGCTGAATGGGAAAAAGCGGGTGCGGAGCTGACGCAACTGGAAGGTTGAAAACTCAGTTGCCGAAAATCCGCTGGCGCACTTGAACGGTTTATGCGAGTTTGCGGTCACATCAAGACTATGAAAACACTCGCTCTCATCGCTGGAATTGTTCTTGCCGCAAACCTCACGCTGCGCGCCGATGACGCCAAACCCACGCCTGACAAGCTGACAACGTGTCCCGTGTCCGGCGAAAAACTGGGCAGCGATATGGGCGGACCGTATGTGTTCACTTATCAAGGTCAGGAAGTGAAATTGTGCTGCAAGAGCTGCAAAAAAGATTTCGACAAAGACCCGAATAAGTTCATCGTCAAGATTCGTCAGGCCGATACGGCTGGCAAAAACTGACGTTTGAATGCCAAAAAATGTCCGGCATACAGTTTCCGGATGTGCGATAAGTAGATTGTGAAGATTGCGCTGACACTCCTTTGTAGCCTGTTCCTGATGTTGGGACAGGTAGCGGCGCAGTGCACATTAGTTCCCAGCGCGAGCGTCGCGAAGCATGACTGTGGCTGCGGTGGCAAAATGAGTTGTTGCGCGGCCAAACAAGCCTCAGTTCCCCAACCGGTCGCGGCCACCGTTCCTGCAGGCTCGCAAAATGAAATCGTCTCTTCCATTCCGGTATTATCGGTTTGGGTTTTGACGAATACCGAAACGGTTTCTATTTCTCCGAACATCCCCGCTTCCTTGTCCGCCAGCGTTGTGCCGGTTTTCGCGCGCAACTGCGTCTGGCTCATTTGATTCTTCTTATTTAAAGGCCGTGGTGTGCCTTGAGCAGCCGCATTGCGTTTATTTCCTTTGTTCTACGGATTTTGTGCCCGTGAATTTTCCATGAAATTTTCTGTCGCGCACAGACGACAGTAACCAAAAAACAAAGATTAAATATTTATGAAAACAAAAATTATTCTGACGGTCACGTTGGCCGCGGTGTTAGGCAGCGGTTTGATGTGGTTTGCAACTAACCATGCAATGGCGGCAGATGCCGCTCCCGCCAGCCAGAAAATAGCGTATTACACTTGTCCGATGCATCCGTCGATCAAGGCAGACAAGCCGGGCGATTGTTCTATTTGCGGTATGCATTTGGTGCCGGTCTATGTAAGAGCAAACACGAACGCTGCGGCGGCAAGCGTCGAGTCCAAAGCTCCCGCGATGATGCCAGGCGGCTGTTTTTCTGGAATGAGCCATTAACCGATACAAAATCATGAAGCACAAAATACTTCTATTTGTGTTGCTCGTGATGGTCGTCGGTGCGGGTGTGGTGTGGATGGCCAAAAGCCATTCACCTGCATCCGCGGCGGCGGCGGCGAGCGGTCGCAAAATTCTGTATTACCAGAGCTCGATGCATCCGTGGATCAAGTCCGACCAACCGGGCAAGTGCCCGATTTGCGGTATGAATCTAGTGCCGGTTTATGAAGGTGATGCGATGGGCGACACCAATATGGTTGCGCTCAACGCCAATAGCGTAAGCGCTATCAACGTGCAGACGGAAACCGTCCAGCGCCGCGCCATTACGCACACGATTCACGTCATCGGGCGCATCCAAAAAAACTCCGCGACCGCCGCGTGGTTTGTATTCGATGTTTATGAGCGCGATTTACCTTGGCTCAAGACGGGCCAGAATCTTGAAGTCACATTGCCTGCTGTGCCGGATAAAATTTATTCGGCGCAAATCCGGCAACACAGCTCGCAGACATTTGCTGACCGCGATTTGGACGACATGAGCGACAGCACGAAAATTCGTGCAGAAATTCTCAACCCACCAGTCGAAGTGCCCGGCTTTGAGGGAAAAGCATTCTTCAACAATCTCCACGCCGAATCGCACATTGCTACGACGACTCCGGAAGTCCTGACCGTCCCGCGCAGCGCCGTGATTGCGCGCGACAGTAATCCGATTGTTTATGTCGAGAAAAGTGTTGGCTACTACACGCCAAAAAAACTGACGCTCGGTCGCATGGGTGATGAATATGCCGAGGTGCTGGCTGGTCTCGACGACGGTGACAAAGTGGTCATCAACGGTAATTTGTTGATTGATGCTGAGGCGCAAATCAAGGGCGGGAGATAATTTTATGATCAATCGCATCATCGAATGGTCGCTGCGTAATCGCTTCCTCGTCATCTGCGGTGTCGCGCTGCTCGTTGGTTTTGGCGTGCGCGCGGTGTATCGCACGCCGGTGGACGCGATTCCCGACTTGAGCGAAAACCAAGTTGTCGTCTTTGCCGACTGGCCTGGCCGCAGCCCGCAGGAAGTTGAAGACCAAGTTACTTATCCACTCTCGGTGAATTTACAAGGACTCGCCGGAGTGAAAACTGTCCGTGCGAATTCCATGTTCGGCTTCTCGCTCGTCACAATTATTTTCGATGACAAAATTGACAATTACTTCGCGCGTTCGCGCGTTCTCGAAAGGTTGAATTATCTTGGCAGCCAGCTTCCCACCGGCGTCACGCCGCAACTCGGCCCGGACGCGACCGGCCTCGGCTGGGTCTATCAATACTACCTCGACGTTGATCCAAAAAATCTCCACACGGCGGTTACGACCTCGGCCAATTGCGCGCAACGCAGGATTGGTTTGTGCGCTACCAGTTGAATTCCGTTCACGGCGTCGCGGAAGTGGCAACTGTCGGCGGCTTCGTGCGGCAATATCAAATTGAAGTTTCCTCGCTGAAAATGCGCGACCGCAATGTGTCGCTGCAAACCGTCATGGACGCCGTCAAGCAGAGCAATCTGAACGTCGGCGGCAAGGTGATTGAGGAAAATGGAATGGAGTTTGTCGTGCGCGGTATTGGTCTTGTGAAGTCGGCGGGCGATTTGGAAAACATCGTGCTGCAACAAAACAGCGGCCTGCCGGTGTATCTCAAGGACATCGCGAACGTGCAGATTGGCGGTGATTTTCGGCGCGGCGCGTTGGACATTGACGGCCACGAAGCTGTCGGCGGCATCGTTGTCATGCGCACCGGCGAAAATGCGATGCAGGTCATCCGCGATGTGAAGGCGAAGATTGCGCAGATTTCACCGAGCCTGCCGCCGGGCGTCAGCATCAAATCATTTTACGACCGCAGCGAATTAATTTCGCGCACGCTCGACACGCTCAAGCACGCGCTGACGGAAGAAGCTATTCTCGTCACGCTCGTCATCATTATTTTTCTGTTCCACTTCCGCAGCATTCTCATCGTCACGCTGCCGCTGCCGCTTTCGATTTTGTTCTCGTTCATTTTGATGAATCAGTTCGGCATCACTTCGAACATCATGTCGCTTGCCGGCATCGCTATCGCCATCGGCGTGCTGGTGGATGCGGGTATTGTCATGGCCGAAAATGCCATCCGTCATTGCGAACAGGCAGAAACGAAGAAAGGTTCACGCTTGAACCAGGCCGAATCGCTGCAAGTCACACTCGAAGCGGCGCAACAAGTTGGCCGGCCAATTTTCTTTGCGATGGTCATCATCATTCTCGCGTTCGTGCCGGTGTTTGCTTTGAGCGGACAGGAAGGAAAATTATTTCACCCACTCGCTTTCACAAAAACTTTCGCGATGCTCGGCTCGACAATTCTCGCCATCACGCTTGTGCCGGCGCTGTGCGCAACATTCATTCGCGGGCCGTTTCACTCGGAGGATTCTAATCCGCTGATGAAAGTTCTGCTGGCGATTTACAATCCACTTTTGGATTTGGCTCTGCGCTTCCGTAAAACCGTTCTCGGTTTGGCCCTGATTTGTTTGGTCGCCGCGCTGGCACTTGCGTTTGGTGTGCCCAAACCCATTGTTGAAAAAATTCACTCCGTGAACCCGCAACTGGCCGCCAAGCTTCCGCGCGGGATGGGGAGTGAATTCATGCCGACGTTGAATGAAGGCAGTTTGCTGTTCATGCCGGTGTTGCTGCCGAGCACGTCGCTTACGGAAGTAAAAAAAATTATGGCGTGGCAGGACGCAGTCATCAAACAGACGCCGGAAGTTGAATCCGTCGGCGGCAAGCTTGGTCGTTCGGAAACCGCCACTGACCCCGCACCCATCGAAATGATCGAGACGACCATCATGCTCAAGCCGGAAGCGCAGTGGCGCGCAGGCATGACGAAGGAAAAACTCATCGCGGAGCTGGAAGAAAAATTATCGAAGATGCCCGGCTACGTTCCGGGATTTTTGCAGCCAATTGAGAACCGTATTTTAATGATCAGCACCGGCATTCGCGCGCAGGTGGGAATTAAAATCCTTGGCGACAATCTGGACGAACTGCAAAAAAAAGCGTTCGAGATTGAGCGCGTGGTGCGCACAATTCCCGGTGCGGTTGGCGTCGCGGCGTCGCGCACGCAGGGCAAACCGTATCTCGACATTGAGGCCGACCGCGTGGCGATGGCACATCACGGTTTGCGTGCGCAGGATATTCTGGATGTCGTCGAAGCTGGCATCGGCGGCGAAAATATTTCGACGGCAATTCAAGGCCGTGAGCGCATCCCGATTCAAGTGCGCCTTCAACGTGGCGACCGCGATGACATTGAACGGCTCGGCGATATTTCAGTTCCCGTCGGCGATGGAAAATTTATTCCGCTCGCGCAAGTCGCCAAAATCAGCCGCGAAGTTGGCCCGAGCGAAATCGCCAGTGAAAACGGGCGTCTACGCGTGTTCGTCCAAGCAAACGTCGACGGTCGTGATCTCGCTGGTTTCGTGAAGGAAACACAGGCGCGCATCGCGGAGGAGATTTCTTTGCCGCCCGGCATGACAATCGAATGGAGTGGCCAATACGAAAATCAAATTCGCGCGCAGAAGACGTTGCAGGTCATCGTGCCAGCGGCGTTGTTTGTGATTTTCATTTTGCTCTTCGTCGTTTACCACAGCTTCAAGGAAGCGGCGCACGTCATTCTTGCCGTGCCGTTCGCTTTGACCGGCGGTGTGTTTTTGCAATGGTGGCTCGGCTACAATTTCAGCGTCGCGGTCTGGGTCGGTTACATCGCGCTGTTCGACACGGCGATTCAAACCGGCGTCGTGATGGTGGTTTATCTGGACGAAGCGGTGAAAAGGAAAATGGTCGAGCGCTGCGAAAATTTTTCGCACACGGATTTAATTCAAGCCGTAAAAGATGGCGCGCGGCTGCGGTTGCGGCCGAAAGTGATGACCGTGGCCACCATCGTTGCCGGTCTGCTGCCGATTTTGTGGAGCACGCGCACCGGCGCGGAAGTCATGAAACCACTGGCGACACCGGTGATTGGCGGTATGTTGAGCAGTCTCGTCCACATTCTTATCGTGACGCCGGTGATTTTTCTGTGGCTGCGCGAGCGGAAAATGAAATGAGTTTTATTGCAATCGCATGGCTGATTAAGGAAATCAGGAGAAATAATTGCATTGAAAAGATTTTCCGATAAGAATCAGCGCAACTTGCATGGAAACTATTTCAACGACTGAACTGGACGCCTTATTGACGGCGATGATTGGCAGCGCCGAGGGGATTTCCGACCTGTTATTCGTGGCCAACCGGCCGCCGCAGATGGAGGTTCACGGCAAAATTAAACCGTTCGTTTCCGATCCGCCCGCGCCAATCTTGACGAGCGCGCACATTGAAGGACTCGCCAAAGCCATCATCAATAATAATCTGCGCCTGTTGACGGATTTGGACAACCACGGCTCGTGCGATTGCAGTTATTCGTTGCAGGACAACTGCCGTTTTCGCGTCAATGTTTACAAGCAAAACGGTAACTACGCGATGGTGCTGCGCCGCCTCCAATCGAAAATTCCTTCGCTAGACGCGCTGCAACTGCCGCCGGTTTTTCGTGAGGTGGTAAAGGAGAAGAATGGAATTATTTTTGTTACCGGCGGCACGGGCAGCGGCAAAACGACCACGCTGGCGGCGCTGCTGAACGAGATCAATCAGACCGAGGAAATTCACGTCGTCACGCTGGAAGACCCGATTGAATTTTTGCATCCGCACAAAATGGCTACGTTTAGCCAGCGAGAGATGGGCCGGGATTTTTTTAATTTCCCCGACGGCTTGCGCGCGGCGCTGCGGCAGGCGCCGAAAATTATTTTGTCGGTGAAATCCGCGACCGCGACACGATGGAAATCGCTTTGACCGCCGGCGAAACTGGCCATTTGGTTTTGAGCACGCTGCACACCATCAGCGCGAGCCAGACCATCAACCACATCCTCGGCATGTTCACGAAAGATGAGGAGCAGCAGTTGCGCGAGCGCCTCGTCGGTTCGCTGCGCTACGTCATCAGTCAGCGACTCGTGCCGAAAAAAGGCGGCGGACGTTTGCTCGTGACAGAATTGATGGGCAGCAATCTGCGTTCGCGCGAAGCCATCGGCTTGGGTGAAAGCGACAATCGCCGGCTCGCGGATATCATCGAAGCGGGCAGCACGGCGGGCTGGCACAGTTTTGAACAATCGCTTGTGCGCGCTTACGAAAATGATCTGGTCACGCAGGAAACGGCATTGCTGTATTGCATCAATAAATCTGCCATGCACCAGCGGCTTGATACGATTAACAAACGTCGCGAAACCGTGACTTCCACTTTGGATGGCATCCGCTTAAAAATGGATCACAGCGCGACCAAAGCGCCAGTGATTCCCAAACCAGTCATCAAGCCTGCCAGCGAAAACCAAACCCCGCCGGCGTGATTCGCAGAAAAATCTAATTCGTCTTTTGCGCCGGCGTTTTCAGTGGATACAAACCGGGACAGCAGCCAAATGTTTCATGAAACGCGGCGCTGAAATGGCTCAAGCTGTTGTAACCCACTTCTAGTGCGGTCTCGGTGACGTTGTGTTCACCGGCTTTGAGCAGTTCCGCCGCACGTTCCATCCGCAGTTCACGCAAATGTTGCGTGATGGTGTGGCCGGTTTGCGCGGAAAAAATCCGGCTTAAATAAAAATGGCTGCAACCAATCTTCTTGCCTAATTCTTCCAGCGTCGGTGGCGTGGCGAGATTTTGCTTCAGTAAAAAAATCACCTGTTCCACGCGTTCCTGCGCGACGCGCTGCTGGCGTGAACAAAACATTTCTGTCTCCGGCGGCGGCTGCAAAAAAATGTCACGGCGAGTTCCAGCGCTTTGCACTGATACCATAACGCTTGCGCCGCGGCGTAAACCGGTGGCTGGCGCAGTGTGGAAATAAGTTGCTGTTGAGCGGCCGTGAGCCGCACGGTGGCATGCGTGGCCGGAGCGCTGGAAGAATTTTGAATGGCCGCGCGCACAACCGGATGCAGCATTGCTTCCATTCCGGCAAGATGTTTTGCGAGAAACGCGGTAGAAAATTCCACGGTGAGAAACTGGTGCGGCTCGTTCGCTGTGCGCTTCGCGGTGATCGGTTCAGCTTTGCGATGATAAAATCCCGCCGTGCCGGGCGCGAATTCGGCGCGACTATTTTTGCCTGCCACAAAACCGTGACCAGCCAAATTCAAACACAATTCCACGCAGCCGGGATGAAAACTCGCGCCCCAGTCAAATTCGCGCTTCGCAAAAAAATCGTGCCACTCTATGCTGTAACCTGCGCCATGAAAACTACCGAAGAGCGGTTGCCAGCCCTTGCCGACATCGCGCCACGCTTCCGCCTCGGTGAACGGTGCGGCGGAACGACGAGAATTCCCAGCTGGTGCAGCGGATTTCACGGCGGACAAAATTTATTCGTTCACGCCAAGCTTCTTTTCCCACGCCGCAACTTTTTTCAAGAGGTCGGGTAGGCGCTGCATCGCAATCATGATACGCTTGGCCTGCTTGTCCGGTTGCGCAGGGATGCCGAGCCACTGTTCGCCGTCGGGAATGTTGTGCATCACGCCGGACTTGGAGCCGATGGTGACTTTGTTGCCAATTTTCAGATGTCCGGCCAAACCCGCCTGTCCGGCCATCACGGTGTAGCTCCCGATTTTGGTGCTACCGGAAATGCCCACCTGCGCACAGAAAATGCAGTGTTCGCCGATCTCCACGTTGTGACCGACTTGCACGAGGTTATCAATTTTCGTGCCCTTGCCGATACTCGTCGAGCCAAGTGCGGCACGATCCACAGTGGTGTTGGCGCCGATCTCCACGTCGTCGCCGATGATGACGTTACCGATCTGCGGCACCTTGCGGTGAAAACTTGTGTCAAAAACATAACCGAAACCATCCGAGCCGATGACCGCGCCGGCGTGGATGCGCACGCGCTTGCCGATTTGCGTGCGCGAATAAATCGTCGCGTTCGGAAATAAATTGGTTTCGTCGCCGAGCACCGAATCATCGCCGACGGAATTGCCGGATTGCAAAACGCAGTTCGCGCCGATTTTCACGCGTTCACCAATCGTGCAATGCGGACCGATGTGCGCGGTCGGGTCAACTTGCGCCGACGCGGCGATGACGGCGGACGGATGGATGCCGGCGGCAAATTTGGGTTCCGGAAAAAATATCGCGAGCGCCTTGGCAAACGCGAGACGCGGAGTCGCCACGCGGATGACGGTTTTTTGTCGGACGCAAAATCTTTGCTCGCAATGATGGCGGTGGCGGCGCTGGCTTCGGCGGCGGCAAAATATTCCGGCGTCTCGGCAAAGGTGAGGTCGCCGGCCTTGGCCTTATCAATCATGGCAAAGCCGGTGAGCGTGGCGTTGGCGTCGCCGAGCACTTCGCCGGCGAGCAGTTTAGCAATTTCAGCAGTGGTAAGTGTCATTGACTTGATTTATTCGGCTCACTATAAAGCCGGACAGAATCTGTTCAATCCCAAGTTTTATGGTAAAAGCTTTTATGCGCCTTTCGCTTTTCTCCTTTATCGCGGGATTTTTATTGGTTGGATGCGAATCGAGGCCAGACCAGATAGACCGCCTCGTTGCCGACTTATCTTCGTCGAATGGCATGTGGTTAAACGGATATCAGTCCATCATTCATTTGCCAGACTCAGCCAGCCCGAAACAGGTGGCAGCGCAGATTTTTAAGGAGGCGGAGTTTAATGCCGGACAAGGAACTTCGGCGACAGCGCATGTGACGAGTTATAAAATCTTAAAAATCCGGCGGGTTCATATTCCTAGTGCTGGCGAACCGGATTTATACACAGCGGTTCTAGTTCTGACAGATCGTGGTGAGAAGATTATTCTTCTCCGTCGTGGTGATGGCTGGTGGTGGCGATATTATGATGCGAATGGTTACTATGGGAAAATTGACACTCACGATACACCTTTGCTCGAGGCGGTGTCTGAACCCAACGTCGAAAAAGTGAAAAATCTTTTGGCCAACAAGGCTGATCCCAATGCAAAAAATATCCAAGGCACGACGCCGTTATTCATGGCGGCGATGAGTGGTAACAAAGATATCGTTGCAATGCTGCTGGCAGCCAAAGCTGACGCCAATGCCACGAATCATACTGGCGAGACGCCATTGCACATGGCAGCGGTTTTTGGACAATTGGAAGCCGTAAAGTTACTCGTAGCCAATCATGCTGAAATTAACGCCAAGAACAGTAATGGTCAGACGCCTTTGCAAATGGCGGTTTATGATGGAATCGGAATGCAAGTTAAAGAAACCATTGAGTTTCTATTGGCCAGCAAGTCTGAACCAAACACTAGAAATAATAGCGGCGAAACACCGTTGCATGATGCAGCCCATTCAGGCAAAACAGAACTCATTGAATTGCTTCTCACATACAAAGCCGATGTTAATGCAACAAACAATTACAGTGAAACACCTTTGCATTTTGCCGCCGGACTGAACGCTGATTTATTGCGCCAACACTGCGGACACGAATAAAAAAATAAAATTATGGCTAAAACATTCCGCGTCGGACTCATTGGCTACAAATTCATGGGCCGCGCGCACTCGAACGCGTGGCGGCAGGCGCCAAAATTTTTTGATCTCAAGGCGAACATTGAGATGCACACGATTTGCGGACGTGATTCCACGGCGGTGCAGGCCGCGCGCGCCAAGCTCGGCTGGCAGTTCGCCGCGACCGACTGGCGCGAGGTCGTCGAGTCACCGCTGATTGACATCGTGGACATCGGCACGCCGACGTTCACGCACGCAGAAATCGCCATCGCCGCGCTGAAAAACGGCAAGCATGTTTTGCTCGAAAAACCGATGGGCCGCGATTTGAAAGAATGCGAAGAGATTTTTGCCGCCGCGAAAAAGTCCAAACGCGTCCACATGATTTGCCACAATTATCGGCGCATTCCGGCAATCGCTTTGGCAAAGCGCATGATGGACGAAGGCGCACTCGGAAAAATATATCATTTTCGTGCGCGCTACGCGCAGGACCGGCTGGCCGACCCGGAATTCCCCGTGGACTGGCGCTTACAAAAAGAGACCAGCGGCAGCGGTGTTCACAGCGACATCAATTCGCACATCATTGACCTTGCGCGCTATCTCGTCGGCGAATTCACCAGTGTTTGCGGTGTTGTGCACACATTCGTGCCGGAGCGGCCGCGCGCGGATTTACTCGCGAAGGGCAAGCGCCAACTCGGCAAAGTCACCGCGCCGGATTCCGCTGCGTTCATCGGCTGGATGGAAGGCGGCGTGATGGCGAATCTCGAAGCGACGCGTTACGCGCTCGGTCGGCGCAATCACATCGAAATCGAAATCAACGGAAGCAAAGGCTCGATTTATTTTAATTTCGAAGACATGAACAAATTGAAATTTTACAACGGCGATGACCCGAAAGACCGGCAAGGTTTCCGCGACATTCTCGTGACGCAACGCGACGGCATCCAGCCTTACGTTGCGAACTGGTGGCCGCCTGGTCACGGCATCGGCTACGAACATACTTTCGTTCACGCCGTCGCCGATTTCGTGAACGCCTGCGCTGACGGCAAACCGGTGCAACCGACGTTTGAAGATGGTTTAAAAAATCAGCGCGTGCTCACAGCGGTTGAGGAATCCTCGGCCAAAGGCAAGTGGGTAAAAATAAAATAGCGCGCAATTTCCGGTGAGTGATTGCTAAATTCTGACTGTTGATAATGGTCGGAAACGGCTAAACTGTCTTAGTGATTTATGCCAATTACCTCGCTTGAACAAATTCTTCCCGAACTGCACGATGCCGTTGGTCCTGTCATTTTGATTTCCGGCGTCGGCCTGTTGTTGCTGACCATGACCAACCGTCTCGGCCGCGCGATTGACCGCGCCCGCATCCTCAAGCGCGAACTCGCCGCGCCCGGCGAAAGCGAACGTAGCCACATTCGCGCGCAGATCGAAATTCTTTTCCGCCGCGCCAAAATTATTCGGACGGCGATTTTATTTTCCGTGATGAGCGCGTTGCTGGCGGCGGTGTTGGTCGTGCTGACGTTCGTTTCGGCGTGGATGCAATGGCAGCAGGGCTGGCCGTTAGGCGTGATTTTTGTGGCTTGTCTGCTTTCGCTGTGCGGCTCGCTGATTGCGTTCATGGGCGACATCAATCTTTCCCTGCACGCGCTGAAGCTGGAACTGGAAGCGGGCGAAAAATAATTTCTGCCGCCGAAATAAATTTAATTTCGCGCGCCAAAAACCGCGTCGAGAATCACTTCTTTGGTTTTCCAAATCAGCGCCATCGTCATCGCGAGCGGCAGGAGGATGAAAAAGATCAGCAGCAGGTTGCTCGCGCGATTGACCAGAAACAAAATCTTGCTGCTGTGCGGCGACGGCGATTGCACCAATGCGGCCACGACAATCGCAAAGAAAACCAGTCCGACCAGCAGCCAGCGGTTGAACGCCGTGAATTGGCGCGTTTCGTGACGCAACGTTTCGTCCGGCAACATCGCGCCGAGACGCTTGAGCACGAGATTCAAATTGAACAGGAACAGCACGCCGGCGAGCTCCAGCACGAAAACGGCATCGCCGAAGAAAACTTGTTCCGGCAATTTATTGTGCCAGTAAATGAACGGGCACAGGCCAAGCAGCACGAGCGCGAGGAGTTGCGTGCGGTCGAGCGCGTGCCGCCACGGGCGTTCCTGTTTTTGAAAATCGCCCATCTGCCAAAGGCCATAGACGAGCAGGGCGTTGACGGCGAGCGCGGGTAGAAAACCGAGCGGCTTGAGCCATTCGGCGCGCGCGGTCTCGGCACCGATGAGCAGCGCGGCGGGCAAGCCCCAGAACAGCGCCGACAATCCGCGCGCGAGTTTGCCGAGCGAGCGGAGTAGTTGCGGATTGGGCGCAGTCATCGCGGGAAATTATTGCGCCAATTGTTCGGCAATGTCGAATTTGTAAACGTTGATTGGCCCCCACGAGTCATGCCACTGTAGATGAGACAGTTTACGGTGGTTTCGGTTTGTTATTTTGTTTCCACTCAAGGTTCCGGTGGAAGGCGGGCGTA
>Ga0164296_1002127_pt1 | contig 20056 bp, 10 predicted proteins | sample GEODES057metaG_FD_113533 | JGI IMG/M metagenome (GOLD analysis project Ga0164296, IMG submission 113533) | Dystrophic lake water microbial communities from Trout Bog Lake, Wisconsin, USA - GEODES057 metaG | ecosystem: Environmental > Aquatic > Freshwater > Lake | place: USA: Trout Bog Lake...
ATTGTCTGCTCGTTGGACATTTGAATCAGCTCAAGATGCACAAGCTCAGCAAGGTATCGACGTTGAAGCAGAAGTAATGGCTGCTTTAGCACAAGAAATCACTGCTGAAATCGACCAAGAAATTATTGCGTCATTAACAAGTTTAGCTGGTACAGCTACACAAACTTATGACCAGTCAAGCGTTTCTGGTACAGCAACATTCGTTGGTGACGAGCATGCCGCTTTAGCAGTTATGATCAATCGCGTAAGCAACTTGATCGCTCAACGTACACGTCGTGGCGCTGGTAACTATGCAGTGGTTAGCCCATTTGCATTGACCATCCTACAAAGTGCTACAACATCAGCATTTGCACGTACAACTGAAGGTACATTCGAAGCTCCAACAAACACTAAGTATGTTGGTACATTGAATGGTGCTATGAAAGTTTATGTAAACAGCTACGCACAAGATTCAGCTTCAATCCTAATTGGTTACAAAGGATCAAGCGAGTCTGATGCTCCAGCATTCTACTGCCCATACATTCCATTGATGAGCAGTGGTGTTGTTCTTGACCCATCAACATTTGAACCAGTCGTATCATTCATGACACGTTATGGTTATGTTGAGTTGTCAAATACAGCAAGTTCTTTAGGTAACGCCGCTGACTACTTAGGTCTAGTTGGTATTACTTCAGCTAACGTTAAGTTCAGCTAAATCGAACTATTGCTTTATAGTAATAAAACAAAAGGGATCTTTGGATCCCTTTTTGTTTGGGTAAATATAAGATGACCACTACTTTATTTCATAATCCTAAAACATTTAATCAAGTACAAGAAGTTAATGGTGTCACATGGCGTGATAGTATTCCTTGGATATTAGATGGTTTAACACTAGCACAGTCTAGTCAACCTTTGTATACTATTCCAGGTTTATGGATGGAAAAATTTCTTAGCACTACTAATCAATTATGGTGTACAGGATTTAATTTTACCAATAACGGTAAAACAGTAGTTGGAATAGAAGCACAAATATACATTCATCGTCAAGCAAGAATTGAAGATTTAGTTATACAACTAGTGTTAAATGGCAATCTAGTAGGCAACAATTATGCCAGCACAATCAACCCAGTACAAAGTAATATGTACACTGGTGGAGGACCAAACGATGTGTATCCAGTTCCTGTTGGAGATTTAAATGTTTATGGCAGTTCAACAGATACATGGGGACATACGTTTACCAGTGCTAATATAGCAGATTCTACATTTGGCATAGCAGTAAGTTATAAAAGTAATGTAATATATCCGCACAGCGATATTGCATTTTTAGATCAAGTGAGTATAAGAGTTACTTACGCATAAATACATTGTCAGCTTGCATCGGGCAAGTTTATGCAGTTCCCCACTGCGTATTGACCTAGAACGTCACTTAAGGAGAAAACAAATGGGACGTCCATTAAACAAAAAATATTTTGGTGCTCGTAACATCGGTGTTACAGGTACATTTAATCGTGTAGTAGATTCAACAGCAGGTCTAACTGGACAAGCAGTTGCTAGCGTTGGAAGCATCACAGCTGGTACATATACGGCAGCTCCAACATTACAATTTCCAGTACCATTAGGCGGAGATGGCATTACAGCCGCTCGTGCAACTGGTACTCCAGTATTCACAGTTGTTAGTGCAACAATTTCAGGCGGTACTGGTTATGGTAACGCACAAACATTTAACTTGACAGTTACTACAGCTAACGGTACAGCAGTATTAAACGTAACTTCAAACAGTTCTGGCGCACTTGTAACAGTTAACTCTGTAACAACTGGCGGAACATTTACTGGTATTTCAGCAGTAACAGGAGTTAGTGGTGGTACAGGTACAGGTGGTACTCCAGTATTAACATACGGATTGAGTGGTGCTACAATTACTGATGCTGGTGCAGGTTATACTACACAATCATTTACAACTGCAATTTCTGGTACAACAGCAACAGCTAATACTGTAACAGTTCAAAGCGTTAACGGACTTGCACCTGGTGCTAAGTTTGTTGTTACTGGTACAACAATTGGTAACTTGTCAGCTGGTACATACTACATTTTATCAGTAGTTGATTCAACACACGTTACACTAGCAACTAGCTATGCTAACTATTTCAGTTCAACAGTAATGACACAAACAACAGCAACTGGTACTATGTCAGGTGTTGCAAGTCAAAACTTAGTAATCAGTATCAGTGGTGGTACAGGCTCTGGTGGCGCTATGTCAGCAGTATTGACTACAGCGGCAGCTTCTGGTTACTCAGCAACAAGTCGTTACGAAGCAATTTTATGTTCTGCTAACATTGCAGGACAAATTTATGAAGATTGTGATATTGTTAAGCAAGAAGGTAGCCACAACTATCGTGTAGTTTCTTCAGCAGTTAATACATATCCTGGATCATTATGCAAGTTAGTTGGTGCCGCACCTACAACAGCAGGAACAATGGCTATCAATGTTACTGACTCTGCTGGTGGTACATACTGGGTTTACAAAATTACTAACCGTAAGGCTTATCTAATTCAAAACACAGGTACACAATTTGCTAATAACCAAGCAGTTCCTTGGAACTTGACAACTCCGGTTGCAAACGTTTCAGTAACAGTAGATAATAGCTAATAAAATTGGGGACTTCGGTCCCCAACAGGATTTCTAAATGTCAAGAATATTAAAAGTCAGCGGCGGTGATTATAGAGTACAAGTGCAAACTGGTGGTAACATCATTTTGGATACGCAAAGTACAAGCGGTACAGTTACGGTCATTGGTGATCTTGATGTAAAAGGTAATTTAACTTATGTTGAAAGTACTAATACACAAATTAGTGACAACATAATTCAACTAAATGTTGGACAAACTGGTAATGGTATCAGTTCAGCTAACAGTTATGTATCAGGTATCGAAGTAGAGCGCGGCAACTATAGTCCAGCTCAAATTTTATTCAACGAACAAGTAACACATTATGATTCTGTTACTAGTTCAACTGTTAGTGGAACTTGGAGTGCAAGAACCGCAGACGGTAAACTAAATGGTATTCAATTAAGAACAATTACTAGCGATGGAACTGCTGATATCATATTTGATATGCAGAATCAAAGTCCGGTTTTAAGAATAGCCAATTCATCAAATTATTATCAACGTCTAACTGATGTAAACGATATTCCAAACGTTGACTATGTACAACACTATGTAGCCAGTACATTCTCTGGATCAGGGCAAGGTGTTGCTATTGTAGATAGAGTATTGTATCCAGGCACAACTGGTACAACAGTATCAAATGCTCAAAGTTCGATCGAAGCTAACTCTTCAAACATAGTATTTCAAATAGCACAAGCTACACAATTTACAGTAAGTGCCAATGGTGCCCAAGCTGGAAATATTCAAGTAGGTGGTGGACTATCATCTAGCTCGCAGTATAACACAATCACAAATACTAGTTCAAACAATTTAATTATTACAGCAAATAATGGATATGTAGAAATTAATGCTGTAGCACAATTAGACAATGTAGGAACTAGTGTAACATATAACAGTACAGGAACTCAAATATATTCAAGTTCTACAGTAGGTCCTGCAAAGACTGGAATTTATTTTACTAATTCTAGTAACCGCACACCTGACGAGTTGATAAGTAGAAATAGAGCAGTATTATTGAGTATTTTACTATAAGGAACAACAATGGCATTAACATCATATCAATTACCAGATACAGCATCTCATACAGTTTATACTAGTACTGTCAGCGGTAGCCAAACAGGTAATGCTATTACTTGTATGATTATTTGTAATACAAGCTCAAACACAACTGCAACATTAACTTTATGGGCAGTTGCTAATGGTAACTCAGCAACAGCTACTAACATGATTATCAATGCATTAAGTATTCCTGGTGGAGAAACTGTAAGTTTAGATCAAGAAAAACTAGTATTAGGTAGTGGAGATTTTATTGTAGCACAATCTAGTGTTGCAACAACTCTATCAATAACATTAAGCACATTGCCAACATAATGAGATTTCTTAAACGTCAAACACTAAATCGCAGAGTTGCTAACGATACAACTTTGTATTCAGATACAGCTAATGCTAACGTCTATATTGCTCCAACAGGCAATGGTAGTGTAGTGTTACCTACTGGAAATACTGCGGCTCGTCCAGGCAGTCCAGTTAACGGAATGATGCGTTATAATACTGACGTAGACACCGGCGGTGAAGTTGAAGTTTATCAAAACGGCAACTGGCGTAGTCTAAGATTTAAAGAATCTACAGGTATTACACAACAAAATTTAGGTGCTGGTGACAGCAGTAATATATATTTTGGACCACTAAGTCCAGCACCTCCTAGTGTAGTAGCAAGCAACACTTCCTGGGGTGGTCAGAATATTTTAGTAGTAGTTGAAAACGTTTTACAATTAAACAACATCAACTACACAGTTGTTCAAAATCCTAGTATTGCCGGCGAAACATATATTGGATCTCTTAGTGTAGCTGCTGGCACCGGATCGGCAATATTGTATTTTAACACAAGTTTAAATGTAACTACAGCAAGTTGGACTGGTAATGTTGCTACGGTTACAGTATCAAATACTGTTTCTTCACAACCAGGATTTGCAATCGGCGCAACAATAACAGTTGCAGGTATTGCATCGTCTGGACAAACTCCTAGTGCGTTTAACGGAGTATTTACAGTTACCGGATCAACAGCAACTACAGTTACTTACGCATTAACAACTAATCCAGGAACTTATCAAAATGGAGGATCGGTTACTGCAAGCGGTAGTACTCCAGCTGTATTTCCAGCTGTACCTCTTACTGGTGCAACTGTTAGCGGATCTAATATCTATAGTGGAGCACTTCTTACCGGTGTTGCAATAACTGATCCAAATACTGGAGCATTGATTAGTATTTCTATGAATCATGCTCCTACTGGTTCTATACCTGTGAATACAGCTATCACTATTGCTGAAGGTTCTCAATCAGGATCAGGTTATTATTTAAAATTTAGCACACCGGTACCTTACGGTAAAGTAGTTGTAGCATTGATCGGATTTGATCAATAAACTAGGAGCGATTTATGGCCCAAATAGGTAGAATTGGCGGCCCGTTACTAGCAGATAACTTACTACGCAACGGAAATAATTTAGCATTTGAAACTAAGTTATTATATCTCGACGTTAATAATAAAAAAGTCGGATTTAATAATCTTAATCCAAATTACGATTTACAAGCATCAAATGGTATAGATAGTGTTAACTTACTATCTAATAATACTTCTTCTATATCTAATTTTATCATTAGTTCTAACACCATTTCTAATGGTTTTAGCACTATTACTATTCAACCTAATCAGTCTAGCAACCCTACTATTGTTACTCCTGGTTTGCAAACAAGTGCGTTAACAATCAGCACAAATTTAATAAAAAATAATACTGCTAGCGGTGATATTAACATTACTGCCAATGGTAGCGGACAAGTAATATTAAACAATAATACACTGGTAACTGGTAATTTACATGCCACTGGTAATATTACATTCGATGGCAATATTCAATTGGGTTCTAACAGTAGTGATACTATTACTTTTACTGCCGATGTTAATAGTGACATATTACCAAATGTTAATAATACATATACTTTAGGTTCCAGTAGTTTATATTGGAAAACTTTGTATACTAATACCATGGGTATTACTACTATTAACCAAAATGCTCTAACTGCTACAACATTAAATTCTGGAAACATATCTTTAAATTCTAACTCCATAAGCGTTGCAGGAAATTTTAATTTTGGAGTATCTGGAACAGGGCATGTAAAATTCAACGGATTTAGATATATTACTGGTAATACTATAAACAATCCTAATCCAACTGGTGCTTTTAATATAGGAAGCACTGGGTCTGGTTACATAAAGTTTTCAGGTAGTACTGGTATTGTAGTTCCTTTAGGAAATAGCTCAACTTATCCATTAAATCCACAAGGTGGAACAATGAGATACAACACCGATACTAGTGTACTAGAAATTTATAATAATTCATTAACAAGTTGGTTACCGGTAATCGGTAACAGCCCAGTTGTCTCTGCTCCAGTGGTTCAACAAACGGCCATCGTTTGGGACCTTATCCTGGGGCTATAAATCAAAACAGCTAAATACTATTACTGTAAGATTTGACCAAAATCTTACGATATCCGACTGTGGTAAACCCGCAAAGAGCCCTTAGAGCAAGGGATGAAAATGAGGTTATCCGTGAAACACGGTGGTACTAAGGAGCGTAAATGGCTGTTGGTCGTATTTCGGGTCCGCTCTTAAAGGATAACCTCCTTCGAAATGGGGTTAACTTAGCCTTTGAGACGAGCCTACTTTACCTGGATGTTGTTAACAGCCGCGTGGGCATTAATACAACAACGCCTACTAACGATCTTAGTGTTAACGGGACCATATCAACTACAAATTTAACAGTAACTAGTTCAGCAACATTAGGTACTATTACTGTAAGTAATAACACAATTTCAAGTACCAACGGTACAATTAATTTAACTCCTAGCGGATCAAATGCAGTAGTTTATCAAGGAACTATCAGCGTTGGTAACTTAAACATTACCGGAAATACCATTAGTGATACTGTATCAAACGACAGTATTAATATTACTGCTAGTGGTACAGGACAGATTAAATTAAATTCAAACACACTTATCAACGGTAATTTACATGCTACTGGTAGCATTACTGCTGACGGAAATATACAGTTGGGTGCCGCTACGAATGACACCGTTAGCTTCACAGGTGAAGTTAACAGTAACATTTTACCAAGTGCAACAAACACTTATAATTTAGGTTCTAATAGTTTACAATGGAATAATGTTTACAGTACCAACGCAACAATTACAACTATTAATGCTACAACTGTAAATACTTCAGATTTTCAAACTGCTCAACTTGATATTACCGGAAATACAATCAGTGCTATAAATTCTAATACAGATATTAATATCAATACTACTGGAGCAGGCAGTGGAATTATTTTAGATAACTTGAAATTTTCAAGTAATTCCATTACTAATGTAGTATCCAATGCTATTACACAGTTTAATGAAACAACTACATCAGTAACATTTACCGGATCAGTTGCTCTTGGTACTGCAACTAGTTTCACAGCTCGCATTGATAGCGGTGCTGTAACTCAAGGATTACCTGGCACAATTTTAACAGTAACTAGTGCTCCTAGCGGAACATTCGACGGTAGTTTACAGTTTAATGGTAGTAACTATTTGACATTAAGTAGCCCAATTACTATGCTAGGACAAGCATATACATTTGAATGCTTCTTCTATTGCAGTTCATTTGGATCAATACAATCTATTATCGGATCTAACACACCAGGTAATGGTGGATTAAGTATTTGGATCAACAATACTACAACAATTCAAGTAGACCGCGACGGATATGACAACAATCAATATACGTTTGCAACCCCATTTTCTACAAATACATGGCATCATCTAGCAGTTACTAAAAATTCTACTGGTCAAACAATGGTGTTTGTAGATGGCGTAAGATCAACAAGTGGGTATGGAACAGCAGTTAGCTATGCAGGGACAACTAGTGTAATTGGTGTGTTTAATTCAAGCTATAATTATTTTACTGGTAATCTAACACAAATAAAATTAACTGTAGGAACTAACTATTATGATCCAACAGCTAGCAGTATTACAGTTCCTAATTCAGCACTTACAGTATCTACAAACACAAAGTTATTGTTACTTGTAACCAGTGGCACTACTTACTTAACGGATACTAGTGGAATACAAACATTAACTAACACTGGATCAGTAGCCTACAGTGGTATCAATCCATTTGGTGCAGCCACTAGTGGAATTCAAATTGGCATGGTATTAACAGGAACTGGAATTGCTACCGGAACATATATTGCATCAAATATTTCAGGAACAGCAACTAGTAGTACAAGTACTTGGCAAGTAAGTATTAATCAATCAGTTACTAGTTTGTTTATGACAGCTACTCCAATATTGTTAACAGTATCTAGCCCATCGGGTACTGTACAAACAAATATGACACTTACAGGAACTGGGTTATCTGCAGGATCGTTTATTATATCTCAGGCATCTGGTACAGCAGGAGGAGCTGGAGTATACAATATAACTCCATATCAAACTGTTAGTTCAACAACAATTACTGGTACAATTACTGGTTATGTTAAGATGACTGGTACATATGGTTTTGTTATTCCATCAGGTAGTACAAGTGCTCGCCCACTTAACGGATATGACGAAACTGGTATGATCAGATACAACACTGATTATAACTATGTAGAAATTTTTAATGGAACAGTTTGGACCAGCGTGGCTGGTACAAGTAGTGGTGTTACCGCATCACAAGCACAAGACATTGGTGTGCAAACAGCACTAGCGATAGGATAATAAAATGGCAACCGTATTTAAAAACGTATTAAGCACAGGATTAGGAACAACACCTACTACAGTTTTAACAACTAGTGGTACAGCAGTTACAACAGTTATTGGATTAAGTTTAACAAATTTGACTGGTAGTATTATTCTTGCCAGTGTACAACTACAAGATACCGTAGTAGGATCAAGTGCATACTTTGTTCAAAACGTAGTTCTACCTCCCAACCAAAGTTTACGATTAATTAACGGCGGCGAAAGATTAGTCTTAGGACCTTCAACTAATGTTATTATAAATTCAAATACTGCAAGTAGCATGGATTTAGTAATGAGCTGGGTTGAGATCAGTTAAAGGATAATTACTATTATGACATATTATGTTGGTAACGAATATAGCGTAAATGATATCTTAGGAGAAGGTAATCCTAGATATTTTTACGGACTACAACGATTAGATGATGGAACACTTTATTTTTATAAAGTTGATCAAATAGCCAGTTCTGCGGCAATCACAGTTAACGTTCCTGGACCAAGTGCTTATAATTTTGAAGACTTCGAATATGGAGTTGATTTCTTTGACGGACGTTTGGCAACTGATCATAGTCGTCCTTATCCAAATTTAGTATTTGATCAGTATCGCTGGGACAGCAAAAATTGCTATTACTATCTAGATAGTAGTGGAGAATTAGTAGTACGTATTAATCAAGCATACACATATAGTGCGTCACAAATCGTCTCAACAGGTTAATAGGAAAATTATACAATGGCACAAGAATTTAAAATTGGTCGATTAAGATTTACATGGTCTGGCGCATGGGCGCCTAGCACAACGTATGCTCGTGACTCTGTAGTTAGCTATCAAGGTAAGACTTATGTTTGTCTACTACCAAATACATCCGACAGTTCAAACTTTTATAACGATTTATATCATGTAACACAAAGCGGAGCAAGTACTCCTTATTGGAATCTAATTCTTGACGGAAAGAGTTTTGTCGGTCAATGGACAACTAACACACCTTATAGTTTAGGTAACATTGTAATTTTTGGTGGTGTATTATATTACTGTACAACTAATCATACAAGTACAGCATTTGCAAGTCAGACTAGTAATTGGTCAACTTACGTACAATTTACCAACTGGCATGTTAGTTGGTCAACTAGCACAGCTTATGGAATTAATGATGTAGTAAAATATGGCGGTATTGTTTATCAGTGTATAGCTGATCATACCAGCGCCGCAACTGCGGCTTTAGGGCTTGAAGCCAATCAAGCAAGTTGGCAAATTCTAAATCAAGGAATTGAATATAAAGGTGCATGGGCTCAAGGAACTAGATACAAAGCTCAAGATGTTGTAAAAGAAGGACCGAATTTGTATATTTGTAGTTCAGGTCACACTAGTAGTTCAACATTTAATTCAAGTGGAACATGGTCTATTTGGATTCCAGGTCAAGAATATGTAGGTACTTGGAACTCTGGGTCAGTTTATCAAATCAGCGATATTGTTAGTTACGGTGGCTACAACTATATTAGTAACACAACTAATAATACAGCAAACGTACCTAGCACAGACAGTACTGACTGGTCAGTATTAAATCAAGGCTATGAACTAAAGAATGATTGGAATAATTCAACTGCTTATAAAATCGGTGACGTTGTCCGTTTAGATGGTCAGTTATATGAAGCTGTAATAGATAATACAGCGCAAAATCCTGCGGCTTTTGCAGTAACACCCACTTATGTAAGTGCTGGCAGTAGCGGATCTACAGTGGTAGTATCGACTGCAACAGGCATAGTAGTAGGAATGACTGTAACTGGTACTGGATTTACTTCGGGACAACGTGTTATTTCTATTAGCGGTTCTAATATAACATTAGATCGTGCTCCAGATGCTTCATTAACAAATGGTCAAACAATAACATTTGTTGGCGTTAATTATTTGTATTGGAAATTTATTGCTCCTGGAAATTATTGGACTAATACTTGGATAAACGGTACAGCATATAACATTGGTGACATTGTTGTATGGCAAAATGCTTCATATGTTTGTGTAACAAGCCACGTTGCATCTTATGTTGCTGTAAATCCTCCAACACCTAATAACAGACCTGATGCCGATAGTACAAATACCTATTGGATATTTTTTATTGCACACGCTAGAAAAAATGCGTTGAATACATCTGGTGATATAGAATACTATTCTAGTACCTCAAATGGTTATACTGCATTACCAATCGGTACAAATTCTTATGTATTAAGAGATACAAATAGTATTCCAACATGGTCAAAAGTTAACTTAGTACCAGCAGTATATTATGTTTCAAATACAACAGGCATAGACCGAGTAGATTATGGTACAACATGGGATCAACCTTGGAAAACTATTCGTTACGCTTGTAACTTTGTTGGTGCTGGTACACAGTTTCCATACACTTATCAACTATTAGTCAATAATAAAAATTGGATTATTACAGAAATGATTCAATGGACATTGTATCAAATTAGTAATAGTTCGGCACCTTATCATAGTTTGTTTACTGGTTATACCCTTAATCAAACTAAAGCAGTTAGAGATGCAGGATATATTATTGATGCAGTTGCATACGACCTTGCACGAGGCGGAAACAGTCAAACAGTAGCCGCAACACTAGCATATTTCCAATTTGGAAGTGCTACACAATTCTTTAATAGTGCAGTAGCGGCTGATGTTCCTTATTATTTGCCAATGCTTTCAGAATTAACTTCATTGATTTCTAATGCACTAGCAAATACTGCTCCATCACAAAGCTATCAATCTCTAAATAACTATACTCCAGTAATTTATCAGTATGTTAATAATACTAATCCAGCAGAACTTAACGGTGTTGTTGATGTAACATCATTACTTGGTATTTTAACTACAGCATTGACTAATGGAAATACATTTTCTGTTCCTTCTGCTAATTCTGGAATTACTGCATCAATATTTGTTAAAACAGGAACATACCCAGAAACTTTACCTATCGTAGTTCCAGAAAATACTGCAATTATTGGAGACGAATTAAGAGGTGTAGTAGTAGAACCTGCCGTAGCAATTTCAACAACTTGCACTGCGGCCACAACTGGTTCAAATTTATTTACAGCAACTACTACAACTGGTTTTACAGATCAAATGCGTTTGCAATTTGTTGATCCACAAATTGCAACTAACATCACTTTTACCACATTTGGCGGTGTAACAGCAGGACAAAATTATTATGTTGTTGGTAGTACAGTTACTCCTACACAATTTAGCGTAACTACATCAACTGGTACATACACTTATGTTACAGCAAATAGTATTAGTACATCAGGTACAGGAGCAACATTTACAGTTTCTCCTGCTAGTTCTGGTGCATATAATGTGGCTGTAAGTTATGGTGGCGCTGGTTATAATGCCGGTGATACAATTAAAATTTTAGGATCTAGTGTAGGTGCTACTAACGGAACTAATGATATTCTTATCACTGTAGTTACAGTTACACCAGTCACTGGTGGTATAGCAACATTTACAAGTTCTAGTTCAACAATATTTCCAGTATTGAGCAGTGCTACAGGTACAATGGGAATATATGCTGGTGATTGTTTGCAAGATATGTTCCGTTGCCGTAACGGATCAGGTCTACGTAATATGACTTTAGTAGGATTATTAGGAACATTAAGTGCTCCCGATAGTAATTATATTCAACGTCCAACAGGCGGAAGTTTTGCATGTTTAGATCCAGGTACTGGTCCAAATGATACTACAGCATGGATTTTCCGTCGTAGTCCGTATGTTCAAAACGTTACAGCATTTGGTAATGGCGCTGGCGGATTAAAAATTGATGGAACACTACATAACGGCGGCAACAAATCAATGGTTGCTAACGACTTTACTCACATTCTAAATGATGGTATTGGTGTATGGTGTACCGGGCCAAGTGCTTTAACCGAAGTTGTTTCGGTATTCTCATACTATGGATACACTGGATATTTTGCCGAAGCAGGTGGGCGTATTCGTGGTACAAATGGTAACACCAGTTATGGACAATATGGTTGTATTGCTGAAGGATATGATATTACAGAAACTCCAGCAACCGGAGTAGTGTTTAACCAATCAACTCAAGTTCAAGCACAAGTACAAAGTAGTCTTGGTTCTTCAGCACAGTTAGTTCATATTAATTTTTCTAACGCAGGTTCTGCTTATAATACAACTTCAACCAACTTGCTACAATATAGCAACAACTATCAGTCCGGTACATGGACTCAAGACGGTAACTTGGCTTTTAACAAAGTGTTTACAGCTCCAACAGGATTAACAGAAGCTTGGACAATTACAGGCTTGTCTGGAACATCGGGAAGTAGCTATTTGTATCAAAATATCACAGTTAACCCAGCTGGTGCAGTTTATTCAAACGTAAGCGGTGTTAATATTAGTGGTAGCGGTAGTGGTGCAACATTTAACATTACAGTTACTAGCAATGCTTATACTGTTACAGTTAACGGCGGCGGTACAGGTTATGTTACCGGTAATCAAATTTATATTGCTGGTGGACAACTCGGTGGTAAAAATACTGTTAACGATTGTATATTAACTGTTTCACAATTGGCAGGTAGTAGTATTTTAGCAGTTACCGTTAGCGGAACTGTTCCGTTAGGAAGTAACTTAGCTTACACTTGCAGTGTTTATGTATATCAAGGAAGTGGAACAAGTTTTGATATGCAAGCTATTTTCTCTGGAACAAGTACCGTAACAAGTAGCATTAGCTATAATTTTGCTAGCGGATTAATAACACCATCAAATACTAATGGCGGATTACAGCCAACACAATACGGAGCTCAGATTACTTTAGTAAGTGGATGGAAACGTATTTGGTTCAGCGTATATGATACTACTGGATTAAACAATACATTACAATTTAGAATTTATCCTAAAGGTATTAACGGTGTAGCAAACGCTTATAATTATTTTTACGGATCTCAAGTTGAGATTGCTCGTGTACCTGCAAGTACATATTCAACTTGGACTGCTTCTACAGCCTATTCAACAATAGGACAAATATTATTAGCAAGTCCAAATTTCTATCAAGTTACTCTTGGTGGAACATCTGGAACATCAGCTCCAACATTTACAACAGGATCTAATACCGACGGTACAGTTACTGAAAGTTGGATAGGTTCATATGCTCCAAGTTTCTATCTTGAAAATACAACTGCAACAGTTTATACTGGTTATGCAAACTATAACATTACTGGTGCAGGAACAGGTGCAGTAGCAGTTGGAGATGAAACTAGAAGTAATAGTATTTTCCAAACTCGAGTTATTGCTGATTCTAACGGCATTTCAGGCGGTGCTGGTTTCTTAACAGCTCAAAACAATGCACAGGCTGGTAATACTACTAGCATACAGTTAGCTCAAGCTGATACAAATACTGCTGGTAATTATACTGGTATGCGTGTGTTTATCAATAGCGGCACCGGAGCGGGGCAATATGGATATATTGCCTACTATAATGCAACTACAAAAACAGCTAGTGTTTTAAAAGAATCATTTACTAGTTTGCAAGTTATTAACACACAAACTTCAACTAATTTATTTTTCTTAGGTAGTACAACAAATACAACTACTTTGTATGTAAATCAAATTGTACAATTTATTCCAACTTATTATACAACTGGAGTAAGTTCAGTTAACTTGAGTCAAGTAACAGTTACATCGGCTGTTGGTGGTACAACAAATATTCTTAATGTTTCGAGTACTGCTGGATTAACAGTTAATGCCGCAGTAACATTTAGTGCGATAGGAAGCAATCAGGCAATATTCAGCGATATTACCGCAGGATATACTTACTATATTTTTGCTATTAATCCACTAGTTAATGGTCAAGCAACCAACAATGTTATTCAAATTAGTCAAGCACCATTCGGTACTGTGTGGCCTTTGAATTCAGCTACTGGCACAATGACTATGAACTTTAGTAATGCTACTAGTTACTTACAAGCAAGCACTACTAATATGGTTCCAAACTATCCTATTCAGTTTACAGGAACTGCATTAGGTGGAGTAACTGTTGGTACTGTTTATTATATTCAAGACATCATTGATACAAATGATTTTACAATTTCTGGAACATTAGTAAACATAACAGTTACAGGAACTAGTTCAAGTACAAATGGTTTAACGGTAGCTTCTAGTGCTAGTTTAATACCGTTGAATCCAATTGTATTCAGCGCACCAACTATTGGTGGATTAACTGACGGTACAAAATACTATGTAAGTCAAATCATTGACAGCCAAACATTTAGTGTAACAGCATCGTTGATTACACAAAATATTACAGCAACGGCGGCGGTTACAAACTTGATTACAACTAGTTCTACCTCGGGATTCGTAACAGGTCAACCTATTATATTCACTGGTGTGAGTTTTGATACAGGTATTATTGCCGAAACAGTTTACTATATATTAGCTATTAATAACAGTACAACATTTACAGTAAGTCAAACTCCAGGTGGCGGCGCAATTACATTAGTCGGCGGTAGTGGTAGCATGATTATGAGAACAGCTCCTACTCCTGTTACATTAACAACAGCATCCGGAACGATGACAGGTACAAGTACTGGAAATAAAACAAAGTTATCAATTGGCATTGGTACTATGAATGCTACATTCTCAACTAGTTTATTTGGCGGTGTAACAGCAGGTACAAATTATTATATAACTTCTATTAATTCAGGTCTTGGTGGATCATTTACAGTTAGCACATCACAAAGTGGTGCAAACATATCTTTAACAAACAAGTCTGGATCAATGAACGTAGCAGTGGTAGGTTGGGATCACGTAAATGCTGGACAACCTATTGTTCCAGCGTTAGATTCGAGTAGTGTTTACTACATTGAACCAAGAACTACATATACCGCTCCAGGTTTCTTCCAATCTGTAGCATCACAGCCAGTAACACTAGCTGGCGGCACAAGTTGGATTGCCATTGCATATGGTAAAGGTACATTTGTTGCATTGCCTAGTGCTAACTCAACTGCGGCTTATAGTACAGATGGAAATGCTTGGACAAGTTTGCCATTGCCTTTTGCAGGTAACTGGACTGGTATCGCATATGGAAACAATTATTGGGTTGCTATTAATTCAGGTTCTAATCGAGTAATTTACTCTAACAGTAACGGAGCTGGTTGGCGCTCATCGACTATGCCAAGCAATACTTCTTGGAGTAGTATTACATACGGTAATAATACATTCGTTGCTATTGCTTCTGGTACAAATAGTGCGGCTTACAGTACAAATTATGGCAGAACATGGACCAGTACTACATTACCAGCAAGTGCTTCTTGGACTAGTTTAACATTTGGCGGCGGCAAGTTTGTTGCTATAGCAAGTGGTGGAACGCAGGCAGCCTATAGCCCAGATGGCAACGTATGGGTAAATTCTACATTACCTACTTCTACTACATGGAACAGTATTACATACGGAAGTGGTAAGTTTGTAGCAGTATCAAATACTAACAATACTTCTGCTTATAGTTTTGATGGAGTAACATGGTATAGCTCAAATATTCCTATTACGGCAGACAAAGTAGCATATGGTCAGGGTGTGTTTGTTGCGGTAAGTGCTAGTAGCACCACCGCCTGGACTAGTGAAAATGCATTAGACTGGACACAACAAACTGTAACTAATGACGGTTACGGTAGTTTATGTTTTGGATTTAACTCTACTTACAACGGAATATTTGTAACATTGTCTGGAACTGCAACTGGAAGTATAATTAGTGCAGGTTGTAGAACTAAAGGTCGTGCGTTAATTGCTTCTGGTGTTATGACAGGAGTAAGTGAATTTGAACCTGGATCAGGATATGTTTCTGGATTAAATGGAACAGTATCTCCACCTACAGTAACATTCACAGATCCAAATATTACAACATTAGCAGTAGTTACACCTCGTACAGCCAGCGGTGTTCTTGCTAGCCCAACATTTGTAAATAGAGGTAGTGGTTACAACAACAACTCTACTTCAATATACATTACAGGTAACGGATATGCAGACACATATCAAACAGGATTAACAATTATTCTTAATAACTTAACACGTTTACCAAGCCCAGGTGATAACTTAACAATTTCAGGCGTAAGTCAGATCTATAAAGTTACCAGTGCTTATGGAGTATTTGGAACTGCAACACCATACTTAGAAGCTAACGTAAGCATTAGCCCAAGTATGAATAATGCAAATAGTCCTGCTAACGGAACAGCAGTAAGTATTCGTTCTAAGTATAGCCAAGTTCGTTTAACCAACCATGACTTCTTAAACATTGGGTATGGAGATCAAGCAGAATCTAACTATCCTGGTTACCCATCAAGCGGATATGCAAGTACTCCAGCTAACCAAGTTGTTGAAACAAACTACGGTCGTGTGTTCTTTACATCAACTGACCAAGACGGTAACTTTAAAGTTGGTAACTTATTCGGTGTTCAACAGGCCACAGGTATTGTTACATTAAGTGCAAGTCAATTTGGATTGAGTGGATTGAATACATTGAGCTTGGGTGGAATTGCAGTTGGTGGAAGTTCAACAGTTATTACACAATTTAGTACAGACGGTACATTTACTGCAAATAGCGATTCTGTAATTCCAACACAGAAAGCAATTAAATCATATCTAACTAGTCGTTTAACACAAGGTGGTGCCAACACATTCACTGGACAATTAACAGCTGGTACAGTGGTAGTTGGTGGACCAAACTATATTCGTTCTAGTATTCCTAACGGAACAACAGGATCGAATGTTAAAATGGTTAATAAAGTGTATATAGATGCTTACGGAGTAGACGGTAACATGGCAGCATTGGACTTTTTTATGAGACATGCTAATCATAAAACTAACTTCGGTTTTGGATCTAAATAACCCAGATTTGTAATAGAGATAAATATTATCAGAGGATAAAATAAAATGGCAGAATTCAAACTAGGTAGAATTAAGTTTGTGTACCAAGGTACATGGCAACCAAGCACTAGCTACGTTGTAGATGACGTAGTTACAGTAGGCGGAAAGACATATATTTGTGTTCAAAGTAATACAAGTTCGTCATCATTTGCTACAGACTTAAATGCTAACCCAACTAACTGGAACATTGTTGCTGACGGATCTCGTTGGACAGGTAACTGGGCTGTTAGCACCTATTACCAACTAGGCGACTTAGTTTTATATGGTGGTATTGTATATCTTTGTACAACAGCACATACTTCTGCCGCAACTACTGCATCAGGATTAGAAGCCAATCAAAGTAGTTGGACTGCGTTTGCTTCAAACTTTAATTGGTTAGGAGCATGGGCTACTAGCACACGATATAAAGTTCGCGATTTAGTATCTTATGGTGGTTACACATACGTTTGTAACACATATCATACCAGTGCCGCAACTACAGCATTAGGTCTTGAAAATGATCAAAGCAAGTGGGATGTATTCAATGCTGGTGTAGTATACCAAGGTACTTGGGCATCATCAACTAGATATCGCCTAAATGATATTGTTAAGTATGGTGCAGACTTATGGATTTGCCAAACTGCTCATACATCAACATCATCATTTGATACTGTTAAATTTGCAATCTTTGTAAATGGTTTTGAATTTGTTAATAGCTGGTCAAATGCAACTAACTATGTTCAAGGTGACATAGTAACTTATGGTGGTAATACTTATACTGCTATTGCAACAAATACAGCACAAACACCTAGTACTGCAACTGCATATTGGAAACCTTTCACTACTGGTTTTACCTTCTTAGGTGATTGGACAAGTTCGAATAGTTATCAAATTGGCGATGTAGTTCGTCTTGGCGGCTATACTTATGTAGCTACAGCCGATAATGCTGTACAAACTATCACAGCTACCGCTACTACTGCTAGTACAAACTTAATTACAGTTAGTTCAACTGCTAACTTATCAGCAGGATTGCCAATTGTATTCACAGGAACAACATTTGGCGGAATTGTAAGTGGAACAACTTATTATATTCTTACAATAGCTACAGGGCAAATCACAGTTAGTGCAACAAGTGGTGGAAGCCAATTTGTATTAACAACTGCTTCAGGCAGTATGACTGGTACTACAAATCCAACTCCTCCTTTAGCAACATACTGGTCAAGATTAAATTCTGGTATCCGTTGGTTACCAACAGCTGGATCTTACAGTGCAGTATCTGGAACAAATATTCTTGGAACAGGAACTGGTGCAACATTTAATGTTACAACTAGTGGAACAGCTTATACTGTTACTGTTAATGGAACAGGTAGTGGATATGCAGTTAATAATACATTGAAAATTTTAGGATCAAGTGTTGGCGGAATTAGTCCAGCAAACGATATTACTATTACTATTACTGGTCAAAGCGCCGGTGCAATTACTAGTATCAGTTACACTGGATATAGTGTAACTTGGGGATCTGGAACAACATACGTATTAGGTGATGCAGTTTATTTTGGAGCAAACAGTTATATCTGTATTAATGCTCACGTAGCAACAAGCGGAAATAGACCAGATGCAGACACAACTGCAACATATTGGAACTTACTAGCTAGTGGTGCTGAATCAGCAGTATTGACCACACAAGGCGACATGTTCTATTATGGTGCTAATGGCCCAACACGTTTACCAATTGGTACAGACGGACAAATTCTACGTGTAAATGGTAACGCACCTTCTTGGCAATATTATGGACAAATAAACAATATTGTTTATGTTAGTCCAACAGGATCAGATACTGTAGGCAACGGCCAAGGTACTACAATTGATAAACCATGGGCAACTATTCGTTATGCTTGCTATCAAGTTGAAAACGGATATTTGAATACCAATGCTGGTGCATTACTAGCAATTAACAAACAATTCTTATTGAAAGAAGTTAATAACTACATTCAATATACATACACAGTAAATATTTCAGGTTCGAGTACAACTACATTTACAGCTTCTTCGACTGCTAATTTATATGTTGGAATGCCAATCACATTTAGCACAACAAGCGGCGGTGTAACAGTTGGTACAACATACTTTGTTCAAAGTATTCCTAGTTCAACAACATTCTCGATCAGTACCACTTACGGTGGAACATTATTAACTTTAACTTCTGGTTCTTCTGCTAGTGTTGGAACTTATAGTTACAGCAGTACAAAAACAGAAAGAGATACTGGATACATTGTTGACGGTGTTATATTTGACTTAACACATGCCGGTACACAAAAAACTACTGCTAATACTAAAGCATATTTTACTACAGACGGAACAACTTTTGCTTCAACAGTAAGTGTGTACGATGTTACACCGTTTATTTCCGCAGTAAACTATTTGAAAACTTTAGTAGCAAACGTATTAACAAATACTGCTCCTGCAAATAATTATCAAACACTAAATGGTATTAGTGCAGGTTCACAAGCTAAACAACAAATTAATACTACTTACACAGCGGAATCAAATAGTACAACTACAATAACTAATTTGTTAGGTATTCTTACTAGTGCAATGACTACTGGTAATACATTGAGTACTCCTGCTGTTATTAATCCTAACACAACTATTAGTGTTAAAACAGGAACATATAACGAAATTCTTCCAATTATTGTTCCAGCATATA